>Ga0315280_10005363_pt1 | contig 18339 bp, 13 predicted proteins | sample YL17G06_40_MG_FD_203697 | JGI IMG/M metagenome (GOLD analysis project Ga0315280, IMG submission 203697) | Sediment microbial communities from Yellowstone Lake, YNP, Wyoming, USA - YL17G06_40 | ecosystem: Environmental > Aquatic > Freshwater > Lake > Sediment | place: USA: Wyoming | collected... | reverse complement strand
TTACCTTCTACGCTTCCTTCAGAACTAGGGCGAATTTGGCGCGACCGCGAATAAGGAGAAAAGGAAGCGACAGTGAGCTTCGAGATGCGGCACATCACGCGGAATTCTTAGTTTGGAGGGAAACCCATGAGAGTTGTTTTGGCTGATCCACCTGCCCTCACCAGATCATACGATGCCAGTTATCCGAATCTAGGGCTGCTTTATTTGGCCGGTTTTCTGAAAGAGAATATGACGGAAGGCTCGCCGCAGATAGAGTATCTCGGCCCGAAGCACACATTAAAAAGTCATTTGGACTATTTGAAAAGAGTCCAACCTGAAGTGTACGGAATAAGTTTCACCTCCAAGACAGCTCAATTGGCGTATGAGACCATAAGATCAGTCAAGGATGTGCTTCCCCGGACGTGGGTCGTGTGTGGCGGGCCACATCCTACCGCAGAACCGCTTGAAGTATTCGATCAATCTCCTGTTGACATTTGTGTTGTAGGAGAGGGCGAGTTGACGTTCTTTGGTGTTGTTCAGTCGCTGTGCCGGAACGATGTGCCCGACTTCTCCGGTGTCGATGGGATCGTTTATCGCCAGAACGGCGCGCTCATCCGGAACAAACCGCGCGCATTCATTAATCACCTTGACGATATACCTTATCCAGCCTGGGACTTGGTAGACTTCAAGGACTTTCCAGGCATGCACTTAAAGAAGCAACCGGTAGAGAGTTCCCTCTTAATAAGCAGAGGATGCCCATATAACTGCGCATTTTGCTCTAATCCCGTGTGGAAGAGCTCAAAACCATGGTTGCGTCACAGATCCGTCGAGAATATTTGCGGGGAGATCGAATTACTCTACGCTCGAGGGGTCCGAGAAATATATCTGAGCTCGGACGAACTGAATTTCAACGAGAAGTGGGCAATGGGCCTGTGTAGATCGATTATAGATCTGAATCACCGTGATCTGTACTTTCAATGCAATATGCGGGCGGACAACGTCAGTGACGACCTCGCCCAACTGTTGGCGAGAATGAATTGCTGGATAGTCCACTTAGGAATGGAGAGTGGCAACGATAGAGTTCTTGAGGGCCTGGGAAAGCGTGTAACGGTGGAGCAGATTGTGAATGCGGCAAGAACATTTTCCAAACGCGGGATTAAGGTCTTTGCATTTATGATGCTTTTCAATGTCTGGGAAGAGGGTGGCGAATTATGTTGTGAAACCAGCCAGGAGGTTGAGAACTCGATCGCCTTGATGAAAAGCCTTTTCAGGGAGAGAGCTATCCATTACATGTCGTGGCAGTTTGCTACTCCCATGCCGGGCTCGCGTCTCTATGACATTGCAAAAAGGCATGGGCTGTTCAATGGTGACCCGCAAGAAGTAATGGCCCACTTCGACGAACACAGAGTTGCAATGAAGATCCCTGGGGTGTCGGAGACATCAATGAAGTGGAAGATTAAGAAGGGAATCGTCTTGAAAGATTGGTTTATGTTGCGATCAGGCGCCATTAGCCTGCGTCATATGTGGAGGGTCTGGGAAAATCTGAAGGCACTGGCACAATGATGGGAAGGTTGACAGAGAGTTCCAGGGTTCTTTGCTGGTATGAGGCCCATCGGTGGGTGATCACCAGCGAATACTGGGGAAACATCTACATGGTGTGGGGACGCCTTGCGGAACCGCCGGCGCGTTGGAGCCATCGTGAGCATCACCGTTCCTAATCTGCACGAAGCCGTAGAGTGAAGGGAAACTTGGGGCGCGGGGAGTATACAGATGCCTGTCGCGATGTCCAAATCGGCAACGGGAGCAACCCAACCAGGGAAGCGGAGCCTGAACGTGCTAGTCCTCGATGAATGGGTTCCCTATCCCCCCGATTCAGGAAAACGGATTCGAACCTGGAACCTCCTGCGTCGACTGGCCCTGCGCCACGAAATTACCCTACTTTGTTATGGCGACTCCAGTGACGAAGCCTCTGCCTTGGTGAGAGCCGCGCGCATTTCCTTACATACCGTAGGCCCGCTCCCCAACCTCGGAGGGTGGCGTCTTTACCTGTCCTTGTTCGGCAATCTCTTTTCTCGCTACCCGTATTCGGTATCAAAACACTATACCCAAAGGTATGAAGACCGACTAAGGCGTCTCCTCAATGAAGTGCAATTTGACCTTATCCATTGTGAATGGACACCCTATGCGCGCTTCTTGCGAGTAGCGGATGTACTTCCCAATCTTATCATGACTCACAACATCGAGTCCCAATTCTGGCATCGTCGAGCCCAATACAGCCCGACTATTTTGCATCGCTTCTTCTTTGCCCTCCAGGCCCAGAAGATGAAGTTGTTTGAGCGGGAGACGTTCCGGAGGGCAGACGCGGTCGCCTCCGTAACTCCGCTGGACGCCGAACAGGCACGCCAATGGGGGGCGAAGAGAGTCTCGCTCGTGGAAAACGGAGTGGACTTGGATGAGTTCAGGCCAGCCGAAGAGCCGCCCGCAGCCTCTGAAATCCTATATCTAGGGTCGCTCGATTCGTATCAGAACTTGGATGCAGTGCAGTATCTGCTCGACGAAATCATGCCGATCGTCGCAACTCGCATGCCGGAGATCAAGCTGCGTATTGTAGGCAGGCGCCCTCCTTTAGAGCTGCAAAGCAGAGTCGCGCGGTGCCCTTGGGCCCAGTTTGTCGGTGAGGTGGCGGATGTCCGTCCTCACATTGCTCGGGCGGCTCTCGTGGTGGTCCCGTTGCGCATCGGCGCGGGCAGCCGAATCAAGATCCTTGAGGCTCTGGCCATGAAAAAGGCGGTTGTCTCGACCTCGGTCGGAGCAGAGGGTTTGGCCGTTGAAGACGGCAGGCACGTCTCCATCGCCGATACGCCGCTTGTTTTTGCTACTCGTACGATCGAGTTGTTGAACTCACCGGAAGAGCAACTTCGTCTGGGGACAAACGGCCGGAGGCTGGTCGAGGAGCGGTATAGCTGGGATCGAATTGCGGAAGCTTTGGAGTCCGCCTGGCTGCAAACCTGCAAGCTAGGGGGCTCATAGGGTACCCGGGAGAATACTATAAACTAGGGGGCGCAGGTCCGCCGGTGAATCCTCTCCTTCGCATTCTCCATCTTCGTTCGAGCAATTTCTTAGGCGGCCCCGAGAGACAGCTAATGCGCTATGCAGAGCTCGACCGCGTGGGTCTGACCGAAACCATCCTTGGGACTTTCGTAGGCGTACACGAAGGACGTGAGTTCCTAGAAGCGGCTAAGGAACATGGGTTTCAAACCCTTGCCCTGCCGACAGGATCGCTGGGAGACTACAGAGCGACATTCGCTCTGATGCGGTTCCTCAAGGAACGCGAGATATCGCTCCTTTGCACGCATGGCTACCAAGCGGACATTCTGGGCGGAATCGCGGGTTTGGCTCGTCGCGTGCCTGTGGCTTGTTTCCTGCGCGGCTGGACGGGAGAAGACTGGAAGGTTCGGGTTTACGAATTAGCCGACCGTGCGTTTCTGGCTTTGGCGAAGCGGGTGGTCTGTCTTTCACAGACACACGCATCCCGACTCGCACGCTATCGCCTGCTGCGGCACAAGTTGCGAGTTGTGTCGAATGCGATTGAAAGCCGGCTCTTGGGCGAAGACCAACGTTTGCGCCTCCGCCAGGAAGTTCGGGCAAGACTGGGGCTTCCCGCCGGCTGCACGGTTGTAGCTTCGGCCGGGAGGCTGAGCGCGGAGAAGGGAACAGTATTTCTTCTGCAAGCGGTCCCTGAGCTTCAACGTCAGTTCCCTGATGCGCGTTTCGTCATCTTCGGGAGCGGTCGGCTGCGTGGGCAGTTGGAGGGGATGGTAAAGCGCCTCGGGGTGAGTGCAGCAGTGCTTTTTGCCGGCCATGTGCCGGACTTTACTTTGTTGCTGCCGGGGATTGACCTACTTGTCAACCCATCGTTGGCCGAGCAGATGCCCAACGTCGTTCTTGAAGCGATGGCTGCCGCGGTGCCAGTGGTCGCTACCGCCGTGGGCGCCGTCAAAGAAATTGCGGGAGACGGCAATACCCTAGTCTCGGTTCCACCCGCAGATGCGGCGGCCATTGTCCGGGCAGTGCGGGACCTCCTGCTTGATCCTGTGCTTGCCGGCGCCATAGGTCGCGCCGGCCAGAAGCGAGTGCAGGAGGCTTTCTCGCCAGCCCGGCAGGGAATGCAACTCCGCGCCCTATACGAAGAATTGATTCCGGCTCTGGCGCCAGTACGGGCCACACCTGGCACGAGCTCACGAGGTGGTCACTAGGATGGCGAGGACCTTGGACATGCCTGATCCCGCCACAGCTTCGTCCATGCCTGCCGGGGCGTCGTCGCTTCCCCTGATTTCGGTTGTCATCCCCGTGCGTAACGAAGGGGCACACTTGCCATCGCTGTTCGAAGACCTGCTGAAGCAGGAATATCCGCCCGATCGGTATGAGATTCTGGTAGCGGATGGCAATTCTACGGACAGGACGAGAGAAATCGTCGAGCGCTACGCGCGCGAGTCCGTACCCCGAGTCTTGTGGCTTCCCAACCCGCGTCAACTCTCCAGCGCCGGCCGGAACGTAGGGGTGGAAGCCAGCCGAGGCGAGCTGATTCTCTTTATTGATGGGCATTGCCGGATTCCCAGCCCGACTCTGTTCTTGGACACGGCGCGCATCATGCAGGCTACGGGCGCGGACTGCCTGTGCCGGCCTCAACCGTTGACAGCCGCTGGAAACGCGTGGTTCCAGGATGTAGTCGCCCACGCACGGGCTACTTTGATTGGGCATGGGCACGATTCCACCATTTATGCAATCAACCAGGAGGGATTCGTCGATCCAACCAGTGCAGGAGCCACGTACCTTCGATCGGTGTTTGATCGTGTGGGCAGGTACGACGAAAGGTTCGACGCCTGCGAAGATGTCGATTTCAATTATCGTGTCTTCAAGGCGGGGTTGCGGTCTTATCTAAGCTCGCGCTGTGCTGTTTCCTACCGGCCCCGTTCGAGTCTTCGGGGGCTGTTCAAACAGCTCGTCCGCTACGGGCGAGGCCGGGTTCGTTTCATGCGCAAGCATCCCGATGCACTCACCATTTCGCAACTTGTTCCGGCCGCGTTTGTGGCGTGGCTGGCGGGCGGGGCGCTGGCGTCATGCGTATCAACCTTCGCGGCCAAAGTCTTCCTTGTGCCCCTTGTCCTTTACGCCGGGCTTGTACTTGTATTTTCCGGCTGGTTGGGACTGCGATACGGTTGGCGCGATTTCCTTGCGGCTCCGGCTGTTTATCTGGCCGTACATGTTGGCCTCGGGGTGGGCTTGTGGACCGAGGCGGGACGGTCCGTTCTGGAGTGGTTGCGTGCCAGGCCAAAGCGCTCGGCAACGCCTCCCGTCTCGGGCAGCGGAGCCCAGCGCATCCCGGGAAGTGAGGAGTAACGGGTGTCTGGTGTGAAGCAAAGAATTGCCGGACTCCTGGGTGGCATGCCCCTCCTAGGCCGAGCATTCGACTGGCTGCGGGCTACGGGCGCTCCTGTTTTCATGTTCCATCGCGTTCTGCCGGAGGGCGAAGCCAGTTACGACCCGGAACTGGTCACCTCGACCAACCTGTTCGGCGCCTTTCTTGATTGGGTCTGTGAGCGGTATCGCGTGGTGGGCGTTGACGAGCTCGCCCGGCGGCCTCAGCACCCGAAGGATGGGGGAGCGCCACTCTGCGCCATCACTTTCGACGATGGCTGGCGCGACAATTTCCTCCACGCCCTGCCTTTGCTCCGACAACGCCAATTGACGGCGACGATTTTCCTTCCCGTCCGGTTCATCGGGACAGAGCGCCGATTCTGGCCGGAACGGCTACGGGTCTGTTTGGAGGAACTCGACAACCGAAATGAGGCGGAGTCCACCCTCCAGACGGTGATGAGCAGTTTCCCCTGGTGTCCGCAACTGCCGATCCGGGAGAAGAAGTTTGAGCGTCTGCGGCGCATCCTCCTGCGCCGACCCAGTTGCGAGGCCGAGGAATTCGTGGACCGCTTGGCAACAGCTACTGGGCCTCTTGCCGCCCTGACGGGTCGCGCTTTCCTGGACTGGGCGGAGGTGCGAGCGATGCAGGATGCCGACATAACGTTCGGTTCGCACACGCTCCACCATAGTTTGCTGACTCGGGCGGAACCAGCTATCGCGGAGCGGGAGATTCAGGATTCTCGCCGCGAACTGACTGAACGCTTGGGTGCGCCGCCCGTGGGATTTGCGTATCCCTGGGGGGCCACGGGCAGCGACATACGGGAACGTGTGAAGGCAAGCGGATACGAGTGTGCCGTCACCACGAAAGAGGGGATGGTTCGAGGCGGTTCTGACCCTTGGCTGCTGCCGCGCATTCCGATTAGCGACTCCTCGCTGCGCGACATCCGTGGGGGTTTCGGAGCAGGCCGCACCAACTTCTACCTCGCTTCCCGGGCCTTACGGAAAGCTAAGCCAAAGCGTTTGCCGCCCGAGGGGGAATCACGCCCCGCAGAGCGCCTGCGGTTGGCCTTCGTGATTGACGCAATTGATGCCTGGGAAGACGGCGGAACAGAGCGACAGTTGGGCAAGCTCCTCGTGGCCCTCGATCGGAAGTACTTCGAGCCGGAACTCTACTTTCTCCGCCCGCCTGCTAGATTGACGCCCCAGGATTTCACTTGTCCTGTCCACTGGGCTAGCCCCGGTTCGGGGTCCTCTCGCTTCCGCACCTTGTGGCGCTTAACCAGACTGTTCCGGCAGCACCGCCCCCACATTGTTCAGACCTTCTTTCGGGACGGAACCTACTACGGGACGGTGGCTGCTTGGGCGGCGCGCGTGCCGGCCATCGTGATTTCCCGGCGCAACGCGGGGCATTGGAAGACGGCTCTCGACCGGCTCGCTCTAAAGGTAATCAACCGCTTGGCCGATGCCTGGCAGTGCAATTCGCGGACCGCCTTCGAGTCGCTGAGAGCGGAGGGCGTGCCCGCGGGCCGGATCGACATTCTCCCCAATGCTCTTGATCTAGAACGGTTCTCTGTTCCTGCGCCGGAGGAGCGGCTGGCGGCGCGACGGCAACTCGGACTATCCCCTGCCGCGCCGGTGTTCGTTTCGGTGGCGACGCTCTATCCGGTCAAAGACCCCATGACTTTGGCAGAAGCCGCCGAGATTGTGCGGCCGCAGCTTCCTGATGCAGTGTTCCTGCTGGTCGGTGAAGGGCCGCTGCGCATTTCTCTGGCTTCGCGGATAGAGGAGTTGGGACTGACCGCCAACGTGCGGCTGGCAGGCGCTCAGTCCGACGTGCGTCCATTCTTGGCGGCGGCCGACATCGGTTTGCTGACCTCACGCAGCGAAGGTTCGTCGAATTCGCTGCTGGAATACATGGCCATGGGACTTCCGTCCGTCGTGTCGGATCTTCCCGCTAACCGCGACCTCGTAAGCGGTGTCTTTTTCGAACCCGCCAACCCACGCGACCTGGCGGAGAAAATCCTGGGCTTATGGCGCGACCCGGACATGCGAGCTAGAATAGGGGCGGAATACCGTAGCCGAGCGATGGAGTACGGCCTGGAGCCTTTCGCCCGCCGGGCGCAGAGTTACTATCTGAAACTGGCAGCGGAGTACCGAACTTAGAATCGTCTGCCGAAAGCGTGGTGTCGGTCCAGTTATATGTGCTCCCCGACCACCGTACCATCGAAAGGCATGAATCATGTCGCGAATGCGTGAATCGATCTCTGAGGTTTACCAGTACCGTGACCTGCTCTTTATGCTGACGTGGAGAGACATCAAGGCGCGGTACAAGCAGTCCGTGATGGGATTTTTCTGGGCGATCCTAATGCCTTTAGTGATCGTTGGGGCTGGGCTTTTGGTTCGTTTTGCTTTTTCGATGAATTCCGGTCATTCCATGAACTTCGGCGACGTGGCGTCCATTGCGCTGAAGTCGCTTCCTTGGGCGTTTTTTGTCAGCGCCATCAAATTCGGCACCAACAGCATGGTGGCCAATCCCAACCTCGTCACCAAGATCTATTTTCCTCGGGAGGTTTTCCCGCTTGCCGCCGTGCTTGCAAGCCTCTTCGACGCCACCATTGCTTCCACCGTGATCATCCTGGTGCTGGCCTTCGCCAAGGTGGGAGTCAGCATTCAGATCGTCTGGCTGCCCGTCCTGTTGCTCTTGACGGTCCTTCTGACGGCCGCTCTGGCCATGTTTCTCTCCTGCGCAAACCTCTTTTTTCGTGACGTGAAGTATCTGGTGGATGTTTTTCTGACTTTCGGAATCCTCTTCACTCCAGTATTTTATGAAGCGCGGATGGTGGGCAAATGGGCCCCTCTGCTTCTGATCAATCCTATCGGAGCCTTGCTCGAAGCGATGAACGACGTGGTCATCTATCATCAAGCGCCTTCATATCCGTGGCTGGCGTATGCGGCCTCTTGGGCAATCCTGGGTCTCCTCGTATCCTGGTGGATCTTCGACCGAGCCGAGGCGTCGTTTGCAGAAAGCATTTAGGAAATAGGCATGAGCGAAGTCGCACTCGAATTTGACGGGGTCTGGAAGAAGTTCAAGAAAGGGGAGGTTTTCGATTCCCTCCGCGACCTGATTCCCGCCCTTGCGAAGGGTCTTTTCTCCCGTAACAACAGGGGCGAGCTTCAGAAGCGTGAATTTTGGGCCCTACAGGACGTCAGCTTCCAGGTACCGCGCGGCGAAGCCTTCGGAATTATCGGAGCCAACGGAGCGGGCAAGAGCACGATCCTCAAGCTCTTGAGCAAGATCCTGCGGCCTAACCGCGGCAGGATCACGACCCACGGCCGCCTCAGCGCGCTCATTGAGGTCGGGGCGGGATTCCATCCGGACCTAACGGGAAGGGAGAATGTTTACCTCAATGGCGCAATCTTGGGCATGAAGCGGCAGGAAATTACTCAAAAGTTCGACGAAATCGTGGAATTCTCAGGAATCGGCGACTTTATTGATACGCCGGTCAAGCGCTATTCTTCCGGGATGTACGCGCGCTTGGGTTTCTCGGTGGCAGCGCACGTAGATCCAGAGATTCTCCTGGTGGATGAAGTATTGAGCGTAGGCGACATGCAATTCCAAGAGAAGTGTCTGGAGCGCATGTTGCGCATTGCCCGCGAGGGGACCACTGTGATCTTCGTTTCGCACAACCTCCAGGCGGTCCAGATGCTCTGCGCGCGCGCGCTCCTTCTTCGGACAGGGAGGATTGCGACTCTGGGCCCCACGCGGGACCTCATCATCCAATATGTCCAAACCATTCAGGGCGGGGGCGGTGCATCCGTCAGCGGCGGTCCTATTGGCGACGTCCGCTTACAAAATGAAAGCGGCGCGATTGCCGACGTGTTTGGTCCGGGTGACCCCGCACTACTGAAGTTCACCGTCGAAGTCCCCGCACCTATCGAGGAATACCTCCTGGCGTTCATCATTCAGCGTCTTTCGGACGGGCAGTGCCTTTGTGATTACAATCTCCCCCTGGGGAAAGTCGAACGCCTCCCCGAACCGGTGGGCCGCGTAGGATTCACTGTCCAATTCGCCGTTAACCTCTTGAGAGGGGCTTATGGTATCTTGTTGAACCTGTATCACTGCCCAACCTCATCGTTTCTCGTTCACCGTCAGAACGCAGGTTTTTTCTCAGTGAACGAAACTGCAAGCTATGGCGGGATCGCGCATCTCAGTCCAACCCTGGAGAGCCAAGGAAGCGTGAGTCCCGCGCCTGAGGGGTCTAGTGCCAGGGCGGCTGACGGAGGCTCTTAATGGTCTCGGAACTGCGCTCAGCGACAATGGTCCCGTGGCTGCCCAGGAGGATCAAGGATGCCTTAGCGCGCTTGGCCGTTCCGTTCGTGCGGAAATACCTCGCGGGAATTCCCTCTGTCCGGGTGAGAGAGATGGTCTGGAATCGCCTCGTCGGCCCTCACCTGTGGTGGAGAGACTTTGATTTCACGGCGCGAACGAGTTTTGGAATGAAAATCGTTGGCAACACAAGCGACCCCATTCAGAAATTCATCTGTTATTTCGGCGTCTGGGAACCCAACCTGACGGCCTGGATCGCCGAGCGCCTTAGACCGGGGGATGTGTTCGTGGACGTGGGGGCGAACATCGGATACTTTTCCTTGCTCGCCTCCAAGCTCGTCGGTGAAAAAGGCAGGGTCGTCGCCATTGAGGCTTCGCCAGAGGTCTTCGGGCTCCTTCGCAGAAACCTCGAGCTTAATGCGACTCGCAACGTGCGTGCGGTGAATGTGGCGATTTCGGATCGCGAAGGCTGTGTGCAGCTATACTCTGCGCCCGGCCATGACAGCGGAAGAACCACAGCGGCGCAGTCCTGGGCCGAGGAGCAGCACTTTACCGCAAGCTCAAAGGTGCGCGCTTTCCCGCTTCCAGCCGTGCTTCATGAGGAGGAGATCAGGGCAGCTCGGGTGATCAAGATCGACGTTGAGGGCTACGAATGGCAGGTGGTCTCGGGGATGGCTGAGATGCTGAAGGCCTGCCGCCCCGATGTCGAGATCATGGTGGAGGTGACTCCGTTAGTTCTCCGGGCACAAGGCAAGTCCTGCGAGGACCTGCTGCGAATTTTCGCGCCCCTGGGCTTTGATGCTTATAGGATCAATAATGATTACTCTCCGATGAGGTATCTCTCGAGCAAACGGCCGGATCGGCCCCTCAGGGTCCGGGATTCGAATCTCACGGACCAGGAAGACCTAATCTTTTCTCGCGTCGATGCAGATAGCATTCAGGAGAAAGATCACTTGAGGCAGACAAACGCATGATTTCAGTCCTCATTTGCACGTATAACCGGACCGATTCCCTGCGGGTCACGCTCGAGAGCCTGGCGCGGATGTCCGTGCCGCTGGACCTCGCCTGGGAACTGATCGTCGTGGACAACAATTCCACCGACGACACACGCGCCGTCGTCGAAGAGTTTGCCCGGACCTCAAGCCTGAACGTCCGGTACCTATTCGAAGGGCAGCAGGGAAAATCCATCGCGCTCAATACCGGCGTTCGAAGTGCGAAAGGGGAAATCATTGCGTTTACGGATGACGACGTGATCGTGCACCCACAATGGATCGCGGACATCAAGGCGACCTTCGAAAAGTTTGCCTGCCTGGGCGTGGCAGGACGGATCGTTCCCGTTTGGGAACACGGACCCAAGCCTTCTTGGGCGGAAATGGAAGGCCCCTATGGGTTTCCCAGAGTTTTCGCCAATTTCGATCTCGGAGAGGAGCCCAAATTAATTACAACTGATCCCTCTGGGGCTAACATGGCTTTCCGAAAGATTGCCTTCGAGAAGTACGGACTATTTCGCACCGATCTAGGTCTGGTCGGCTCCGAAAGAACGAAGGGGGAAGAAACGGAATTCGCTTTCCGTCTGATAAAGGCTGGGGAAAGGCTTGCCTACGCGCCGGGTGCAATCGTTTACCACCCTGTTCCCCAACACAAAATGGCCAAGTCCTACGTTTTATCTTATTACTTCGACTACGGAAGGACTTCCGTTTTAATGGGAGGATGGCCCGAGGGTGCAATCTGCTACTTTGGGGTGCCGAGGTATATGTTTCGATCTTTGCTGGAGAATTCCATCAAGTGGGTCACCGCTCTCGACCGCAGAGCGCGCTTTAATTACAAAATGAAGCTTTACCTTGCAGCGGGGGAAATTGTTGCAGCACGCCGACTTTCAAAATCATAAAAGGGGCTGCCGCGGAGCGCTACGACTCCTGCAGGAAGATCTTACACTAGCGCTCATCTAATGCGGCGGTCTGCGCAAAAAGGAACTCCTCGTGCGTTCTCTGTGGGAGCGCGAAGGCATTCGCGTTGATGGGGTTGTTACGATCGGAAACGGATTCATGGTCGGACCCGTGGACTAACTATGGACGCTCTTCACCCGAGTTCTCCCGGGAGGGAAGCTGCATGTCGAAGCCGGCTGTTACAGTCCTGATCCCAACCTATAACCGCGCTCAGTATTTGCCGGAGTGTCTGGACAGCGTGTTGGGCCAGACGGCTCCCCCTTCTCAGGTGATCGTCATCAACGACGGCTCAACGGACAACACGCGGGAGATACTCGAGCCGTACATGGGAAAGATCGAGTACCTCGAAAAGGAAAACGGCGGCAAATCGACAGCCTTGAACTTGGGCATGTCCAGGGTGACCGGAGACTATGTCTGGATCATGGACGACGATGACGTGGCGTTCCCAGATCATTTGGAGCGGCACCTAAAGCTGCTCGAAGCCAACAAGGAGTTGGGGTTCACGTACAGCAGCTACACTCCGGTTCGCTCACGGCCGGGCGAAAGAGCGTTCAGGGTACTCCGGCCGCCAAAAACGTGCGACGTTCCCGAGGAGGAGTTGTTCCTCCGGCTCATGATGAACAACTTTATGAGCCACCCGGGCATGGTCGTGCGCACGGTGTGTTACCGGCAGGTGGGCCCCTTTAATCCCCAGCTCATCCGGTGCGAAGACTATGAAATGGCTCTGCGGCTAGCCCGGGCTTTTCGCTGCGAGCGCGTCAGCGGGCCCACGTTCTATTACAGGCTCCACGACGGGGTTCGGGGCACTGCGGCGCATCCAATCACGCTGAAGACATTTCGCCAAAAGATCCAGCCGTTTTACGACAGAATCTTTCTGCCACTACGGAAAGAGCTGTCTCTCCGCGACTACCTTCCAAGATCCTGGGACGAGCAGAAAACAGAGCGCTTGGACGAGCGGCGAGCCTATCTTCAGCGCATGGGAATTATGGCCTGCCAAGACCTTTTGGAAGAGATGCTTGAGGATCTCAGGTTGGCGTTGAGTGACGGTTCAGACTGCCGCCCGCTTTCCGAAGCAGAGCGGGCGATCCTCTGGAATGCTATGGGCACGCCCCATCGCGACGATGTGCTGTTTGCCGGGCCGGAATTCTTGCGCCGGATACGCGCGCTCTGTCAAGGCGAGGTAGGACACCAGGTTCACTTCGAGCTGGCTCGGGGGCTCTACTGGCGGTTTTTGGGAGCGCTTCGCAAGCGCGACTTTGCCTTTGCGTTTCAACTTGTCCGATGTGCGTGCTGGTTCCTGGGATTTCGGCGCGCCGTAGCCTTTGCCCTGGAAAGGCTTCAGAGCAAGGCCGCGTCGTCTTGGCGGAGGGGGAATTGAAAAGATGAGAATTATCTTCCTCAGTATGACCCCATCTTTTGCCGGGGGCGAAAAGCATTTGATCGAACTCATTAAGCGCCTGGATCGTTCAAGGGTCCACCCGACAATTCTGTGCTTTGGAACGGACCCTTTCAGCCGAATTCTGAACGACCAACTTCGACTCGGAATCGACATCAAGGCCGGCTTGTCGGGGAACAGTTTTTTCCGAACGTGGCTTGAATTTCGAAAGAAAAAGCCAGACGTGGTGGTGTTTGTCACGGGCTGCGTCGGCGCATTTCCGTGGTACGTCTTTCTAGCCGCCCGACTGTCGGGTGCCAAGCGCTTGTACGCGATCTACCACAATTTCTCGGAAGTCCCGGAACCGGTCTCCAAAGATGGCCACTGGCTGCTTTACTTGGCGCGGCGTGCCTTCGGTTGGCGGGTGCGGCTTATGTTAGGCTTAAAGATAGTCCTGGCGCTGACCCATCGGAGCATCTGCGTCAGCGAGAAGCTTCGGGAGTCGCTCGTCGGGGACTTCGGGTATCCGAGGGAGAAAACCGTGACGGTTCACAATGGCGTGGATTTCAGGTTTTACAGCGCTCCGGACGCGCGCGCGGCGGACGTGCGCCGGGAACTCGGAATAGGCCCGGAGCAGGTCGTTTTGGTCTCTGCCTGCCGGCTCGTTCCCCTGAAGGGCCTGGACGTTCTGTTGCGCGCCGTGAGTTCGTTGCGTGATGAGGTCCCCAAACTGAAATGCGTGATCGTAGGGGAAGGTACCTGTGGCGAAGAGTTGCGAAAAGCCTCTGCCGAGATGGGTTTGTCCTCCAAAGTCTTCTTTGTGGGGTTCAAGGACGATGTCCGGCCGTATCTGCAGGCAGGCGATGTCTTTGTGAACCCTTCGAGTGCTTCTTACGTCGAATGCCTCCCGCTGGCCGTGCTCGAAGCAATGGCTTGCGGCCTGCCCTGTATCGGCTCTAGCGCGGGAGGAGTCCCAGAAATCATTTCCCACCAGGAGGACGGCCTGCTTGTCACCCCGGGCTCGGTCGGCGAACTGCGCGCAGCCATTAAGCGCTTGGCCTGCGATGGCACGGAGCGAAAGCGCATGGGCGAACGTGCCAGGGAGAAGGTCCGGCTACAGTTTGACCTCGAGCGGAGCATGGAGCAGATAAAGTCTATCCTGCTTCAATAGCAACGCCACTCCCTGCGCCAACGCGCGCTCCTCCAGCAAAGGCTTGACCGGCGGCGTGCCTTGATCGACCTGCGTGAAGGCAAGGAACATCTTGCCGTAGGCAGGTTCCAAGAGGGCAGACAATTGCTGGGCAGAGCAAATTCATTCTTTCGACGTAGGAAGCCTCCCCTTGCGCTCCTCGGGCTTCGCCTGGCGCCGCCGCCTACGCGCTGGGCTGCGGAAGGTGTGGTTGGGGCTCGATCGCCGAGTTGAGGCGAGGCGCCTCGGGGTCCGCGTGGGGAGGGCATGATTGGCTAGCCGGAGGCACTATCGTGGAAGGTAGCGCCTGGGCCAACTGAGACCGGGGGCATAGGGTTGATCGGAGGGTCTGTGCCGGAAGTCAGCGTGATCATTCCCGTGTACAACGGGGAGAAGTATATTGAGGAAGCGCTGGAGAGCGTTCTTGCCCAGACGTTTCGCGACTTTGAAGTCATCGTGATCAATGATGGATCCACGGATACCACTGAGGAGCGCCTTGCGAAGTACCAAGACCGCATCGTTTACGTAAGGCAGGAAAACCGCGGGCTCGCCGCAACCCGCGGCCGGGGACTTGAGCTGGCCAAGGGAGAATGGATTGCTTTCCTAGACGCCGACGATGTGTGGCTTCCCAGGAAACTCGAACTCCAAGTCGAATTTGCCGGGAGGCATCCCGAATACGGCATCGTGACCACGGATGCCTTGTCCTTCGAAGGCGAAAGGACCGTCGTGCCGTCGCTTAAGGAATGGTACCGGCCCGCCAGCGGAAACGTGCTCGAAAACCTTTTGTTTGGCAACTGGATTCCGCCCTCGGCCGCGATGATCCGGCGGGAATGTTTCGAGAAGGTGAACACCTTTGATGTGCCGCCACCGGCGTTCGGAGAGGACTGGCTGATGTGGATGCAAATCGCCGCGTACTACCCCGTCTATTTCATTGATGAGGTGCTGGTCCGCAGGAGATTGCACTCAGCCAGTATGAGCAGCCAGGGCGGCGAAATCCAGTTCCAGTGCCTCTTGCGCAATCTGGAGATCTTGCGGGAGAAGATTCCCCAGCTCAAAGCACGTCCGGACCTGATTGACAAGGCTGCGTTCAGGATCTGTTTTAATCGTGGCCTAGGGGACCTGCGGGCCGTCAGGCTGCCTCAGGCTCGGGATAAACTGCGGCGAGCGGTTGCTTACAAGCCCTATTCTTTCAAAGCTTTGCTATTACTCGCAGTCAGTTATCTTCCAAGCTCGGTTTTGGGCGCAATAAAGAGTGGGTGGAAGCGTGCCTCCCGCCCGCAATCGCGAGCTGGGCCCGATAACGCGAGCACGGCTGGCGGCTCCCGCTAGCAGCCTCGCCGTCCAAACCCGCCTTGCCGTGGGTCAGCACAATCAATGAGTGGCTCTTCCCCCGAAACGTCCCGGCCCGCAGCAGCGGTACCTACCCTCCTCACGGGCAGGGCGGCGTTTCGGTCGTCATCGTGCCGTTGCCCACTACCGTGCCAGTATTGCAAACTCTGGCAGATGAAGTTCCCGCAGCGTAGGTACAGACGTAAGAAGGATTACCCGCTGGCCCGCAGACCTTTACAGCAATTTTGCCCGCTGAGGTCAGAACGGAAACGTCATTGTCCTTGACCCAAAAATCTGAACCCGCTGGGGCACTACTGAGTATGTCCGTGAAGGCAAAGTAGCCCACAGATGAGCAATTGCCGCTAACACAAGTAACCGTATTGTTGTAAGCGGTCACATTGCTTGCCGAGGACGCCACAATGCCATTTCCGCTGGGGCCAAGCTGGAAGATGTTGTTGTAAATGTTGACCGGCTGAATTTGCAGGTTATTATCGTTCTCTCCCGTGTGCACCGCCGCCAACCGGCCAGGAACAAGAATGTTGCGGAAAAGATTATCGTGAATGTTCACTGGCTCGGTATAGACGGGGTTGTCGGCGCGAACGCGCACAGCACGATTGTTCCCGGTCAGTATCTCGTTGTAGGAAGCCTCGCCATCCCGACAGTAGTCGAATAGGATTCCGCGAGAATCCCCAGTGCAAGCCGAGCAACTCTGGGGCAGCGAAATGTAGTTATGGTGTATGTAGGAATATCGCGCCTGCCCTAGTTCAAAGCCTTGGCAGACGGAAGTGTCGTCAAGGCACACGATGTAGTTATGGTCCGCCTCTATGGATGCTGTCTGAGAATAGACGTTGCGAACCCTCCCGGTGGTAGGTGACGGACCTACGGTCGAGGTAATGTGGTCGAGTCGAACTTCAGGTGGGGAATGGATTGTGGCGCCATACTCAATTTTTATAGCGGCAAGCGGTTCCGCGTTTTGTTGCGTTACCGTCAGATGGTGAAACCTGCCGATTGTACGAATCCCAAGGCAGGCGTGGCCGCCAGCGTAGCTGGTATTGCAGATGATGGTGCCATTCATCAACACACTAAGGTCGGGAACCTCCTGGTCTTGAATATTCACACGACCAGTGACCGTGTGGGTTCCCAGGTCCAGATTGACAGTACCACCCGGAAAGTAGGCCTGCAAACACAGCACGGCGGGGTCAGTCCCCACATCGTTGTCAAGAATCCAGTTCCCCGTACCGATATCCGTCTTGCAAGCGGTAATGTGGTTGCCTGGAGGCACGACGGGCGGACTGCCGCCCTCGTAGGGGTCGCCCACGTTGCCGCAGTCCGAGCCGCAACCAATGGTGACCGTCCCGAAGGTAAACCCCGAAGGGAGGGTGGCGCTCTGGTTGTCGGGGTTGGTGACTCTTACGTCCACTGTGCCAGCGGCGTGCGCAGGCGTGGTGGCAGCGATCTGGGTGGAGCTGTTGACCGTTACGGACGTTGCAGCCGCACCGGCAAAAGTCACTGTGGCGCTGTTCTGGAAGTTAGTCCCGGTAATGGTCACGACGGTCCCCCCGCCTATCGGACCTGTGGTGGGCGAAACACCGCTGATGGTTGGCGGGGGCAGGACGTAGGTGAAGCCGCTGGCCAGAGTTGCGAGCTGGCTGTCGAGATTGGTTACCCACACATCGACCACCCCAGCAGCGTGGGGCGGCGTAACAGCCCCAATCTGCGTCGAGCTGGCAACCATAACAGATGCCGCGGCCACCCCGCCAAAAGACACCGTTGCCCCAGCTAGGAAGTTCGTTCCCGTTATGGTCACCAGCGTTCCACCTGCCGCTGGGCCACTGGTGGGCAGAAGGCCGCTGATGGTGGGAGCCGGCACTGGCTGATAAGTGAAGCCACCGGAAACCGTCGCGCTCTGGGTGTCCGGGTTTCTGACGATTACATCCACAGGGCCCGCGGCGTGGGCCGGAGTGGTGGCTAGGAGCTGGGTGGCGCTGCTGAAAACAACTGCCGCTGCTGGGCTTTGTCCAAAGGTTACCGTCGCCCCGCTCTGGAAGTCCGTCCCGGTGATGGTGACAACTGTCCCGCCGATGACGGGTCCGGAATTCGGCAAGGCGCTGCTGATGGTCGGGGCGGGGCCGCCGATGGGCAGAGGACTCCCCGCGAACGTGAAAGCTCCCAGTAAGGTGTCTGATCTAGTATCGGGATTCGTAACCGTGACGTCGACTATGCCAGGGTTATGCACGGGCGTTACCGCCTCGATGCTGGTTGAAGTCACCGAGTTGATCTTCGCCGCGGGTACATCCCCAAATACGACGGTGGCTCCCTGCTGGAAGTCCGTGCCCGTGATGGCCACAGTCGTCCCACCCGTCGTAGGGCCGGAAGCGGGCGAAATGCCAGTGAGCTTCGGAGGAGTGATGGCCTTTTCCCAGCTGCTGCTATTGGCGGAGCCCGCACCACCACCACAGGCGACCCAGAAGCAGGCAAAAACTAGCAAGGCTGTGACAGCAATCCAAGAGGTCGGAGTGCGTTGGTTCCATTTTGTCCTGTCCATCATCGCGGTCTCCTAATCGGGCGCGACGAGCTGTGCTCTTGCTTTGACGTACCTGTGACGGCGCTTTACGGTGCGCAAAGCCCAGCCCGGAGCATGAAACCTTCCGCCAGGACCTTCCCCCTGGCAGGCTCCAATCGATGGCAGTCGCCAGTGAGAAGGCACCAATCATGGGCTCAAGATTTAATTCTACGACCTTAGCCAAGTCCCCGCGACGCGGAGACAAGGCCTTCT
>Ga0315280_10005362_pt1 | contig 18343 bp, 17 predicted proteins | sample YL17G06_40_MG_FD_203697 | JGI IMG/M metagenome (GOLD analysis project Ga0315280, IMG submission 203697) | Sediment microbial communities from Yellowstone Lake, YNP, Wyoming, USA - YL17G06_40 | ecosystem: Environmental > Aquatic > Freshwater > Lake > Sediment | place: USA: Wyoming | collected... | reverse complement strand
ATCATTTTCGCCGACTCCGTCTACGGTTTGAAAAGCGTTCTGACATACACGAGGCGCTGCTATGCTTAGGCTGCATTCTCATATGTTGGAGTTTCCTCTCATGAAGGTTTTGTTAGAGTCTCTTAGATAGAGTCATCTTGTTCCTCTGTAAAGAGTCCAGAGCGTTTTGAGAAGGTTGAGATAGCCAATCTCTTTTTTGATTTTCCTGCGCACCTCTTTTTCTATCGCAGATTTAGGCATCTCTGATACTGCGAAGTAATCCACTGCCGTATCACACAGAATCTTCGGGTATCTGCCGAGAATCCAAGGCTTCGTCTCTAACAACTTTTTCAGGTTTCTGAACTTGAACAGGTCTTTCAGAACGAAACTCTCTTTCAACTTCTTTTCGTAGGAGGCGAGACTTTTTCTGGAGAAGTCGTTTCTCTTCTTTGCTTCAATCACAGTTTCGCCTGCTGCAACTGCGCTTGCCATAGCGAGGTTTGAGCCCTCATAGTAGAATGAAGCATTTACCAGCCCTGCGGCATCTCCGACAAGAATCAGCCCGTCGCTCGTAAGTCGCCTCGGCAAAGCGTAGTAGCCGCCTTCAGGTATAAGGTGAGCGGAAAACTCGCTCAGTTCGCCGCCGCGAAGATAATTACTTACAGCCTGATTCCTGATAAACGCGTCCATAAGTTCAGCCGGCTTTACGCGTGAGAGGGCGAGGTGAGAAAGAAGTAAGACGATTCCCAGAGAAACGCTTTCCTTGTTTGTATAGATGAAAGCGCCGCCAAAATATCCCTTCACGCACTCGCCGAAATAATGGAAAGCGGCGCCCTGGTTTCCTTCTAAGTTGAACCTCTCTTCAATCACCTCTCGCGGCAGAGAGATTACTTGCTTGACCCCGAGTCCAACAGAACCGCAGTCGTAGCGTCCGGCGAGACCTGCCTGTCTTGCGAGCAGTGGATTTGCGCCTTCAGCATCAATAACACAGCGAGCAAGCAATTTATCCCCGCCTGGCTCTGTTCTGACACCAATTACCTGCCGATTCTCAATCAGAAGTTCTTTCGCGAGGATGCCGCAGATAACCTCAGCGCCGCTCTCTTTCGCCTTGTTCGCGAACCACTGGTCAAACTTTGCGCGCAGGATTGTGAAGGAGTTGTTATAAGGCGGAAAGTCCCACTTCTGCGTTTTGAACTGTAATGCGAGTTCGGTGCTATCTGAGAGCAGGGAAAATCTGCGCGTGGAGATGTGCCTTTCTAACGGCGCCTCGTTATAGAAATCAGGAACGATTTTGCCGAGGACTGTGGATAAAAGGATTCCGCCAGAGACATTTTTCGCACCCGGAAATTCACCGCGCTCAAGAACAGCGACAGACAGTCCGCTTCTTGCCATCGTGATTGCGGCGGATATGCCTGCCGGTCCCGCGCCGACAACTATGCAGTCAAAATCGCTTTCTACTATCTTACCTATCTCCTGTGCCAGATTCCTCCAGAACCACGTTGGCAAAAAACTTCGGAGCACAGATGCTCCAGGGAGTCTTGCCTTTTGTAAGGATAACCCCCGGCGTGAGGTTGAGAGTTTTGAGAGACCCTCCCCCCGTGTCATCATCTGTCAGAACAAAGTTGGCTCCGAAAGAGAAGCCCGAATCAGGACCCTTATTCTCATCTATTGCGCAGCCGTGCTCTCGCAGCGTTTTCCAGGGGATAGCGCCTTCGTATATGGCGCCGGAGCCGTCTTCCTTGCGTTTTACAAAGTATTCGCCTGGCGGTCTGGACCTCTCCTCTTCTTCGCGCTCCTCTTCTGTCAAATTCTGCTTCGGAATCGTGAGTCCCATACTCATCATAAAGTCGTCTGCCCTGGCACTATATCCGCCATCAGCGAGCGAGTCAACAGCGATAAGAAGGAGGTCACCTACCCAGGTCTCTCTATTCTCGCTTTCAGAGGGGCGTAAGACCGAATCCTTGACATCCAGAAGAAAATAAAAATTCTTTGAGTCATAGCCAAGATAAATCTCCGCGGAGAGGTCCTCTTTGGAAAACCACAGCGGATAACCTGTCTGCGCAGACTGAACCGGGAAGACACAAACCGGGCGGTTCAACTTTATAGAGGGATTCGCCCATTCATCGGTAAGTTCGCCATCTATTTTCGGCGCAGACCTGAACCTTCGCGCAGTAAGTATCGGCAAGGACTGCTCCGCCGCTGCAAAAGCACAGGAGTTCAACACCTCAAACAGACGGGCAAACTCGGTCTCCCTGGTGGCTGCACTTTCACGAAGAACTCCGCGCTCAAGGACGCAGACAGCATCGGAGAATCTACCAAGCGCAAAGAGCGCCTGCGCCAAATCAGATACGGCGCTAATATCATCCGGGTTCTTCTCTATCTTTCTGACAAGCCCGGGCTCCTTCAAATTGAGGACTTCTGGACAGATATTGCGAAACCCGAATAATGCGCTTTCTGCGCCGACAATCAATGTAGTTCCCGCTGCCGCCACAGTTCTGGCGCAGAAGCCGTTTATCACAATCTGCTGCTCGGAAACGCCGCTTCTCTTGCCAAGAAGAGCGACTGTCGTGAATGTGCCGGCAGGACCTGTTCCATCAGCGGTCACGATAAGATAGCCCGGGACGCTGAAGAATTTGGCGCTACTGGGCAGAGGTTCCTTCCAACTCCATTTTTGTTTACCCGTCACGCAATCCAAACAATCTACCCGAACTGAGGAAGAGTCTTCTTGGGCAGCGATAAAGACAGAGTTCTCGTCAACCCAGATTTCTTTCAACTCCGATTCAGGCAACTCAAACCGCCACGGGGTGGAGCCGTCTCTGACAGAGATACACAGCACCTTCAGGCCTTTGGCAGATATTGGCGAGGATAGAACCGCCCTTTCATCCGCAGTTTCCGAAGCGAGGTTGGAAAAGTTGCCCGCGTATGAGGTCTTCCATAGAATCTTCCCTGAGGAGACTTCAATACAAAAAAACTCGCCGGCACCACGAAGAAAAATCTTTCCCGACCCGGCAAGCGGAAACGCTCCGAGAATTCGGGTATCTTCCACCTTTATCTTGCGCAGAATTCTTCCAGTCGCTGCCTCAATAAGTGTGACCACTTTTTCCTCGCAGCCGACAATAAAGTCGCCGCAAGGGAGGACGTAAGAGAGCGCATCGTCCAGCACTCTTTCCCACAGTTTTTCGCCTGTTTGGGCGCGAAGACCAGTTATTCTGAACTGGGGATACCAGACCGCAATGACTTCGCCGCAGGGAATCAGAACAGGTTCAGTGCGTGGAAGATTTCTCAGACCCTCTGGCGGGTCGGCGACTGTAAAGTTCCATAACTGTTCACCGGTAAGAAGAGTGAGGCTTATGACACTTCTACCCGCAATGACGAAAAGAGATTTTCCCTTGTGAACAAACAAAGACTGGCTAAATATGTCTGCTCCCTCAATTTCTCTGCGCCAGATGAGGGTGCCATCGCTTATTCTGCGGCAGTTGATACAGTTCCCAGACACAGGCAGGAATATTTCGGGCTGGTCTGGCGAAACGATTATCTGGCGGGTTTCGCCAAGCGCAGATGGAAGAGTCTGCCAGACTTTTGTCAGCGGACACTTTATACCGGTGGGAGAGACAGGCGCCCGCGACCTATCAGCGGTTCCCTCTACCCGGTCTAACATCTGACGCGCGCGAATCACAGTGTCGGATTGAGAATCGCCTGCGAGATAGAGCAGTTCCTGAAGATAGCGGCTTGCGGTCTCAGGAGAGCCTTCGCGCTCGCAAAGTGCGGCGAACTCCAGATACGCTTCCAGCGCAGCCTCACTGTTGGGATAGTTTCTGATAAGCCGCATCATGTCAACCTTCAGCGCAGAACTTCTTCCTCTAACAAGCAACTCTTTCGCCTTCTCTTCCAGGTCCGCATAAATGGCGCGTCCGTGCACCGCAATCAGTTCGCGTATCCTCTCGCGCGCGTAACCCGCAGCGCTTACATTCGGCACGCCTGATATTTCTAAGGTCGCTTCACCAGACCTTTCCAGCGCAGATTGATACGCATTCAGCGCCTTCTGCGGAAGTTTCCCACCCTCGTAGATTCCCGCCGCTTCAAAAAGGAACCGCAGCAAGTCTGGCACGTCCGCGAAATCTGCCGCCCTTTCCAGATGACCCGCCTTCTCAAGAGGCTTCTCTGTCTGGCGAGCACGCTCAAGCGAGACAGAGAGCAAAAGTCCACGCGCCTCTTGACACGCTCTCTCCTGCTCCGGCTCAACCAAAAGTTGCAGCGCTCTCTCGCAAACTTTTTCACATTCATCCAGTTCTCCCGCAGTGAGAAGCGCTCGGGCTAACTCTAAGAGCGCTTCAGTGTCCTGCGGGTTATCGCTTACTCGCTTGCGAAGAACAGGCTCGGACTGGCGCCAATCTGCAAACTGCGCAAACCCTCTCTCAGTGCAGGAAAAAAGAAGTCCATCGTGCAGTGACAGATTTCCGCCTGCCGCGGATGGCGCAAGAACGTGCCTTCCCAAAACCGCACCCGTCTGCGCATCCAGAACAAGAACACCAGACTTATCAGGAATAAAGACTCTGTCTCCCACACAGACAGGTCTGGCACAAGCAGGCGCAGGAAGTTCAGCCTCCCACAGCGGCAGACCTGTGCGGCAGGAAAGTGCAAGCGCGCCTGTTCCGCAAAGGATTGTTCTGTCAGCACCGCCGTAGCAAATAAATCTATATTTTTCAACATCCGCTCTTGGAAAGCGCCACTGAAACTTCCCTGATGTGGCATCCAGAACATACAGGTATGCGCAATCCTGCGGCGCAAATATCGCGTTCCCTACACAAACAATTGGCTCTGTGACAACCCAGCGGTCTTCTTCCAAGATTGTCTTTGCCCTCAGCCGCGATGGATACTCCCTGTACCTGTAGATAAACTGAAACTCACCTGTAACCGAATCAAGCGCGGCAAAGACGCCAAGATTTGTCAGAAAGTAAACTGTCCCGTTCTTCACAGTCGGCGGGGCAGGGGAGCAGCCAAGCATTAGAGTGTTGGTCGGAAAACCGCTCACAATCAGTCTCTTCCACAACACACTGCCGTTTTGAGCATCCAGTGCGAGAAGAGAACAGAGCGTTTCCCTCTCTATCTTCACCATTCCCGCAAAGAGAACACCGTCAGCGTAAACGGGAGAAGTGACGAAATACGCGCCTTTCAGTTCAGGATTATTTTCTGTGCTCCAGATAAGAGACCTGCTCGCCGCATTATAGACGTACACATTCTGCTGCTCGCCACTTGATAGAGTCACGGCGACACAGGTGCTCCAAACAGCAGGTTTGTGAAGCGCGTTACCAGTCCAGGAGGGCGCCATACCGGGACCAGCGGAAAAAGACACCAGAGGCGGTCCAAAATCGCTGGCGCCTATCAGGCGCACTTGCAGAAATCTGCCATCGGTGACAGATACGAAACTCCCATTAGCCACAGCGACAGGTCCGGGCGCCATTGACCCAGCGCTGCTCTTGCCTTGCGCTGCAGGGAATTTGTAGGAAGCGGTCATTGCGCCAATCTTTGATAAAGATCTGCCCTCCGAAACTTTTTCTGTATTGAGAACCTTCCTCAGAAGTTCAATCGCTTGACTCGGCTCAACCATTTTTCCTGCGAAACGAATGGAAAGGTTTGCGTGACTCGCCGCGAATCGGCGCGCAGCCGCTTCAAACTCATCACTTTCTCCGAGTTGAGCCAGCACAGTCAGTTCCTTCAAGAACAAACGACCTGAAGTCTCGGGAGTCAGTTTTTGCGATGACGCTTTTAGAGTGCGCAGGGTCCTCAAAACCCCGACAAAATCGCCGCTTTCAAGTCGCAAATCAACAGCGTGTTCAAGCGCAACCGGTGCATACGCGGAAAGCGGATATTCGCGAGCAACTTTTTCAAGAAGCGCCACGCTGCCGGAACCTCGCGCCCTGTCAAAGAGTCCTTTCGCGCGCGCGTCAATACCTGCTCTGCGCCCGCCAAACGCGTCATCAGGAAGAGATGTAAGAAACTTCGCGAGAATCTGCCGCACAGGACGATAAAGATTTTCACCATCTGGCAGGAAAAAGTCCTCTCCGTTTTTTTGAAGAAACTCTTCTATTTCACGCAGTCGGTCAAACATCTTCTCGTAATCTTTTTGCGCAGCAGACTCTCTCACAAGTTCAAAAAGAACCTGAAGAGTCCGGTCAGTCTTCAGCACAACGTTTTCGGCGGGAACGGAAGACTCCTGGGCGTGGAGCGTACACACTGCTAAAAGAAGAGTTAGAACGGAAAGAATCCGAAAATTCCGCCGCATTTTCTTCCTGCCCTGACCCGCCATACAGCGTGGTGGAGTGTCTGCTTCAGGTAAAGCGGTCTCTACCGGCTTATTGCCTTCTTCAACTCTTGAGCAAGCGTGGGCACAACTTCAAACAGGTCTCCGACTATTCCGTAGTCCGCAACCTGGAATATCGGGGCATCAGGGTCTCTGTTTATCGCGACTATGCATTTTGAGGAACTCATCCCCGCGAGATGCTGGATAGCGCCAGATATGCCGCACGCGATATAGAGTGTCGGCGAAACAGTTTTTCCTGTCTGCCCAACCTGGTCGTGATGCGGACGCCAGCCAGCATCCACAGCGGCTCTGCTTGCGCCGACCACTCCGCCCACAACCTGCGCAAGTTCTTCAATCACCTTGAAGTTTTCAGCCGCCTTCATCCCTCTTCCGCCGGAGACAATTATATCAGCCTCGGTCAGGTCAAGTTTTGCGCCGACAGACTTTACAACCTCCTTCAGCGTCGCCTTCAAATCTTGTGGCTCAATCGCCGGCTGGAGTTTCTCCACCTGCACATTATGCCCTGCGACTTCAGTCGCCTCAAACAGTTTCGGACGAAGCGTCACAATATTCGGCTCTTTCGCAAACGCGACCCTTATTCTCACCTTGCCCGCATAGACCGGGCGAAGTGCCTGCAACTTGCCGTCAATAATATCAAGTTTTATGCAGTCAGAGGCGACGGGAACCTCAAGTTTCGCGCCTACATTCGGTGCGAGGTCTCTACCCATACTGCTCGCGGTCAGGATAAGAATCTGCGGTGCAATAACTTTTACCGCGTTCACAACCGCTCTCGCGTAAGATTCAGAATTGTAACTTGCAAATATCTCCGAGTCCGCCGCGATAATCCTGTCAGCGCCGTATTTACCCAACTCTTTCGCCGATTCGCTTATATCTTTTCCCACGACCAGCGCGATAGCGTTTGTTCCGACTTTCTGCGCGCAGCGTTTACCCTCGCTCACCGCCTCAAACGAAGCGTGACGGAACTTCCCTTCCCTCTGTTCTGCAAAGATGAGGACATCTTTTGCCACCTCGGTCTCCTTTTATATTATTTTCACCTCAGTGTGTAAAACTTCAACCAGAGTGAATGCGGCCTCTTTACCCTCGCCAATCTTCCTGCCCGGCGGTCGCACCGGCGGATATTCCATCTTCAGAATTGTTAGAAGAGGCTCTGTCGCAGCCACACTCTTTTCCGTAAGCGGCTTCTTCTTTGCCGCCATAATGCCTTTCAGAGTCGGCAGCCTCGGCTCAACCAGCCCCTTCTGACAGGTGAAACACGCGGGAAGATTCACTTCTATCACCTCTTCTCCGCTTTCAATCTCTTTATGGACAGTCACTTTTCTGTCCTCAAGTTTGAACTTGTTCACATCAGTCACGCAGGGAAGCCCGAGAATCTGCGCAACCATAGGACCAATCTCACAGGAGTCATCATCCACAGCCTGACGCCCGAAAAATATTATGTCAGGATTCTCCGATTTGAGCGCCTCCGCAAGCACTTTTGCGGTGCTGAACATATCGCGGTCAGCCATTATCTCTTTCAGATAGACCGCTCTGTCCGCGCCCATCGCAAGCGCTTTGCGAATGACCGGCTCAGTCGTGGCAGGCGGACCAAGCGAGACGACCACCACTTCGCCCGCGCCCTGCGCTTCTTTGATTTTCAGCGCCTGCTCCAACGCTATCTCATCATAGGGATTGAGAACCCACTGAACTCCCGCCTCGTCAATGTGTTTCCCGTCCTGACCGATACGAACTTTTGTTTCTGTGTCAGGCACTCTCTTCACGCACACCGCTATCTTCATATATCTCTCCAGAAAACAGACCGCATTTTCGTTCCGTCAGAGTATATTCAGGAAGTGAGGCAAATCAAGAAAAATTCCAAAGCCGCAGCGTTCACCGCCGCGGTTACCTGTCTTTCACCGCAAGTGGCAATGGTAATAAAGCCGCGAAATCACGACGCTGCGAATTCCGAACTTTTTCTCTTGCGATTTTCAAGGCGTCCCAGTAAACTGATTCGCTTTACACAGGTTAGCGTAGGACATATTGACAGACAGGAAAGGGGAAATTTATGCTTGACAAGAAGGCTGACCTCGCCGGTCCGGGAATTGGCAATTACGACGAACTGTCCAGAATCCTGCCAGATGATTATAGACCGCTTCTAAACCCGAAAGAGACGCAGAAGGCTATAACAGCGCTCAAAAACTACATAGAGGATGGTCTCGCTAAGGAACTCAACCTTATTAGGGTTGAATGTCCCCTTATCCTGGAAAAAGAAAGCGGAATGAACGACCTCCTGGACCGCGACGGCTCGCGCACACCAGTTGAGTTCCCCTGCGGATTAGGTCTTGAAAAGAAGATAAACGCTCAGATAGTTCAGGCTGCCACCAAATGGAAGCGGTGGGCGCTCAAACAGTTCGGAATGAATGTCGGCGAAGGATTATACACCGATATGCGCGCTGTCCGAAAAGACTACTTCCTTGACCACGACCACAGTTCCTACGTGGACCAGTGGGACTGGGAACTTGTCATAACCAAAGAACAGCGCAATCTGAACTACCTGAAAGAGGTCGTCCGAAAACTCTGGAAAATTATCAAAGGCGCTGAAGTCCTTATACACGCGAAGTTCCCGCAATTTAAAACAAGCAAGTATCCCAGTCTGCCTGATGAACTGACGTTCCTGCACGCCGAAGAGATACTTGATATGTATCCCGACCTTCCCCGCAAGATGCGTGAGACCAAAGTGCTGCAGGAGAACTATCCTGCTATCTTTATTATCGGAATTGGCTGGTCTCTGAAAGACGGCTACCCGCACGAAATGAGAGCGGCGGACTATGATGACTGGGTCACAGAAACAGTGTCCGATAAGGGTGAACCAATGCACGGTCTAAATGGCGATATACTGGTCTGGAACCCGGTAACGCAGCGCAGACACGAACTGACTTCTATGGGTATACGCGTAACCAAAGAGACTCTCAAGTTGCAATTAGAAATGTCCGGGCAGACCGATTTCCTGAATCGTCCGTATCACAAAATGATTCTGAACGACGAGATTCCGCTCAGCATCGGCGGCGGTATCGGTCAGTCCCGCACCTATATGCTGCTTCTGCGAAAAGCGCACCTCGGCGAATGCAGTGTTACTGTCTGGCCGAAGATACTGAAGGATATGTGCGCTAAAAAATCAATTCACGTCCTTGAGTAATGAAGGAAGCACCACGCCGTGAGGCGTGGTGATAATTCCAAAGCCCCGCCGTTTATCGGCGGGGTTAGCAATCCGCGGTTTGGTTTCTCCACGTTGCCTGCAACGCGCAATAACCCCCCATACTGTCCCCAAATCGTGGTCAAGAAAAAACAAACCACCCGTTTATGTTCTCTTTATTTCTTGCCGCGGTGAAATGTCTTGGAAAAAGGCGGTACCCACAATTATAATTTGGGCATAGCAAGCCCCGCACGAAAGTAGCGGGGATAATAGAGATTTCCGCATGACAAGCCCCGGACTTGAGTCCGGGGGTGGTTTATATCCAAAGGAGGGCGAACGATGCTGAAGGAGTTCAAGGCGTTTGTTATGCGTGGCAGTGTTCTGGATTTGGCTATTGCCGTGGTAATTGGCACCGCTTTCAACAAGATTGTCACTTCACTGGTGAAGGATATTCTGATGCCGCCGATAGGCCTGGTGCTTGGAAAAGTTGACTTCAGCAATCTCTTCGTCAACGCGTCCAGGGATTCATATTCAAGCCTCGCACAGGCACAAGCCGCAGGTGCACCGACAATCAACTACGGATTATTCATAACCGCTATCGTTGATTTTCTCATCGTGGCGTTTGTTCTTTTCCTGGTAATCAGAACAGTCAACAGAATTCAGCAGCCGGAAAAAGCGCTCTCACCAGTGACAAAGGAATGCCCGTATTGCTTGTCCGCGGTGAATATCAAAGCGACGCGCTGCCCCAATTGCACTTCTGACCTGAAGGGCTAACCCACATATTTCACCGCCGAGACGCTGAGAACGCGGAGAAGAAGAATAATGGTTTTGGAAGCACCACGCCGGGAGGCGTGGTGATGGTTTCTCCGTGGTTTCAATTTCAGAAATTCCGAGGACAGCCTCTCTGAACCGAGGTCAAGAAAAAAGAAACGCCGCATTTATTTTCGTATGGTTCTTTTTACCGTATTTACCTGTGAATTCGCCGCGTTCCTTTCTTTCTTTAAATGTTTTTGTAACGACGTGTTGCGACAACTCTTTATTTACATCTCTCAACTCATTTTTGAAATTCCGTAACCTGCTCTCCGCAAGTTCAACATACTCTTTAGAAATTTCTATGCCCAAGAAATCGTGTCCCAATAACTTTGCCGCCACTAACGTCGTTCCGCTTCCACAATAGGGGTCAATTACTAAGCCCTTTTTCTCATCCATAATTGAGAATATCGCTCTTACAGGCAGTGCTATCGGAAAAGGAGCAGGATGAGGATTTTTCTGTTCTGGGGAAAATCTCCAAATTGATTTCAGCAACGCGTGCTTAGGTTTCAATTCTTCGCCTATTAGATTTCTACCTTTCGGTTTATATAACCAGTAAATTCTTTCTTCTATCTGCCAAAATCTCCACCCGCGTATATTTGCGGCAGGAGTTCCAAAGCTACAGGTAGGTGATTCTATTTTTGGTCGGAAGTTTTGCCTCCTTAGGGCTTATTTCAAAACCCACAGTTTTTTCCCCAATCAAATCGCTGTCCAATATGTCCACTGAAATCACCTTTCTATCAGCAACATCAAATTCTCCAGTTTCTATTTCCCTTTGCAGGTATCTTCCTATGTGTTTTACTCCTCTGGGCACATTGACTGTGGCAAGGTATTCCACTTTCTCTACTCTTCTCACTTCTTCAAGTTTGGTTAGAAGCACTTTGATCTGCCTCATATATGCTCTCCCCGAAAATTTTCTCGACAAATGCTTACTCTCCACTACAATTCTGATATGCCTAAGAAAAGCATATCAGATACCTTAGCAAAAAGTCAATGTGGAAAATATCTGGCAAGGTTGGGATATGAGAATTTACAACCTGCGGTAGGAAGAGATTGTGACTTGATTGGATACAAGAACGGCAGCCTATACTATTTTGAAATCAAGTACTCCTCCAAGCTTGGTGGCGATTTCTTTGGTTGCGTGATGTTCACACAACTGTTCCGGGCAGTTTCAAATAAAGAAAGGTATTTTTTTGTAGTATGTAGAGGAGATAAAGAAAACTTGGACAACTGGTTCTATAAAATTTTTACAGTGGAAGAGTTTTTAGGATTTTGTACTTTGACAACACCCATATGTCACTACCGCATGGTCCTGGACGGTAGAGGAGGTGTGAAGAAAGCAAACATCGGCAAGAAAAGCGTAGTAGCAACGGAGGAAATGATCTTGGACATCTGGAAAAAATTTAGACAATGGAAACCTGAACAACGCAGAACACCTTTGCAGTGCTAATGCTGTCCTTTGACTTTCCTATCAGGTATCTGCTCAACTCTTCGTGACTGCCAGTTGAGTATATTTTTATTACATTCGCTAATTCCTGGTTCATACGATTGCCCTACCAATTGTCAGAAATCTGTTTGATAGTCCGTACAAACTCTACAGACGCTCTTTCAGATTTTTTTCTTAGAAAGTCCCGCGGATAGTATACATAATTTCTGTGGGTAGTGTCAAACCTTTCTTTTGACCACCCACCCGCTTTACTTGCGTCCGCGGCTTCATTACCCCCGCGTTGAAATCCGCCTCAGGCGGATCAACCGCGGCAATAAATGCCGCGGCTTTGGAATTCTTCCCTCATCCCTCACTACTCACTACTGGTTACTGTTCGCGCGAGGGAGAGGTAATTATCTCCCCACGCTTGCGCGTGGGACTTCATACTTCATCCTTCATACTTCTGCCTTTCTGACAGGGGGGGATATTATAGAAATCCTGTAATTTTTCAAGGCTGAAAATTCCGTAACTCTAACTTGGCGCTGAAGTTGCTAAAAATGGCAATTTACAGGAGTTTCTGATTAGCAGCCGAGCAATTTGGCTGCCTTGCGAATAACGCCTCTGAGGTTTTCAAATGCGAGCAGACGCAAAGCGGTGGCAATGTCCACCCAGATAAACTCGCTGTGCTCCCAGGAGAGTTTCACATTTTCGTTTTCTGCCTGCGTGAGAAAATAGATAACCTCTTTGGATGTCACGCGGGAATGTCGTCTAAACGTGTAATGTATCTTCTCCGCAAACTCGGGGAAATGCTCTTTGCAGATGATGCCTGTCTCTTCAAGGAGTTCGCGTTTAGCGGCGTCAAGGTCGGATTCGTTTTCGCCGACATTGCCTTTCGGCAGCCCCCAGAACGCGTCTCTGCCGCTACGCAGAAGAAGAAATTTCTCCTTCTCGTCCGCTCTGCAGAAGACGACAAATCCCGCCGACCTTTCGTCAAAATGTGAAGGTCTCACTGAAAGAGTCCTCCTCAGATTTCGCGCGAGAGATGTTACAGAGATTCCGCGGTGGAATCAATAATCACCTCGCATAGTTCACTGCATAATTCTTTCAGTTGACGCGGAAGAAGAGTTGGGATATGATTACAAAGGGGCGCAGACTGCTATGAACACTGATATGCGTGAACTTGAGAGACTTGGCTTTTCTCTTTTAGAGCGCGGGAAAAAGAAGTGGCTTGCCGCTGAGGCGTCTTCGCTGGAGAAAAATCCAGCGCGAATCTTTGCGCTTGCGAAACTGAGCGCATCCTGCGGAATTCCGATACACACTCTAACGGTTGAAGCGGCGGTTGGATTGTCCCCGGAGTTGGTCAAAATAGGGGGAGACCAGTTGCGCGGGTGCGTGGAAGATATTCTGCTTTGCGGTCACTCGGCGAAGGCTATTCGCCGATTGGATGAATTAGGCGCGCTTTCAGCGGTTCTGCCTGAACTGACCGCGATGAAGGGCGTTCCGCAGCCGGAAGAGTTTCACCCGGAAGGCGACGTATTCACTCACACTCTTCTTTGCCTGACAATGCTTGAGAAGGAGAAAGGGAAAGACTTTCTTCTAATGCTTGCGACTCTTCTGCACGATGTCGGCAAACCAGCCACAATCTCAAGAACTGACAGGGTGAGGTTCAACAGACACGAAAGCGTGGGGGCGGTGCTCGCCCTGAAAGTGGCGAAGCGCCTCGCGTTGACAGAGGAGGAGAGAGAAACTCTGGGCTATCTTGTCAAAGCGCATATGAGGTTCAAGAACGTGAAAGATATGCGCAAGAACAGGCTCAAAAATTTTGTTCTGGATGACAGGTTTCAGATGCTTGTCTCTCTCGTGCGCGCTGACTGTCTTGCCAGTCACGGCGATACTTCAGACTGCGATTTCGCCGTGAAAGCGAGGGAAGAGTTTCTTCTGAATGTGCCTCTTGCGCCGCTTATTCGCGGGCAGGACCTGATAGAACTCGGACTCGCTCCAGGTCCGATATTCTCAACCATTCTGCGCGAAGTGGAAGAAAAAAGAAAAGCGGGGAAACTTCAAACCGCAGAAGACGCTCTCTCTTTTGTGAGAAAACACTACACAGGCACGTAGGCAAGAAAGTCACGGCAGTATCTTGCCGCTTTCCGCTTCTCCACTGAAAATCCTGACGCTCTATCTTTGCACACAAGCAATCTCGCCCGGCTACGCTCGTCAGAACTTTACATTGCAGAAATGACAGGGCACATTGGGCGCTTTCTTCTTCAAACCTTTGTCGCGCGTGAAATGGGTGAACCGTGCACTCTATTCTCTGCGTCTAACGGCAGACGCGAAAATAAAGTTGCCTCAATCGCCTGCGAAATAAGCCTCGCTTAGCGGAAAAACGCTGAACGCAAGAAACCAGGCGGGGTCTAACAAGCAATCTTTCTCTACAGACTGTAAAGTATAAAATGAGGTAAAATTTTTTGAAAAATCCTTACACACAGTGTGTTGTGTATGGCTAAATAACTTGACTCAGTCTATGGCGTTTATCCTTCCACATCAGGCAAGCACTCGCGAGTTCCATTAGAAGATTTTTTCTTGACTATCAGGCAGGATGAGATAGATTTTGTGGTGAGTAATTCCACGTAATTCTTCAAAGTGGTGAAAAGGGGAATGAAAGACAATGTATTTGGCGTGGAGAAGGGTGGAGAAGGCGGAGTGTGGCGGCTGGGTGTGAACAACCTCGCGGCAGTCAGGAAGTGGTGAGAGAATGTTTTTCGGCAAGTACAAGCACACGATTGATTCAAAAGGCAGAGTGATAATCCCGTCTGACCTGCGAGAGGCTACAGGCGAGAAGATTGAGAAGTACGGCAAGGGTCCGACATTTTACGTTATGCCCGGTCCTGGCGGGTGTGTGCACCTATTTGAGGAGAAGCAATTTGCCGATATAGTGAAAAAGCAGTTTGATCTGGGTCTGGTCGCTTTACAGAAGGAAAGCGAACTTCTGCGGAAGTTCTCTTCTTTCGGGGCGCGGCGAGTATGCGACGGTCAGGGCAGAATTCAGATTCCGGAAGAACTTATCAAATACGCGGGCTTGAAGAAGGATGTGGTTTTCCTCGGTCTGATAAACAGGATAGAACTTTGGGATTCCGAGACTTTTGAGAGCAGAGTCTCTCTCTCCCTGGTTGACTTCGAGAAACTTGCTGAGGAGTTGGCTAAGGAGAAGACGAGACAAGAAAGAGAGGGGGGATGATATGGCAGTAGTAGTGCAGGAGAACGCAGCACCTGTAGTCGCTCAGAGAGGGAGAGATTCCTACAGAAGCGTTCGCAGCGTAATGGAGCAGGTGCTTGAAGGTCGCGGCGAGGAGGGTCTGCTGAGGTCTATCCTTGCCGACCTGAAGGAACTGGTGGAACGTGCAGAGAGAGTCAGGCAACTTGCGCCCGAACTCGCCGGCGTTGAAGTTTCAGAATTCATATACAAGATGCTCAAGATGGCTGACCAGAGACAGGTTCAGTAAGCATTTCAAAAGATGGCGAGTGTCTCCTGAGATGAACTTCTCACTATCACAATGCGCCTATTTTCACGCGCCAGTGATGGTCGCGGAGGTTATTACATACCTCAACCTCTCGCCTGGAATGATAGTTCTTGACGCTACTGTTGGGGAAGGGGGACATTCAGAGGCGATACTGAAAGCGATAGGAGAGAGAGGCAGAATTATAGCGATAGACAGAGACGAAGAGATACTTGAGTTAGCAAGGAGACGGTTTTCAGCACACGGCAACATATCTCTTTTCAAGGCTAACTACGCCGACCTCGCGGATGTTCTGCGAGAGTCAGGTGTCACACGCGTGAACGCTGCGCTGTTTGACCTCGGTCTTTCCAGTTACCACCTCAGGAAGCCGGAACGCGGGTTCAGTTTTGAGTCTGACAGTCCCCTTGATATGAGGTTTGACAGAAGAGAGGGAAAAACCGCGGCGGAACTTTTGAGCCATCTGCCTGAAAGTGAGATAGAGAGAATTCTGAGAGAGTTCGGCGAAGAGCCGAAGAGCAGGGCAGTAGCGAGAGCAATCTGCAAGCAAAGAGAAAAAATAGAGACGACATCTGAACTGAAACAGATAGTTACCGCCGCCACGGGATACAGAAGAGGCAGAACGCACGCTGCAACAAGAACTTTTCAGGCACTCAGAATCGCAGTCAATGATGAACTGGAAAATCTCAAGAAAGCGCTTTCAGTTATCTGGGGCTACATTGAGAAAGGCGGCAGAAACGTCGTTATCAGTTTTCACTCTCTTGAGGACAGAATTGTGAAAAACTGTTTCAGAACGCTTTCCCGCCAAGGTGTGCTCAAAATACTGACGCCAAAACCAGTGAGACCGAGCGAAGCCGAAGTGCTTGCAAACACGAATGCGAGAAGCGCGAAACTGCGAGCCGCAGAGGTGCTCCAGTGGTAGCCAGATTTATACTCGTTCTGTTTGTATTCCTCTTTGTGGGAATGCTCACTGTCTGGCAGCGGGCACAGACTACTCGCGCAGGATACGATGTCTCGCGGCTTGAGTTAGTCAAAGAGTCGCTGCTGAGAAGGAATAAGAGTCTGCAAATTGAATCTGACAGACTCAAATCGCCGGATGCGCTTCTGACCAGTCTGGAGAACCTGAAACAGAAACTGCACATCGCGGGACCGGACGAACTGGTTGAGATAGAATCCTCGCACAATCAGCCGAAAAGCGAGGTCTCTACCGCCAAGCAGAGGGGAGAAAGTTGCAGGTTTCAAGAGTAAAAAAAGTAGAAGTAATCGCCTTCCTCATCGCAGCAGCATTTCTCGTGCTGTTAGGGAGGCTTTACAGGATACAGCAGGTTCTGGCAGACCACTATAAGGCGATTGCGGACAGGCAGCACAGGCGCGTAGAGGTGGTTTCCCCGGTAAGAGGAGTCATCTTCACCGCTGACGGGGAGAGACTTGCAACAAGCATAAAGGTCAACTCGGTCTTTGCCGATTCGCGGTTTGTAGAAGATGTTGACCAGACTGTCTCGCAACTCGCGCCTGTTCTTCGCTTGAGCAAGCAGGAGACAAACCAAATCCGCGAAAGACTCCTGAATGGCTCCCGCTTTTTATGGGTGAAACGCAAAATCTCTCAGACCGAGAAGAGAATCTTACTGAACCTTGAGATTCCAGGTGTCTATTTTGAAGAGGAGTTCAAAAGATATTATCCGGGGCGCAGGATTGCCTGTCACGTTCTGGGATTCTGCGATATTGACGACCACGGACTTGAAGGGGTTGAACTTATCTACGATTCACTCCTTTATGGACAGGAAGGAAAGTGCGAATGCGAGAGAGATGCGCTCGGAAGGAGAATCACAAGACCGGGAATGCTGGAGATTCCTGCAAAAGACGGACTGGATATCTACCTGACGCTTGACAGCGTAATCCAGCATATAGTGGAGACCGAAGTTGACACTATCATCCGGGAGTTCAACCCTGTAAGTGTAAGCGCGATTGTGATTGACCCGCAATCCGGCGAGATACTTGCGATTGCGAACCGTCCCTCTTTTGACCCGAATTCTGCGGCGAACTACCGGCAGGACCTGCGCCGCAACAGAGCCATAACTGATATGTACGAACCCGGCTCAACTTTCAAGCCTTTCACGTTCGCAGCACTATTTGAAAATAATCTGGTCAGCCTCCAGGAGACCATCTTCTGCGGAAACGGCGCGGCAGCGTTCGGGCGAAGAACGCTTCGCGACCACGTGCCTCACGGCGAATTGAGCGTTCTGGATGTCATCGCAAAATCAAGCAACATCGGTACAGCAAAGTGCGCTCAGAGAATCCAGCCGGAGAAACTTGACTCCTGCTTGAGACGGTTTGGCTTCTCTTCGCCCACAGGAGTTGACCTGCCGGGAGAGGCGCGCGGCTCACTTGCACCTGTCGGCTCCTGGTCAAAATACACACTCACCTCGCTCGCGATAGGTCAGGAGATAAACGTGACGCCGCTTCAGATGGTCTGCGCATTTGCCGCGATTGGAAACGGCGGCACACTGTACAAGCCCACGATTTTGAAGCGAGTCGTGGATAAAGATGGAAATACTGCGCGAACTGCACAGTCTGTTGCTATCCGTAAGGTCATCCCAGACCAGACAGCGGCTACGTTGAAACAGGCGCTCGTAAAAGTCGTTGAAGATGGCACAGGGACAAGCGCAAAAAGTAAGTTCTATTCAATCGCCGGCAAAACCGGCACTGCGCAGAAAACGCTTCCCGGACAGAGAGGATACGCACAGGGCAAGTTCGTAGCCTCATTCGTGGCTTTCGCTCCAGCCGAGTCGCCCCGCATCGCGGTCATTATTGTCGTCAACGAACCGAGGGGCAGGTCTTACTTTGGTGGAACTGTCGCTGCCCCGGCAGCAGGAAGAATAATAGAAAAATCTCTCAATTATCTGCGTGTACCGCCTGATAAGGAGACTAAAGATGAAAACGCTAACAGCAGGACAGAAGTATTTCAGAACACCGGTGCGTGAGGTTCAAAGGTTGAGTGCGGTGATCTCGCGCCTTGAGCCGGTGCTTCTGCTGAACTCGTGGGACAGGGAGATAACCGGTGTCGCCTGCGATTCGCGCTGCGTAGAATACGGGAACCTGTTCGTGGCGATTCGCGGTTTCAGAGT
>Ga0315280_10005361_pt1 | contig 18348 bp, 17 predicted proteins | sample YL17G06_40_MG_FD_203697 | JGI IMG/M metagenome (GOLD analysis project Ga0315280, IMG submission 203697) | Sediment microbial communities from Yellowstone Lake, YNP, Wyoming, USA - YL17G06_40 | ecosystem: Environmental > Aquatic > Freshwater > Lake > Sediment | place: USA: Wyoming | collected... | reverse complement strand
CCACCATCTACATGGAGACGCTGGGGAAGAACGGGCTCAGGGAGGTGGCGCTCCAGAACCTGCGCAAGGCGGCCTACGCCAAGGAGCGGCTGGCCAAGGGGAAGGGATGCGCGATCCGGTTCTCGGGCCCCACCTTCAACGAGTTCGTCGTGCAGGTGAAGAAGAGGCCGGCCGACGTCCTGAAGGGGCTCCTCAGGAAGCAAATCCTCGGCGGCCTGGAGCTCGCGCGGTTCTACCCCGAATTGAAGGACTGCCTCCTGCTGTGCGTGACGGAGCAGAACTCCCGGGACGAGATCGACGCCCTGGCCAAGGCGATGGGAGGTGGGCGATGAGCCGGCAGACGGTTGGGACCCGCGGGCTCCACTTCAACGAGCCCCTGATCTTCGAGCAGGGCTCCCCCGGCCGCGTGGGCTATTCGCTGCCCGCCACAGACGTGCCGGAGAAGAAACCCGACCGCCTGATCCCGAAGAAGTTCCTCCGGGACGACATCCCGGGGTTTCCCGAGGTCAGCGAGGTGGACGTGGTCCGGCACTTCACCCGGATGTCCCAGTGGAACTACGGGATCGACCTCGGCATGTATCCCCTGGGCTCCTGCACGATGAAGTACAATCCGCGCTTCAACGAGGACATGGCGCGCCTCCCCGGATTTGCCCGCGCCCACCCGTACCAGCCCGAGTCGGTAAGCCAGGGGGCGCTGCAGCTCCTCTGGGAGCTGGAGCAATACCTGGCCGAGATCTGCGGCATGGACCGGGTGAGCCTCCAGCCGTCGGCCGGCGCCCATGGGGAGCTGACCGGCATCATGCTGATCCGGGCGTATCACACGTCCAAAGGGAATCCCCGGAAGAAAATCCTGATCCCCGATTCGGCCCACGGGACGAACCCTGCCAGCTCGGCGGTGTGCGGCTACCAGGTGGTCCCGGTGAAGTCGGGGCCGCGCGGCGCGGTGGAGCCGGCCGCCGTGGCCGACGTCATGGACGAGGAAGTGGCGGGGATCATGGTCACGAACCCCAACACGCTGGGGATCTTCGAGGATCACGTCGTCGAGATCGCGAAGATCGTCCACGGGAAGGGGGGGCAGGTCTACTGCGACGGCGCGAACCTCAACGCCTTTGTCGGGATCGCGCGACCCGGCGACATGGGCGTGGATGTCATCCAGCTCAACGTCCACAAGACGTTCTCGACCCCGCACGGAGGCGGCGGGCCGGGGGCGGGCCCCGTCGCGTTGAAGCGGCACCTGGCGCCCTTCATGCCGGTGCCGACGGTGGAGATGAAGGGCAATCGGTTCGCGCTGAACTACGATCTGCCCAAGTCCGTCGGCAAGGTGCGGAGCTTCTACGGCAGCTTCGGCGTCCTCCTCCGGGCCTACACCTACATCCGGACTCTGGGACCGACCGGATTGCGGCGCGCCGCCGAGGTGGCGGTGATCAACGCCAACTACATCATGAGCCAGCTCAAGGGAATCTACCACCTGCCCTACGATCGCTTCTGCAAGCACGAGTGCGTCTTCGACGACGCCATCCAGATGCACGACAACGTCAAGACGCTGGACATCGCCAAGCGCCTCATGGACTACGGTTTTCACCCGCCCACGATCTACTTCCCGCTCATCGTCCACGGGGCTTTGATGATCGAGCCCACCGAGACGGAGAGCAAGGAGACGCTGGACGAGTTCATCGCCGCCATGAAGGCCATCGCGCGCGAGGCGCGGGAGAACGGCGACCTGGTCCGGAATGCGCCGCACAACCCGCGGGTCGGCCGCATGGACGAGACCAAGGCCGCCCGCCAGCCCAACCTCCGCTGGCGCCCGAAGCGCAAGAACGTCGAGTAGTCGAGTGGTCGTGTTGTCACATCGACACGTGTCGAAGGTGATGGGAAGAACGCAGAGGAAAGAGAGTTCTCATGAAGAAGGGCCGGAGGCTGCGGCACCTTACGGTAGAAATTAGGGGACGTTGCATTATAGGTGGAATTGCTGTGTCTCCCCTCCGATGCCTGTTAGGGGTACGACAGTGAAGGTCCTGAAGATTTGCACGTTGAAGGGGTGACATGATAAAGACATACCGTGGTAAGGCCACGCACGAACGATCCGAGAACGGAGGACTGACCTGATGCCGGTGTACCACGCAGCGATTGGCACGTCGGAGGATTACATCGAGCGGCGGGCGAAGCACCGTCAGGCCCACCTCGAGCGGATCCTCGGGCTTCGCACTCAGGGGCTGGTGGTGGCCGGCGGGCTGGCCCCGAACGGGCGGACGGCCGAGCTGTTCTACCGAGCGGAGCAGCGCTCGAACGTCGCGCGGTTGATAGAGGAGGACTCCTACTACCTGGCGGGGTCGTGGACGACCTACACGCTCCGGGCCTTCACCGAGTTCATCGAGCCCCTGGAGTTGACGCCGTTAGTCACTGATGGGTCCCGCTGCGCGACCTTGGTTGAGGGGACGGCCCCACAGGCGGACAACCCACAACTCGCGCTCATCGGGCTGCGCGGCAACGGACGACTCGGGTTCGGGGGATTCTTCGAGGCGGGGGCGACGCTTGCGCTCCTCACAACCGCCAATGCAGCCGAGGCGATCGGCTGGCTGGCGGAAACCCGCTTCTGGGAGGAAGGGAGCCTCACCGCACGACCCTTCCTCTATAAAGGGGACGTTGCATTATAGGTGAAATTTCTCTATCCTACTGCCATGCCAAGAGGCCCACGCCTAGACGCCCCCGGGGTGCTCCACCATGTCATGGTGCGGGGCATTGAGGGTCGTCCCGTATTCCGAGATGATCAGGACCGCGACAACTTCGTGGACCGCCTGGCGGCCCTCGCCCGAACCGGGGGCCTGACCATTTATGCCTGGGCCTTGCTCCCCAACCATCTCCATCTCCTGGTGCGTACGGGCGTGCGGCCTCTGGCTCGCAGCATGCGGAGCCTCTTGACGGGGTACGCGGGGGCCTTCAACCGACGTCACCGTCGAGCCGGCCACCTCTTCCAGAATCGGTACCGCTCGATCGTGGTGGAGGAGGAGCCATATTTCCTGGAGCTGGTCCGCTACCTCCACCTCAATCCCGTCCGAGCCAAAGTCGTGGCCGATCTGCGCGCCCTGGACCACTATCCATACACGGGGCACGCTGCGCTGACGGGGAGCATCCCACACCCCTGGCAGGCTACGAGTAATGTCCTTGGGCGGTTTGCCGGGAACCTTCGCCGTGCTCGCCTGCGATACCGGGCCTTCGTGGCCGAGGGAATATCGCTCGGGCGCCGACCGGAGTTGCAGGGAGGCGGGCTGGTCCGGAGCCTGGGAGGGTGGGAGGCGGTTCGAGAATTACGGCGGGGCCGGGAGTCCTACACAGGCGACGAGCGGATCCTCGGGAGCAGCGACTTTGTCGAGGAGGTGCGGCAAGAGGTGGAGGAGCGGAGTCGCCATGAGGTCGAAGCACATCGCCAGTGTGTGACGGTGCCGGCCCTGGCTAAGCGGATCGGTGAAAGCCTGGGTATTTCCCCCGAGTGGGTCCTCGGTCGGAGTCGCGTGCCAGCGGCCGCCCGCGCGCGGCAAATTCTGGCCTACGTCTGGGTTGAGCGGCTCGGCCAGCGAGCCAGCGAGCTGGCGCGAGTTCTGGGGCAGACCCGCGGCAACATCTCGCTGGCGGCCAAGCGGGGCGAAAAAGCCGCCCGTCCGTGGAGGAAGCTGTTTGATAGCTGGTGCCGGTGAGAAATAATACCTATAATGCAACGTCCCCTTCGCACGGTCTGGATAGGCCGAAGTGCCAAGGCCTGGGAAGCGCATAGTCCAGGGATCGCTGTGCCATCGCGCGGTGGGAGGCGGGAGAGTCCAGAGGAGAGCCGGATGAAGATCACGGGGATTCAGACGTATGTGCTGCAGGCGATGCTTAATGAGAAGGGGTTCGGGTGGTCGCAGCGGGTGACGGATCGCCGCCAGGCGGCGCTCTGTGTGGTCTCCACCGATGATGGCATCGAGGGGGTCGGCGAGGCCTTCTACTTCGGGGGACCCGCGAAGATCGCGGCCCAGATCATGGGCGACGGGTTCGGGCCGCTGCTCGTCGGCAAGGACCCGATGGACAGTGGGGTTCTCTGGGACATGCTCTACAACTGGACGAGGGACCAGGGGCAGAAGGGCATCCCGATCTCGGCCCTCAGCGCCATTGACATCGCGCTGTGGGACATCAAGGGCAAGAGGCTCGGCTTGCCCGTGTACAAGCTCCTCGGCGGCGCGTATCGCAACCGGGCGCGGGTGTATGCCACGGGTCTCTACGAGCCGCAGAACGTGCCCAGCGTGAAGGATGCGCTGGTCGGGGAGGCCCTCGGGTACAGGGCCGCCGGCTTTGCCGGGATGAAGCTCAAGGTGGGGTATGGGATCGAGGCGGACATGCGGCTGGTCAGGGCGCTCCGCGAGGCCATCGGCCACGACCTGTGCCTGATGGTGGACGCCAATCACGCCTACAACGCCCCCGAGGCCATCCGCCTGGCGCGGGCCATGCAGCCGTACGACATCTACTGGTTCGAGGAGCCGGTGCCGCCCGAGGATCTCGACGGTTATGTCGAGGTGAGGCGGAACTCCAGGATCCTCATCGCGGGCGGCGAGTGCGAGTACACGCGCTACGGCTTTCGCGAGATCATCAACCGGCGGGCAATGGACATCCTCCAACCGGATCTCTGCGCCATGGGCGGCTTCAGCGAGATGATGAAGGTCATCGCCATGGCCAGCGCCGCCAACCTGCCGGTGATCCCCCACGTCTGGGGCACGAACGTGGGCCTGGCCGCCTCCCTCCAGCTCTTCGCGGCGCTCCCCCACTTCCCCGAGCGCCGCTTTCCGGCCGAGCCGTTCTTCGAGTACGATCGCTCGCCTCATCCGTTCCGCGACGGCGTGACCAGGGAGCGGTTCTTGATGAAGGACGGCTACCTGGCGATCCCGGATCGCCCCGGCCTGGGGGTGACCCTGGACCTGGACTTCATCCGCCGGTTCGTCGCGTAAGCCGGCACCCTTCTCCACGACCTGTAGGATGAGCGCTGTGGGCGCACAAGAAGGAACGAGCGTCGGCGGTCATCCCGTCGCCCTGGTCACGGGCGCCAGCGGGGCCATCGGCAAGGCGATCGCGCGCGGGATCGCCGAGAGCCCGGGGCACGAGGTGGTTCTCCTGTGTCGAAACGAGATGAAGGCCCGGCAGGCGTGCCAGGAGATCATCCGGGCCACCGGCAACGGCGCGGTGCGGTACGAGGTGGCGGACGTCTCACGATGGTCATCCATCCAGGGGCTGGCCAAGCGGTGGCAGGGCCCGCTGCATGTCCTGGTCAACAACGCCGCTGTGACGCCGAAGCGACGCGAGGAAACCCCCGAAGGGATCGAATTGCAGTTTGCCACCAACGTCCTGGGATACTTCTGGATGATCCAGGCGTTCAGCGGGCACCTGAAGCGATCGGCACCCGCGCGGGTGGTGAATGTCGCCAGCTACTGGGCGGGGGACCTGGATCTTGCGGACCTGGAGTTCAAGCGACGCCGATACACCAACGGTGAGGCGTACCGCCAGTCCAAGCAGGCCAATCGGATGCTGACCGTGGCGTTCGCGGAGAGACTGAGGCCCTACGGGGTGTCCGTCAATGCGTGCCACCCGGGCGACGTGAATTCCACACTGAGCAACAACCTGGGCTTCGGGGGGAGCCAGACTCCGGACGAAGGGGCCAGAACACCCGTGTGGCTGGCGGTGGGCCCGACAGGCCAGATGGTGACGGGGAAGTTCTTCGAGCGGATGCGGGAGGTCAGATGCGCCTTCGCGGGGGACGGGAAGGCAATAGAGGAACTCTACAGGGCCTGCCTGCGCTTCTCAAGCGGGCAGGCTTGAGGAGAGCTTGCGCACACTGAGGTGACTGCGTGGGCTCTCAACTCGTTCTGAAGACCGCGGCGCGGGCCCTCAGGCTGCGGCGAACGCAGCCGCCCTCGCGATGTCCTCGGTCCGGATCTTGTCCACGTCGAACTTCTCCAGGGCGTCCTGGACCCTCCCCCATGTCTGGTCGAAGGTGGGCACAGTCTTCCGGGCGCGGGTGAGGGGGCTGCAGCGGGCCATGACGAAGTTCTTGATGTAGGGGTGAGCGATGCCTCGTTTCTTCAGGCGATTGACCACGTCGGTCAGGAGCTTGTCGGCGGCCTCAACCATCGCGGCCCGGCGACCCCGCTCCTCGTAGGCCTTGGGGAGCGCCTGCTTCAGGAACGTGTCCACCCGCCGCAGGATCGGCGCGTGGACGCTGCCCGAGAAGCGCGGGTACTTCTCGTACAGGATCCCGAGGGTGATGAAGTGGGCCTCTTCGAACTGAAACGCGAAGTCCTCCTCGGCCTTGCGGGGCTCCTGCTCCATGAGGCCGCGGAACATCCGGACAACCTCGAGGGACTTCTCCTTGAGGTTATGGGCCTTCTCGGTGTTGAGGGCGAGGATCTGGAAGGCCACCTGGGGCTCGGGGATGAGGATGACCGGCACGTGCTTGGCCTTCAGCTTCTGAAGGGCCTCGCGCCGGTGGTTGCCGTTGGGGGTCCAGTACTCCCCCGGCCCGTGACGGACCGCCACGATCGGATCGATGAACCGATCCAGCTTCCTGATTACCTCGCGCAACCGCTTGGCGTGGGCCTCTGACAGGTCGCGCTGGTACGGGGTGGGCTTCACCCGCTCCATGGGGAGCAGGGCGAAGATCTGCCAGGCCTGGCCCACCGGCTCTCGATAGAGGGCCAGAACGCTCCCACCGTCCTCTTCCACCTGGTCCGCCAGGCTCAGGACCCCCTTCGGCGGCTCCCCCTTCTCGGGAAAGATTCCCCATTTTTCCCTGGCCATCGGCGAGCCCCCGCTGATCTCTCCCGGCATGGATCTTCCGTCAGCTATCGTCGCCGGCGGAGCCAGGCCCGGAGGCGGGCCCAGCTCGTGATGCGTTGGTCGTCCGTCAGCCAGCCGCTTCGGGCGAACAGCAGGAGCATCGTCACCGGGAGCCCCACCATCATCGCCAGGACGATCCCGAGCAGCCACGGTCGGTCGAAGGGAATGGCGGCGAAGTTCATGCCGAAGAAGCCCGTGAGAAACGACAGGGGCATGAAGATCGTGGCGATGACCGTGAGCTGCTTCATCACCTGGCCCAGCCGGTTCGAGATGGAGGCCAGATACGCCTCCAGCGTGTTTGCCACCAGGTCCCGGTAGGAGTCGATGACCTCGAAGGCGCGGACCAAATGGTCGTGCACGTCGCGGAAGTACACCGCCGTGTGGGCGTCGATGAAGGGGTAGTCCCGACGGCTGACTGCGTTATAGACCTCCCGCTGGGGGCTCACGACCTTCCGGAGGTGGACGACGACCCGCTTCACCTCGAAGATGCGCCGCATCCGCGCCGGGCCCGGGGTTTCCACCACGGCGTCTTCGAGGGCATCAATTTCGTCGCCCAGGGAGTCCAGGACCGGAAAGTATCCATCCACCACGGCGTCGCTCAAGAGATAGAGCAGGAAACTGGCCCCGTTCTGGAGGACCCGGGGATCGGTCGCGCAGCGGTCGAACACCCGCTGCGCGGCGTCCAGGGGCCGCTCGTGGACGGTGAGGAGCGCGTTGGCCATCAGGGCGACATGCAGCTCGTCCGTTTCCAGCTCGTCGCGGCGGATGGCCCGCAATGCGTGGATGACCAGGAAGATGTACCGGTCGAATTCCTCGATCTTGGGGCGCTGGTCCTGGTGAACGAAGTCCTCGACGGTGACGGGGTGCAGCTCGAACCGGGTCCCCAGGGTCTCCAGGGCCTCGGGCGGCTCGCCCTCCGCGTCCACCCAGAGGGTGGCACGAGGGTCTTGCAGTACCTCGGCCACGGACCCGAGATCCGCGCCCTTCTCGACCCCGCCGTCCCCATGCCGGACCAGGATGCGCAGCACCGTCTTCACCTCCCTCGAGCGCCTGACGTATCGTGGCTGATTGCCGCTAGATAGCCCTCCACAGGAAGCAAGTCAAGAGGAAACCACATGCCGTCCGCGCGGCTCCCGTCCGCCGCGGGGTGCGTTGACACTCGTGCCGCAGCGTGGTAGGGTTCCCGCGGCGTCGCCATGAGCCCCCAGCCGTTCCATCTCGAACTCTACGGCAGGCCGGGGTGCCATCTGTGCGAGGAGCTGCGGGCGTTGCGCTGGGAGGGGGGCGACACACACGGCAGCGCGGGACAGTCACCCAAATCCCGGAGGACGGCACGAGGACATCGTTATGGAGCAACGGGGGATAAGTCGGATGGGATCCGGACGCGTCTGGGAGATATACCGGCGGGCGAACCCTCGGTCTGAGGCCCTCTTCAATCGGGCGGGCAGCTCCATCGCCGGCCGCATCACCCACGACATTCGTCACCTGAAGCCGTTTCCCGTGTACGTGGAGCGCGCCCTGGGGAGCCGGAAATGGACGGTGGATGGACAGGAGCTGATCGACTACTGGATGGGGCACGGGTCCCTGTTCCTCGGACATGGTCACCCGGCGATTGTCCAGGCGGTGAATGAGCAGATCCAGCGCGGCACCCACTACGGCGCCTGCCACGAGCTGGAGGTCCGCTGGGCCGAGCTGGTGCAACGGCTGACTCCCTCTGCGGAGCGGGTGCGATTCACCAACTCGGGGACCGAGGCCACCCATCTCGCCCTGCGCCTGGCCCGCGCCCACACCGGCAAACCGAAGGTGGTGAAGTTCGAGGGCCATTTCCACGGATGGCACGACTACGTGCTGGCCGGCGTGAAGCCCCCGTACGACGTCCCGATGTCTGCGGGCATCCCGGGGGAGTCCCTGGCCCAGGTCATCCTGTGCCCGCCCAACGACCTGGCGGCCCTCGAGGCGATCCTGGCGGGGCGCCGGGACGTGGCGGCCGTGATCCTGGAGCCCGGCGGCGGAACTGTCGGCACGATCCCGTCGGATGCAAAGTACCTGCAGGGGCTTCGCGATCTGACGCGCCGGCATGGGGTGGTCCTCATCTTCGACGAGGTCATCACCGGCTTCCGGTGTTCCCCCGGCGGGGTCCAGCAAGTGGTGGGGGTCACGCCGGACATGACCGCGCTGGCCAAGATCCTCGCCGGCGGCCTGCCCGGCGGGGCGGTGGTGGGGCAGGCGGCCATCATGAACCGGCTGGCCTTCGGGGACGATCCCGCCTGGAACCGGAAGGAGCGCGTGTCCCAGGCGGGCACGTACAACGCGAATCCCCTGTCGGCCGCAGCCGGGGTCGCCATGCTTTCCGCCATCGCCGACGGCGAGGCCCACCGGCGAGCCGATCGGGCGGCCGCCGCCCTGCGTCGGGAATTGGCAGGCGTGTGGCGTCGCCTGGGCGCCCCGGGATGCGTTTACGGTGAGGCGTCGATCCTGAATTACTCCCTGGAAGCCGCGCTGGACGGCCCCCCGGCGGCGGGCACGCGCGACCACCGCCGCCTGCAGGTCACGGCCAACCCGGATGCGTATCATGCCCTGCGCTGCGCCCTGATCCTGAACGGGGTGGACATGTGCGCCTTCCACGGCTGGATCTCGGCCGTGCACACCGACGAGGACGTGGAGCGCACCGTCCAGGCCTTCGAAAAGGCCCTGCTGCTCCTGCGGGAAGACGGTTTCTTCTCCTGAGGCTCGGGTCGCGGCACGCCGAATCCGCGCCGCATCCCCCATGGGCGATGCGGCGCTTCTCTTTCGACCGATCGAGACGCCGGGGAGGCCCACAGAATCCGGCCGGAAGGAGAGGACGAATGGTGCAGCATGGAGTCGGGCTCGGCCTGGCGCTGGGACTCATGGCCGCACTGGGACTGACGGCCGGCGCGAGAGCAGCAGAGGCCCCGAAGCGGCTCGTCATGGCGGTGACGCCCTCGAACATCCCCACGGAGCTGTTCAAGGCCAGCGAGGTCTTCGCCGCCGAGCTGGGCAAGAGACTCGGCCTGCCCATCAAGGTCTACATGCCCACGGATTACCTCGGCGTGGTGGAGGCCCTCCGGAACAAGACGGCCGACATGGCCTTCGTCCATCCCGCCGGATACGTCTTCTCCAACCGGGAGGCCAAGGCCCAGATCGTCGCCGTGGATGTCTGGCATGGGAAGACCAGCTACACGTCCCGGATCTTCGTCCGCAAGGACTCGGACTTCAAGCATCTGGAAGACCTCCGCGGGAAAACCATCGCCTTCGTGGATCCCGGCTCCACGTCGGGATACGTCTATCCCATGGTGATGCTGATGAAGAAAGGCCTGGTCAAGAACCGTGACCCCAAGACGTTCTTCAAGGAGGCCATGTTCACCGGCACGCACGAGGCGGCCCTCCTGGCCCTGCTGAACGGCAGCGTGGATGCCGTGGCCTCCTTCGACCTGGCGCCGCAGCAGTACCTGAAGGAGAAGGAACGGGTCGAGAAGCTGGCCTACGTCGCCGAGACCGAGCCGATCCCGGAGGCAGGGATGTGCGTGCGGGAAGGCTTGGACCCGGCCCTGGTCAAGAAGCTCCATGACGCCCTGATGGCCTTCAACGCCCCCGAGTATCGGCCCGTCCTCAAGGATTTCTACGGCATCGACGGCTTCGCGCCGGCGAAAGACAGCGACTACAATCCGGTGCGGGAGGCCATTGACCTCTTGGGTTGGCGGCCGAGGTGAGGGAGAGCCGAGAGCGGTGAGCCGAGAGCCGAGAGCCGCGAGATGAGAGCTGAATGCGAGGCCGCAGGGGGCCGGAGTGGCCGAGCGCCGACGCGGCATGACCCGCGTGGCGTGAGGCGAAGGGCAGCCCTGGCGCTGGCGGCCTGGTGTGTCTTCGTGGGGATGGTCGGTGCCCTCCCGACAGACGGCGAGGCGGCGGCGGGGATCACCCTCGCGCTCACCCCATCCAAAGACCCTACGCTGCTCCAGGAGGCGGGAACGGCGCTGGCCCAGGAGCTCGGCAGGCGGCTGGACCTCCCCGTCAAGCTCTATGTGGCGGCGGATTACGCCGGCGTGATCGAGGCATTGCGGAATCAGACTGTGGACCTAGCCTTCGTTCATCCCGTGGCCTACGTCCTGGCCAGCCGCGAGGCCAAGGCGCGCATCCTGGTGAAGAGCCTCCGCGGCGGGAGCGCCTCGTACACGTCCCGCTTCTTCGTGCTGAAAGATGGCGGCGTCAAGACCCTGGAGGACCTCCGGGGCAAGACCATCGCCTTCGTGGATCCGGCGTCCACCTCGGGATTCATCTATCCGATGGTCTTGCTGATGAAGCGGGGACTGGTCAGGGGGAAGGACCCCAAGACCTTCTTCAAGGAGGCGGTCTTCTCGGGGACGCACGATGCCGTCCTCAACGCGGTGCTGCGACGGCATGTGGATGCGGGCGTCTCCTACCCGCATGCACCGGACACCCTCGTCAAGGATCCGGATCAGCGCGCGCGATTGACGTTCATCGCCGAAACGCCGCCCATTCCCAACGACGGCGCGTGTGTGCGGGACGGCCTGGCGCCGGACCTTGTTCAACGCATCGGGGCCGCCCTGCTGTCTCTCAACGATCCGGTCGGGCGGCCGCTCCTGAAGCAGCTCTACGTCGTGGACGGCCTCGCCGAGGCGACCGATGCCGACTTCAACCCGGTGCGCGAGGCGGTGGACCTCCTCGGGCTTACGCCGCCGAAACGCTGACGGCGGGCGTTCGGCTGTCTCCGTCCTGCGGAATCCGCCAGGGGCGGAACGCGCTGGACTGCCCGGTGCCGTGCGCGGGGCGGCCACCTGACATGGACCCGAGAACCCAGGACATCCCATGATCCGCATCCGTGGCCTTCGCAAGGTGTTTCCACCCGACAACGTCGCGCTGGACGGGGTGGATCTGGACATCGGCGCGGGCGAGTTCGTGATGGTCATCGGGCAAAGCGGGGCGGGAAAGACCACGCTGCTCCGATGTCTCAACCGGCTGGTGGAGCCGACGGCGGGCGATGTCCAGCTCAACGGATCGCGCGTGACGGGGGCCCCGGCCGAGGCGCTTCGATCGGTGCGCCGGCAGATGGGCGTGATCTTCCAGCAATTCAATCTGGTGAAGCGGGCCAGCGTTCTGGAAAACGTCCTGGCGGGGCGCCTGGGCCACGTCCCGGGACTTCTCAGCCTCCTCGGCCGGTTCCCGGAAAGGGATCGCGACCTGGCCCTGGCGTGCCTGCGCCAGGTCGGCCTGGACGAGCTCGCCCCGCGCCGCGCCGACACGCTCTCCGGCGGGGAGCAGCAGCGGGTGGCCATCGCCCGCGCCCTGGCCCAGGAGCCCAAGGTGATCCTGGCGGACGAACCGACAGCCAGCCTGGATCCCAAGCTGACAGAGAGCATCATGGAGATCCTCCAGCGGATCAACGTCGAGCGGCGGCTGACCCTGGTGGTGAGCCAACACATGCTGGAGACGGCCCTGACCTACGGCACGCGGATCGTGGGCCTGCGACAGGGGCGGGTGATCTTCGACGGCCCCCCCAACGCCATCGCGCCGGACATCGTCGAAGACATCTACCAAGGAGGAGTGCGGTGAGGCGCGGTCTCGGACGGGCGGCCCTCGGGCTCGCCGTCCTGGCGATCTATGGCTGGTTTCTCGCCGCCACCGAGGTAAGCCTGCCACGCTTCCTGCGGGGCATTCCCTGGATGGCGGACTTCGTCCGGCGCATGGTCCCACCGGACCTCTCGGTCCTGAGCAGCGCGGTCGTCGGCGCGCTGCAAACGCTGCAGATCGCGGTGGTGGGGACGACGGTGGCGGCGCTTCTCGCCCTGCCCCTGGGCTTCCTGTCGGCGCGGAACGTGGCGCCCGCCTCCCTCTTCTACCCGGCGCGGGCGCTCTTGAATTTCTTCCGCAGCATCGACACCATGGTGTACGCCCTGTTTTTCGTGGCGTCGGTGGGGCTGGGGCCGTTCCCCGGCGTCCTGGCGGTGGTCACGTACACCGTCATGACGCTGGCCAAGCTCTACTCGGAGGCCATCGAGGGGATCGAGCCGGGGCCGGTGGAAGCGATCGCCGCAACCGGGGCGAGCCGCCTGCAGGTCCTGCGCTTCGGCGTCTTGCCGCAGGTGCTGCCGCTCTTCGCCTCGTACGTCCTGTATCGTCTGGAGACGAACATCCGCGCGGCGACTATTCTGGGCTTTGTGGGCGCGGGGGGGATCGGGTTCTACATCCAGACGTACCTTCGGATGATCAATTACCCGGCGGCCTCGGCCGTCCTCCTGGTGCTGGTGGCCATGGTCATGGGCGTGGATTTCGCCAGCTCGCGTCTCCGCGCGCGGATTGTGTGAGCGGTGCTTTAGACTGCGGAGTATTCCTTCGCATGCCACGACCACCCGCCGAACTGCGCAAACGGGATTTTTCCCCGGTTGAAAGCCTCTCGTGCCGACCGCCCCCTCCTTCGGCCGGAGGCCTCTCCGGGGCTGGATTTCTGCATGGTTGAAGGCCGGAAACTGTAACAATCTCGGGGCCGGATTCGTACTGTAGGTTGAGTAGATGACCAAGCCGGGTGGGTGGCAGCCAAATGCCGGTGATCCCGATGATAAGTCCTTGGTGGGGCAGACCCTGGGGGGGGATCGCGAGGCATTCGGCGTGCTCGTCCGCCGATACCAGCGGCTGGTGTTCCGGATCGTGGGCGGCTTCCTCCGGAATCGCGGGGACGTGGAGGATGCAGCGCAAGAGGCCTTCCTTCGGGCCCTTGAGGGCCTGCAGGGTTTCCGGGCAGGGTCACCCTTCGCTCCGTGGATTGCCCAAATCGCGACGCGGGTGTGCTATGATCGCCTGCGCCAGAGGCAGCGGCGAGGCGAGGTGGCCTGGGAGGATCTCTCACCCGCAGAACAGGGCGCTGCACGAGACCTGGCTGAAGGTGCCAGTCAGGTGGATCGGACCGCGGTCCGGGATCTTTTGGATCGCGGCATGGCCACTCTGGCCCCGAAGGATCGGATGGTGTTGATCCTGGCCGATGCCCTGGGATTCTCGGGGGCCGAGGTGGCACGGGCCATGGGCTGCTCGCCCGTGGCGGGAAGGATCCGCCTCCATCGGGCCCGGCGTGCGTTGCGCGAAATCGTCGAGACCCTGCTGGCCGGCATGAAGGACGCAGGGTGAGGGACGCAGGATGAGATCGTGCGAAGGGGTGGAAAGGCGGCTCGGCGAACTGGCGGCGCTCACTGCAGCGGAACTGCCCGCAGGGATCCAAGAACATCTCGCGGGGTGCCCGGCCTGCGCCCGGGCGTTGGCAGCCGCCCGCCTCGGCAGAGGCCTTCTCGCCGCGGCGGCAGATCCAGCCGAGCCCCCGGCCCGATTCGCGGACCGGGTCCTGGCGGCGGTACCCACGACGAGGGCGTCGCGCCCCGAGGCGGAGATGTGGCGCCTGGGGTGGGGCCTGGTGCCGGCCTTCGCCGCCACGGTGGCCCTGCTCACGATCCTCTACCAGTACCAGGCCGGGGCGATCGCAGGCCCCGTCGGCCTGCTCCCGCTGGAAGGGCTCTCTGCCGGCGAGCGCATCGTCCTGGAGGCCACGCCGACCGAACCCGACCTGGTCCTGACGGCCGTGATGGAAGGAGGCGGGACATGACTCCGCGGGTGAAGGGGGGCCTGCTCCTGCTGTTTGCCTTCCTGCTGGGTACGGCCGCCGGCGCGCTGGGGTTTGGCCTGTACCAGGGCCGGGCGGACTGGTGGCGCCCGCCGCGAGATTCGGAGCAAGCCCGGCAGTTCGTGCTCAAGCGCCTCACACGGGAGCTGGGCCTGCAGCCGGAGCAGCAGCAGCAGGTGGAAGACATCCTGCGCGAGACCGGCCAGGAATTCGCCCGTCTCCGGGAGGACATCGGTCCTCGCGTCCGCGACATCCGTGGGCGCAGCCGGGAAAAGATCCGGGCGATCCTGAGCCCGGAACAGCAGGTGAAGCTCGAGGCGTTAGAAAGGGAATGGGAGCATCGAGCGGAGCGCTGGCGTAGGGGAGGGGTCGGCCCCGAGGAAGGGGACACCAAGAGGCCCTGACGCGGGGAACCAGATAGGTTTTGACAGGTCCATATGCACCGACTAAACTCCGAGCGTTGATTCTGGTCATGCCAAGGAGCGATCCTTTTGTGACCCGACGTAAACTGACTCTCGCGTCCATCCTGGCCGTCCTGGTCCTGGGCGGGTCCGCCGGCTTTTACTGGTGGAACGACGGGAAGGGCAAGGCCTCGTTTCGCACCGCCCCGGTGGAGCGGGGGAACATCCAATCCACTATTTCAGCCACGGGGACGCTGAACGCGGTGATCACCGTCCAGGTAGGGACCCAGGTCTCCGGGACGATCAAGGAACTCATGGTGGATTATAACTCCCGGGTGAAGAAGGGGATGTTGATCGCCCGGATTGACCCGGCCACCTTCGAGGCCAAGGCGAACCAGGCGAAAGCGGACCTGGAGAGCGCCAGGGCATCGGTTCTGAACCAGCGAGCCGCCGTGGTCAAGGCCGAGGCGGACGTCGCGACGGCCAGGGCCAACGTCGTCAAGGCGGACGTGGCCGTAAGGGATGCCCAGATCAAGGTCAATGCCCGGGTGCGCCTCTTCCAGAATGGAGGCATTTCCCAGGAAGAGCTGGACACGGCCAAAGCCACCCAAGACTCCGCGCAGGCCCAACTGGAGGCGACGCAGGCGAGCCTGCGAGCATCCCAGGCGGCGCTGGAAGTGGCGCGGGCCATGCTCGCCGCCGCCGAGGCGACCGTGCTGCAGAAGCAGGCCGCCCTGGCCCAGGCCCAGGTGGATCTGGACAACACCCAGATCCGGGCCCCCGTGGATGGGATCGTCGTGGCCCGCAACGTGGACGTGGGCCAGACGGTGGCCGCCTCCCTGCAGGCCCCGACCCTCTTTCTCATCGCCCAGGACCTCACCAAGATGCAGGTGGACACCAACGTGGACGAGGCGGATATCGGGCGCGTGGCCCTGGATCAGGAGGCCACGTTCAGCGTGGATTCATTCCCGGGTCAAACCTTCCGGGGACGGGTGGTCCAGATCCGGAAAGCCCCCCAGGTGATCCAGAACGTGGTGACCTACGACAGCGTCGTGGCCGTCGGGAACCCTGAGCTGAAACTGATGCCCGGGATGACCGCCAACGTGAAGATTCTGGTCGCACGTCGCGAGAATACGCTCCTGGTGCCCAACGCGGCGTTCCGGGTCCGTGTTGACGCGGCTTCACCAGCGGGGTCGTCCGGTTCGCAGGGTGGCAGCCCGGCGGGGCAGCGCGGATCCCAGACATCGGCCGGAGGACGACCGGCAAGTTCCCCCGCGATGAGTCCCGGGCGGGGCCCGGATCCGGGCGTGCGGGGCGCCGCGGAGGCTGGACAGCAGCGGGTCTGGGTTCTCCAGGATGGAAAGCCGGTGGAGCGGATGGTTCGCGCCGGGCTGAGCGACGGCCAGAAGACGGAGGTCCTGGAGGGCTTGAAGGATGGCGAGGCCGTGATCGTCGGGCTGGGCACAGGACCTCGTAGTGGGTCCGGATCGTCCGGCAGCCCACCACGCCTTCGCCTCTAGAGAGAGTCGAGAGCCGCGAGCCGGGAGCCGAGATGGCGCTGATTGAAGTTGACGGACTGACCAAGATCTACCAGATGGGCGAGGTGGCCGTGGAGGCCCTCCGCGGCGTCAACCTTTCCATCGGCGCCGGGGAATTCGTGGCCATCATGGGCCCGTCCGGCTCGGGCAAGTCCACCTTCATGAACATCCTGGGCTGTCTGGACAAGGCAACGTCCGGTATCTACCGCCTGGACGGGCAGAACGTCAGCGAGATGAACCGGGACCAACTGGCGCGCGTCCGCAACCGGAAGCTGGGCTTCGTGTTCCAGACCTTCAATCTCCTTCCACGGACAACCGCGCTGGAGAACGTCGAGCTGCCTCTCCTATACAACGGCGCCACCGCCAAGGAACGGCACTCGCGGGCCATGGCGCGCCTGCAACAAGTGGGGCTGCAGGCGCGCGAGCATCATCATCCGAACCAGCTTTCAGGCGGCCAGCAGCAGCGGGTGGCCATCGCCCGTGCCCTGATCAATGATCCCGCGATCTTGCTGGCGGACGAGCCCACGGGGAATCTGGACTCGAAGACCAGCATAGAGATCCTGGCCATCTTCCAGCGGCTCAACCGGGAAAACGGCATCACCGTGATCCTGGTCACCCACGAGCCGGACGTGGCTGCTTATACTTCCCGACATATCCTGTTTCGGGATGGGCGCGTCCTGAAGGATGAGCGGATCTTGACGCCGCGGAATGCCACGGCCGAGGTGACGGCTCTTATTCCTTGAACGCTCCGGACCCCCGGGCTGCGTCCAGGGTCCGTTTTGGCGGAGAGCTTCCATGTACGTGCTTGCCAGCATCAGGATTGCCTTGCGGGCCCTGCGGGTGAACAAACTGCGATCCACCCTGACGATGCTCGGGATCATCATCGGCGTGGGGGCCGTCATCGCCATGGTGTCGGTCGGAAGCGGCGCGGCGGCCCGCATCGAGGAACAGATCGCCAGCATCGGCTCCAATCTCCTGATCGTCCTCCCCGGCGCCGCTACGAGCGGAGGGATGCGGATGGGGTTTGGCTCCACGATGACCCTGACCGAGGACGACGGGAAAGCCATTGCGACCGAGATCCCCGGGGTGGTGGCAGCCAGCGGATCCATGCGCGGGGTCGCCCAGATTGTCTTCGGGAATCAGAACTGGTCCACCGCGATCCAAGGGACCGCTCCGGACTACCTCGTGATCCGGGACTGGGACCTGGAGGCGGGGAGGTTCTTTACATCCGAAGACCTGGACGGAGCCACCAAGGTGGCCGTCCTGGGGCAGACGGTCAAGGACAACCTGTTCGGCGGCGGCGACGCCATCGGCCAGATCATCCGCATCAAGAAGGTGCCCTTCACGGTCATCGGCTTGCTCGCTCGGAAGGGACAATCCAGTTGGGGCCAGGATCAGGATGATGTGGTGATCATCCCTCTGTCCACGGCCAAGAAGCGCGTCCTGGGGGTGAGCCAGGCCAACGCCCGTTTCGTTGGCGTGATCCAGATCAAAGTGGCGTCTCCCGACTTACTCTCGGACGTCCAGCAGCAGGTCATTGATCTCCTTCGGCAGCGGCATCGCCTCCAACCCTACCAGGATAACGATTTCGACGTGCGGAACCTGGCCGAGACCTTCGCCGCCCAGGCCGAGAGCAGCCGGACCATGACCCTGCTGCTGGGGGCCATCGCGTCGGTCTCGCTCCTCGTCGGCGGCATCGGGATCATGAACATCATGCTGGTGTCGGTGACGGAGCGGACGCGAGAGATCGGCCTGCGGATGGCGGTGGGCGCCCGCAGCCGCGATATCCTGGGCCAGTTCCTGATCGAGGCGGTGACGCTGGCTCTCATCGGGGGGATCCTGGGAATCCTCCTCGGCGTGGGTGGGTCCACCGTCATCGCCATGCTGGCCAACTGGTCCACGCTGATCA
>Ga0315280_10005358_pt1 | contig 18366 bp, 10 predicted proteins | sample YL17G06_40_MG_FD_203697 | JGI IMG/M metagenome (GOLD analysis project Ga0315280, IMG submission 203697) | Sediment microbial communities from Yellowstone Lake, YNP, Wyoming, USA - YL17G06_40 | ecosystem: Environmental > Aquatic > Freshwater > Lake > Sediment | place: USA: Wyoming | collected... | reverse complement strand
GGCGATCTCCTGGGTCGCGTTCATGCTCCCGTTGACCGCCATCTGCATGTTCGACTGGCCGGAGCAGACCCACACCTCGCCGGCAAGGACGTTCTTGACCGTCAGCGTGTTATTGCCTGCGACGCGAACCGTGTAGGCCCCGCCCGCTTCGAGTGGGTCGATCCGGACCATCCACTTCCCGTCGACCCCGCCGAACGCGCTGCGGGTCGAGACCGGCACCGCCTTCCCCTCGGGGAACACCGAGACGGTCACGCGTTCGCCCGGATCCGCCCAGCCCCAGATCGGCACGCGAGCGCCGCACTGGAGCACCATGTTATCGCCTACCACTGCCGGCAGCCGAACGGCGGGCCACGCGGCGCCGGATACGGCTACGAGGACCAGCACGACCAGGAGAGTGCGCATTGATCTCCTCAACTTCGTCTCCTCCCATAACACGCTAACCCGGAGCGGGCGTGCGCTAGGCAACCCGACGAGTAGCACGTGGTGTGGCTGATGCCAGAGTGTTGGTGGTTTCGCGCCGACCGCCGACTGTTCCTTGCGAGTCGGCCATCGTTAGTCGCCGTCCACCAGCAGCACCTGCGGCCTCACCCAGTCAACCCAGTCATTGGAGGCGTCGCCCAGCGCGTCTACCCGCAGTGTCAGAGTGACCGTCCGACCGGCCCAGGTCGAGAGCGCAACATCCGCAGGCTCTGCAGGTTGCGTGGTCTGCGTGCTACTCCATGCTTCCGCACCGTCGATGAGAACGGACAGCCTCGCGCCGTTCGCTGTGGGGCCGGTGAAGGCTGCTAGGAAGCGCAGCACGAGCCGCTTGCCGTCAGGCTCCGGCAGCAGCTCTATCCGGAACGTGGCGTCCCCCATCCCTTCGGCCGGAGGGTTCTGGAACAGGCTAGGGAGTGTGCGCCCCTCGACCTCGACGGTATCCGTTCGCCAGTCGAGGCAGTTCGCGACCTTCGCCGAGGCCCGGTTCCGGTAGAGGTCGAGCACGACGTCGTCGACCGGTGGCTGTTCGCGTCGATCACCGCGACCTGGCGGAATCTTCCCCCGGGGGATTGACCGTTACATGAGTAGACGTAGGTGATGTCGTACGCGTTGTCGCCGGAGCGCTGCTCGCGGGCGAGGCGCCACCCGTTGTCGTAGCTCCAGGTCACGCGGTCGCCGTTGCCCTCGAGCACGATCGTCCGCACCCCCGCGTCGTTGTAGCTGTACTCGTACTTCGCCACTTGCGTGTCGTCCGACTTGGAATGACGGATGAGCGTCACCTGGCTCGCGTCATCGTACCCCATTGTCGTGCGCGTCCCGTTCGCGAGGGTGATGGTCGTCGCGCGGCCTCGTCGAGGCTCTCACACTCATAGACACTCCTGCCCGTCACAAGTGCCGTTCCGGACTCGCGGTACATTGCTGAGCCCTGCGCGCAAGCCCGAGGTGCCGGACGGCACCCCGACGAACCAGCGACCCGGTTGGCGGGGGCGCGATCACAGTCGGGGGTGCGTTCGGATGAGCGAAACACGTCGGATAGATCGCAGGGAGTTCCTCAAGGGGTCGGCGGCAGCGGCAGCGGGCGCGGCGGTGCTCGGAATGGCCGCCCCGAGCGCCCTCGGCGCTAACGAGCGGGTCAACGTCGCTACCATCGGCTGCGGCGGGATGGGTCACGCGCACATTGGCACCCTACGTGCTCTTCGCGACAAGGGCCTCGTCAACATCGTCGCCGTGTGTGATGTGTGGGACAAGCGGCTCGACTCGGCTGTGAGCCTTACCAGGGGCATGCGCTACCGCGACTACCGCTACGTCCTCGACCGCAAGGACGTCGACGTGGTCACCATCGCCACTCCCGACCACTGGCACGCGCCTATCACCATCGACGCCCTCAACGCCGGCAAAGACGTGTACTGCGAGAAGCCGATGACCTACTGGGGCGACCTGTCGCTTCCCAAGAGGGTCGTCGAGGCGGTCGCGCGCAACAGGCGCGTCATGCAGGTCGGCACGCAGGGGATGTCCGACAGCATCTGGGAGCAGGCGGCGGAGCGCATCAAGGCCGGGGCGCTCGGGAAGCTGATGCACGCGCAGTCGGGCGACATGCGTAACGGGCCCATTGGGCTCTACGAGCCGGCCTCGAACGACCCCGACGCCAAACCGGGCGTCAATCTGGACTGGGACCTTTGGCTCGGACCGGCGCCCAAGCGCCCCTGGGACCATGGCAGGTACTTCGCGTTCCGCTCGTTCTGGGACTACTCCGGCGGCACGGGCACGGACTTCTTCCCGCACAACCTCACTCCGCTTCTTTGCGCGATGGGCCTCACGTTCCCGCACCGCGTGAGCGCGTCGGGCGGGCTGTACGCGCTCAAGGACGGGCGCGAGGTGCCGGACATCTTCAGCCTAACCATCGAGTACCCGGACGGGCCGTCGGTGTTGCTCATGTCCGCGGTCGGGTGCAGCTACGGCATCCCGACGCTGATACGCGGGCACGAAGCGACGATGACATTCGACGGGCCCGGCGCCGTGATCCACCCGGACACGTCGGTGGTGGGCGACCTCGCGGAGGTGCAGATTCCGCGCGAGCGCGGCGGCTCGCTGGAGGAGCACTTCACGGACCTTCTCGACTGCGTGAAGACGCGCAACAAGCCGCGCAGCAACGAGGTGTTCGGCTACCACGTAATGACCGCCCTGCACATGGGCATCCGCGCGTACCGCGACAACGCCGTCTACGAGTTCGACCCGGTGACGGAGACGGTGAGGAGGGCATAGCTCCCCGTCACTCCGCAGCGGCGATGTCGGACACGTGACCGACCTTGTCGGTCTGTCGGGCCGACCAACGGGCCCGGTCGGGTGGGAACGGTAGCGCGGTCACGGGCAGCGCATGTGTCCGCTCGATGTCCGGACCGGACCACTCAAGGTGGGCCGCCGCCCAGCCGTCCTCCTCGTAGTACTGCACCTTGAGCGCGTGCGGGCCCTTGTTGAGGCGGACGGTGGCCGACTTCTCCTCCTTGCCGTGGTGGCCCCAGTGGTCGATGACCTGCTCCTCGTCGATGAACAGCCGCGAGCCGTCGTCGGTGCTGAGGTAGAACGTATAGTCGCCGTCAGCGGGTACGTCGAGAGTCGCGGTCCAGACGATGCAAAAGTACTCGGAGGCGAGGCGCGGGTCGCACTTGCCGTCGTTGTAGTCGTAGGCGATCTGGGGATCGATGCGGTAGAACGCCGGCTTGGGGAAGTCGGTGCCCTGGGCGTAGGCGCCGAGGTAACCCGCGAAGCTCGGCGGCAGCGCGTAGTCTCCCGCCCCTGAGGGGTCGAGAGTCACCGTGCCGACGCTCAGAGCCTCGGCGCCCTCGCCTGAGACGATGATCTCGGCCGTCGCACCCGGCTCACCCGCGATGCGTAGGCGATCGCCGTCCCGGGTGACCTTCGGCGGGTCAGCGCCGTCGTCGACGACCACCATGATCCGCTCGGAGACCTGCCCGTCCGACGCGGCGGCGTAGAGCTCGTTTGACCCATCCTCCGGCCCGAAGCCGCGCTCGATGCCCGTTGTCAGCGGGACCTCACCCGGCCCGCGGCGCTGACCCACGACCACTCCGGGGGCGTTGATAACCTCCACTTCCTGGTCATCGCCGACTCCCATCACTATCGCGACCGGCGTTCGCGCGGACGTGAGACGCTTCGTGTAGCGCAGCGACGGCCGCGACAGCGCCGTAGCCGGCTTGTCGAGGCTCGTCCTGAACATGTCCCAGTTCGGCGCGAACACGGCGGCGCCGCCCGGCTGGGTAGCGATCCGCACGTTCAGCCCCAGCGCGCCGCCGCCCCACAGCGCGAGCCCGTCGGCTACATCCTGGGATCGCTTGTCGCCGCCGAAGTTGATCTCATTGCTTGCGCCCTGGCCGGTCAGGGCGGGAATGCGCACCTCGAGCCCGTCCGCTCCCCAGGCCGCCTGCGCACCCGGGACGTCGCCGCCCATCAGGTCGGAGAAGCGCACCTTGCCGTCAGGCGAGGCGGTGATGACGTACGTATCGCCACCCTCCCAGAACCCGTTGCCCGGGCTGGAGTCGATCCACAGCGACATCTCGCACTTCTCCGCCGTGCGGACGAAGAAGCTCACCGCATCCTCGTTCCAGCAGGCGTCCACCGTCGCGGTAGCGAGAGCATCTGAGTTGCTAGCATAGGTGTGCAGGAAGAGCGGGCCGTACTGCGCGTCCATCACCCCGTCAACAGCGGGCAAGTCGGCCGCGTAGGCCGCTGCCGCCGCGAGCGCCACTGTCGGGCACGGATCGTCGCCGTCGCGAACGCCGTCTTCATCGGTGTCGGCGTTGCGCGGATCGGAGCCGCGGAAGATGTCGGCCGAGAACTCGTGGAGGTCGTCGAGCCCGTCTCCGTCGGTGTCCTTTTCGGTCGGGGATGAGCCGAAACGCGCCTCGTCCATCGGCAGCCGCGGGTCGTTGTCCGCGAGGCCGTCGCCGTCGGCGTCCTTCACGGTCAGCCAGCTCTTGGTCGCTCCCGGCACGTCGAGGATCTCCGTGCCGACCTCGCGAAGCGTGCACGCCTCCCACGAGAAGTGCTGCGCTCCGAGGTAGCCCCACTTGAACCAGGGCACGGTATGGTCGGAGTACGGGTGGCCGCTCAGCATGTGGATGCCCTCGCCACAGATGGGCCCGTCGAGCGCGTGCTGGAACTCATGCACGAAGGTCCACATCACCCCGTACCAGACGCCCGGCTCGTCCTCCGGGGCCCAGGACATGCCGCCGCGCTTGTCCGGCATGCCGAACGCCGCGCCGGTCTGGCCGAGGATGCCGAAGCCTCCCCAGTTGCCCGTCAGCCCCACTCCGGTCGTGAACGCGCCATCGTACTGGTCATCCACGATGCCCCGGTCGCGCAGGTCCTTCTCGATGAACTCGTAGGTGGGCCCATCGTTCTTCGGTGCCGGAGTGTCGACCACCAAGTAGTCGAGCTCGAGGTTGAGCCTGCCGAGCGTGTTGCGGAAGTAGAACAGGCGCCCGCGCTCGATTCCCGCCTGGATGCCCGCGACGTCGTCATCTGACACGCTGCCCTGCTCGCCCGGCACACCCCGGTAGATGGGCACGAGCACCTTCAGGCTCTTGATCCTGAGGTCGGCGGACAAGACCGGACCCGACACGGCCACGAAGACGGCAATGAGAGACCACGCAATGCGCATTGGAGCGCCTCCATCGGTTCGCCCCCACCCAGGTCGCATCGGCAACGAGCTTCGGCGCCGGACGGGCGCATCCTGCTGTGCTCACACTCCGGTGGCGGGAGCGCCGATGCATCACTTGCCCGGGGCGTGGCCCCTCACGCTATGCCACCTTGGACAGGAGCGATAGCGCGTGCCGCTCCTTCTCCTTGACGGCGCCGAGCAGCTCGATGCCCTCTCGCCTCATGTCCGACGTCCACTCAGACGAGCGGGCGGGCACGCGCCTTCCGAGTAGCTCCTCCTGGTTGGGTCTCAGCCGCCAGCCCGTGCCGGGCTCCACATACTCCTCGCTCCAGTAGGGGAAGCAACTCCACCCCTCGGTCAGCAGCCTGACCATCTCATCGTAGGCCCGGCTCGCGTGTTCCAGCGGCTCTACGGCCTGAGCCCCTAACAGCCGCGCGGCTCGAGAGACATAGGCTGCAGCCGCCCTTCTCGCATCGTGAAGTTGGTCGTACATCCAGGCGTGGGCCTGCCAGTACATCAGGTACTGATCGGGGGGCAGACGCCTGATACCGTGCTCGTCCTGGATCTCGCGGATCCACGCATCATAGGCCGCTATCCCGTTGGCGTACTCGGGTTGCCAGTGGTACAGCCAGCCGCCCTCGATGTTCACACGCGCCCGTGGCGTTGTCAGCAGATCCGCAGCCGCTCGGATCGAGGCGCGCACGGCCTCATGTTGGGGTAGCGGCTCGACGGGCTTCGACACGAAGTACAGGTCCCAGGGGAAGTGCGGTGCACGCTCGTACCCGGAACCCGGGGCGTCCTGGTAGGTTCGGCACAGCAGCCTGCCGGGCCGGTAGTCACTGTCGCCCGGCCCCCCCACAGGCACCTCCGGATCGTACCCGGTCACAACGCCCCAGCATGAGTCGTTGCACAGGTTCATCGCGACGACCGGGCGCCCGGCATCTATCTCCGCCTCTATCCTGCTGCCCACGGCCCGTTCGCCCTCGTCGTTGATGAAATGCCCGTCGCGTGCAAACGTGTACCCGGTCGCCCCAGACAGGGCCTGGACGTGGGGCCCCACCTGTGCGTCGACCGAGATGCCTGGGTGGACCCTTCCGCCCGCTATCGACTCCACGGCCGAGTATGCGACCCGGATCCTGAACGCCGCGGCCGAGAGTCCCATGAGATCCACGTAGTCGTGGGCCTCGCCATGGTAGCGGAGCACCGCTTCCACGCAGCCGATCAGCGTGCACTCGTTCCCGGATCTGGGCGTGAGCTGCTTCACGCCGGCGAGAACCGCCACAGTAGCGCCTCCTCTCCTACATCTCGCTAAGCGCGGGACCGGCGCGCCCAGGACCTGCGTGGTGGTTGCAGGAATGACCCGACCAGCCGCTCTACGTGCGGCCACTCCGTGTCGGACTGAAGCACTGCGGTCGGTTCCTCGCCGTCATCACGTGGCCCTCTGACGCGGTTGGGAAGCTGGCCAGTGCTAGTGCACGAGCTCCACGATCCGCATAGCCCCCGCCGGCACTTGCGCCTGGAAGCCGCCGGCGGCCACGGGCAGCGGCTCGCCGCCCGGGAGCAGCGTCGCGCGCGTGAACGGGAACTCAACGGTCACCTTCGCGGTGACGTCGGCACTCGTCTCGTTCTGCAGCAGCAGCCAGCTCGTGGTGCCGTCGGAGAGGCGGTCAACGCGCACATCGGGCGAGTGCCCCGGACGCGGCGGCAGGTTGAGGAGCCCCGCGACTAGCGCGCGTGTATCGCGCGACGGGTTCTCGCTGTAGGCCTGGAAGAGCCAGCAGCCGATCAGGATCGCCGTGCCCTCGCCCACCTTGTTCTCCACGATCGCCGCGCTGCCGTCCGCGAAGGTCGCGAGCGTCCGACCCGTCGTCGGCACGAGGCGCTGCTCGGCGAAGCGCCCCGCGATCGTGGTGCCGGCGGGCAGGTCGCCTACTGGCACCGCGGTCGTGAACTGCGGCTGGGCCGCTGCGGTGACTCCGCCGGCGCCGTAGGATGCCCGCACGTCCACTCTCGCGCTCGGCACCACGCGAGACTCGAAGCAGCCGAAGACGTCGTCTAGTCCGAAGCCGGGATTCCTCGTCACGGCCATCCCAGTGCTCGGGTCGTGGGCGCAGATGAAGCCTTCGGACAGGAGCGTCCCTCCGAGCCCCGGCACCTCCGCCAGCCACTCCGCTATCGGTCGCGGGTACGCGTACGGCACCGGAGCCACGACGGCGCGCAGCCCGGACAGCCACGTGCAGCGACGCGGATGCAGGAACCCCACGGTCAGGCCCAGGTCGCGGAGGAGCCGGTACGCCCCCATCACTCCTGCCCAGTAGCGATCTAGGCTCCCGTCATGCGAGTAGAAGAGGATCTCGTTCTCAGGGATCACCGCGATGGCGACCTGGGGCTCGTCGGGCCTCGCGCGAGCCAGGAACTCTGCGTTTCCCGCGAGGAACCGCGCCAGCTCGGGGCAGTCCTCAAGCCACGGCTCGGGCGTGCCGTCAGGCTTTGTCATCCCCCACGCCGGGGCTTCCTGGCCAAGGAGCTCTGCGCGGTACTGCCAGAAGAGGAAGCCCTTCACGCCCTGGAAGAGCGGCACCAGGATCTGTCGCCACAGCCCCTCGCGCGAGAGCGGCGCCGGTCGCGACAGCGTGCAGCCCGGCAGCGCGTGGATCTCGCTGGCCATCATGGGTCGGCCGGCCGCCGCCGACATGGCGTAGTCCGTCATCACGGGCATTGAGGCGCTGGACGTATTGCCGAAAACGTCGCAAGTGTGAGCAAGCTCGAAGTCGTCCGATCCACAGCACGCGACGTCAAAGATCGGTGGCGGCACGGTGTGGCACATGACCGGATGCGCCGGGTCGATCGATCGGGTGATCTCGGCCCTCGTGCTCATCTCGTGGACCACGTAGTCGCGCGTGAACCGCCGCCAGTCCACCCAGGCCGAGCTGACACCGAGCTCTCGCGGGGGTTCCGCCTCAGTCCAGTCGCGGTAGTTGCGACCCCACGCCTCATTGAGCGCGTCGAGCGAGTGGTAACAGCTCACGAGCCAGCTCCAGAAGGCGCTGACGCACGAGGGGCACCAGCACACCTGATCGGCGGGCGGGCCGCCGCGGACGATGCCGCAGGTCAGCTCCGGCTCGTTCCACAGGTCCCACAGCCACAGGGCTGGGTGCTCCTTGTAGCGTGTGACGGTGGCCTCGAGGAACTGCAGTCTCCTGATCTGAGCGCCCCGATGGTTAAGGCACGGCCCGGGCGCGCCGCCGATCTGCCGATGGGGCAGCGCGGTCGGCCGGAGCACCCGTCCGTCCATCCTCACCATGAGGCAGTCGGGATGCTCACGGACCAGCCAGGCCGGCATTACATCGAAGACTACGTTGATGACAACGCGAAGGTCCCGCTCGGCCGCCAGGTCCATGAGCCGGTCGACATCATCCCACCAGAACTCGCCCGGAGCGGGGTTGTTCCAGCGCCATTGCGCCCATAGCTTCACGGTGTTCATGCCGTGGGCCCGGAGGCAGTCAAGGTCGCGCCCCCAGTCCTCACGGCGAGGAGTGGGAGCGCGGTAGTACTGCGCCCCGAACGCGAGGCCCTGGCTCAGATCGAGCGGGCGCCAACTGTCTGATGTGCTCACCATCACGACCCGAAGCTAGACAATGGGCTTCAGCCCATTGCCGGTTGAGCCCATTGCGCGTTGGTTCAATGGGCTCAAGCCCATTGTCTGCGGGACGGCCGATCCTAGACGACCTTCTGGTGCTTCTCGTCCCACTCTTTGCGGCGGCCCTCGAAGTGCGAGAGAACGGCCATGTCGGCGGCCGCGGCCGCGTAGTGGCCGTGGTACTCGTCGCAGTTGGCCTGCTTGCGAGAGCGGCAGCAGTCGAAGAAGTCCGCGAGGTGCTCCTGGTCGCCCCAGGTCTGAGACCTAACCTCCTTGGCCTCAACGGCCTTCATGGCGACCTCCGCGCGCTCCGGGATCACCTTGAGCACCTGGTCAGTCATGTCGATCGTGCCGTCGGTGCCGTAGAAGATCTCACCGTACTGGTCCTGCTCGTTGCTGAACACGCAGGTGTAGGTGACCATGTAGCCGTCGGGCGCCCACTCGCGGCCGGGGTACTCGAGGATCGCGCCCCACGTGTCGGGCGTGCTGCGCTCCAGCTCGTGGAAGCGATAGATGTTCCCGAAGCCAACCGCCGACTTCGGCATCTCGCCGCCCATGACGATGTTGATCGCGTCGAGTTGATGTACCATCAGATCGCCCGCCGGGCCATTGGAGTAGTCCCAGTAGCAGCGCCACTGGAAGTAGCGGTGCAGGTCGAAGGGGACCTTCGGCGCGTTGCCGAGGAACTCGGGCCAGTTGATATTCTCCTCGCTCGCGCCCTCCGGGATGCCGTACCTCCACTGAGGGTCGTTGTCCTTCGAGTTCCGATGCCAGCGGCCCCGGACGCCGGTGACGCGCCCGATAGCGCCGGACTGGACGAGATCTCTCGCCTGGTAGTAGATGTCCACGCTGCGGCGCTGCGTACCGACCTGGACGATGCGGCCGGCCTTCTTGTTGGCCTCGATGACCTGGAGTCCCTCGCGCCAGCGATGGATCATCGGCTTCTCGATGTAGATGTCCTTGCCCGCCGCCAGTGTGTCGACGATGTGCTTGACGTGCGAGTGCTCGGGTGTCGCCGCGAAGACGGCGTCCACGTTCTTGTCCTCGAGCATCCTGAGGTGATGGTCGTACGCCTTGACGCGGGTGGACTTCTCCTTGGCCCGGGCGACACCCCGGTCGCGCCAGCCTTCGTAGATGTCGGCCACGGCGACGATGCGCACGTTGCAGCGCTCGGCGATGCCGTTGATGACGCCCATCATGTGATAGCCGCGGCCGCCGGGCCCGATGACGCCGATGTTGAGCCGGTCGTTGGCGCCCTGAGCCAACGCCGGGGCGAGGCTGTAGCCCGCCGCGCCGGCCGCCGCGGCGACCTTCGCGGCTCGTCCTAGGAACTCCCTACGCGAGATGCTGTCCTTCTTCCCCACTGTGAGAACCCTCCGACTGCGTCGTGTCCCCCGCTGCACGCAGGGGTCTCGTACCCCGCTCATGCGACGCGCCCCGAGAGCGCGTTGTCAACGGACTACACGACACCTCAGTCCGCTCCGAGTGTCGCGTGCGTCTCCGCAAGCTGCTGGATGATGGGTATGTTCTGCGGGCACTTCGGCTCACACTCGCCGCATTCCGTACACGCTCCGGCGTAAAGCCGTGCCTTCTCCTCACCCTCCGGCCGCTCCTTCGGCTTCCTTGAGTAGCGCCTGCGCGCGAACTCGGTGAGTCCGTACACGCGATGGTAGTTCATGAGCTCGAAGTTGCCGGGGATGTCGATGCCGTGCGGGCAGGGCATGCAGTAGCGGCAGGCGGTGCAGTAGAGCTGAGCGAACTCGCGCGCTTCGTCGAGGGCGGCGAGCATCCGCTGCCTCTCGGCCTCTCCTATGGGTGTCCCAATGGAGGCCGTGGCGACGTTCTGCTCCACCATCTCTAAGGTGCCCATTCCGCTGATGGCCGTGGACACGGCGGGGTTCGAGAGCACGAACCGCAGGGCGGCCTCGGGGGTGGATGCGACGCCGCCGGGCACCATCTTCGCGAGCTCGGGCGACAGGCCGGCCAGCCTCCCGCCACCTACGGGCCCCATGACCACGACTGCCATGCCGAGTTCCCCCGCGCGGTCGATCGCCGCCTCGCACGAGCGGTCGAGGAGGTTGTACTGGATGATCATCCCCTCCAACACGCCCGACTCGACGATCTTCATGGCGTTCTCGGCGGAGTCGTGGACCGAGGCGATGATGTGTCGGATGATGCCCTGGTCCTTCGCCTTCAGGGCCTGGTCGAGGATCTTGCCGCTCGGGCGAATGTGCTCCTCAAGCCCTTGCCAGTTGAGCCCGTGCCAGATCGCATACAGGTCGATGTAGTCCGTCTCCAGCCGGGTCAACGACTCCTCTAAGCGCTTCCACCATGCCTCTACCGATGGATCCTCCCCGCAGGGGTTCTTGGTGGAGAGGGTGATCTGCTCCCTCCGACCCTTGAGCGCCTTGGCGCACTTGACCTCACTGTCGCCGTACACATAGGCGGTGTCGAGGTAGTTGACGCCGAGGTCGAACGCACGGGTCATCACCTGCACAGCCTCGTCCACGTCCTCCGGAAGCCGCATCGCGCCGAACCCCAGAGCGGACACCTCTCGACCCGTGCTTCCGAGCTTACGATAGACCACGCGCGATCCCTCATCTCCGGTGCTGTGGCACCCAAGTTCGCCATCATGTCACATCGTGCGCCTATGGGACGTGGTGTACGGTTTCGCCCTCCGCGGCCCGGTCCCTCGTCGGGGCGGCGCGGGGCCGACCCCCAAGGCAGGCTTCGGCACAGCGTCTGCGGAAGCTGTTCGCTACCCTCACAGGCGATCCCGCCCCTGAGGCGACCGCGAGGGAGGACCTGGGCTTCCGGCAGGCACGCCGGAGCAGCAGAGCCAAGTGTCGCCTCGTTCCGGAGCTTGCCGCTTGATCGCCACCCGCAGAGGAGCTGCCCCCTCGTCCGGAGCAGCGAGGAGCCAACCGAGCGATGTCGACCGCCGCTGGAGCGCGGTCCGCACCGGCCTTGCCATCGGAGCCGGGCTGTTCCTCATCCCGGTTTCCGCGCGGTGGCTCGCCGAGATCGAGTGGGTGCGGTACTCCGACAACGCCACCACGCAGTCCCTCTTCCCTCACTCAACGGCCCTCGTGGTGTTCCTCGCCGGCGTGTCCGCCCTTGTGCGACTCGTAGCGCCACGCATCGCGTTCACCAGGCGCGAGATCCTCACTTGCTATGTGTGCATGTGCATCGGGTCGCACTACGGCGGCCACGACATGCTGCAGATCCTCTACTCCTCAATCGGGTTCGTCATCAACCAGGCGACCCCAGAGAACGGCTATGCCGAACTCGTCCACCCTCACCTGAAGGCGTGGTCCGTGCCGAGTGCGGGGCCCGGCCTCAGGGCGTTCTTCGAGGGGCAGTCCACCCTTTGGGCGCCCGGCAACTGGGACTGCTGGCGCGCCCCTGTCCTGGCCTGGGGCGCGTTCACCGTCGTGCTCGGCCTGGTGATGCTTGCGGGAGCGAACCTCTTGCGCCGCCAGTGGGACAACGAGCGGCTGACCTACCCGATCGCCCAGGTGCCGCTCTGGCTGACCGTGGGCGACGGCCGGAGCATGCTGTCCCTGCACTTCCTAGTTGGGACGGCCATAGGCATCCTGCCGCTGCTGTTCAACACTATCAAGCACTTCAAGCCGATCTGGCCGGCCCTTAGCGTCGGGGTCACCTACTCAGCGCCGCTCGACGGCGTGTGGGCGGCGGCCGGCTCGTTCCCGACAACATGGCACCCGTTCGCGTTCGGACTCGCGTACCTGATCCCGACCGATCTGCTGTTCTCGTGCTGGTTCTTCTACCTTCTCACGTGCCTGGAGCAGGTAGTCTTCTACGCGATGGGCTACCGAGTCTGGACTGGCTTCCCCTACTCCGACCAGCAGGCCACCGGGGCGCACCTCGGGCTTGCGCTACTGGTGCTCTACAATGCCAGGCGGCACATCAGGTTCGTCGTCCGTGAGGTGGTCAGGCCGAACCATACGCGGGGCACCGAGGCGCTCGGCTACCGGGCGTCGGTCGTCATCCTGGCGGCGGGCTGTCTCTTCCTGCTCTGGTGGTTGAGGCAGATGGGCTTCTCGTGGCTCACGGGCGCGATCTGGCTGGCGCTGTTCATGGCCGTGCTACTCGCGGTCACCCGGCTTCGGGCGGAGTACGGGCTGCCGACGAACGAGCTGTTCCAGAAGGGCCCCGAGTACATCATGACCGGCGCGGCCGGCAGCCGCTCGTACACCCGCGGCGAACAGGTCGGCATGGCGATGATGAACTGGCTGACCCGGACCCACCGCCAGTTCCCGATGCAGGTTCAGGTCGACATGCTCGAGGTGGGCAAGCGCGGCGGCATCCCGCCTGTGCTGATGGGTCGCGTGATGATCGCCGCGACGCTTGTGGGGATCGCCGCCGCAAAGTGGGCTCTGCTGGATGTCTCGATGCGCACTGGCATCGCAACCGCCAAAGTGCACGGGCCGGCGATGTGGGCGTTCGGGCCCGAGCCCTGGAACAAACTGGTCTCGTGGATCAACAGCCCCACCGACCCCAGCACCGGGCAGACTCTCGGGTTCGCGTCCGGGGCGGCCTTCTGCGCGGTACTCTACAAGCTGAGGGTGGCCATCACCTGGTGGCCGCTCCACCCTGGCGGGTACGTGATGTCGAGGGCCTTCGGGCTGCAGCGCCTGTGGGTGCCGCTGTTCCTTACCTGGTGCTTCAAAGCTTGCGTGGTACGTTACGGCGGCCACACCGTCTATGTACGGTACAAGCCGTTCTTCCTCGGCCTGGTTGCCGGCGAGTACTGCAGCGCGATCGTGAGGACGCTCATCGACATCAGGTGGCAGATCTACTTCCCCGCCGAGTCCGGGATCGGCGGCCTGTGAGGTGCTCGCCGGCGGAGGGTCGAATAGCGCTCAGGCGGGACGTGTTGCTGGAGGGTCACATGAGCAAGCACGTTGTGTACCTCGTCTTCGTGGCGGTTGCCGGCACCGTCGCGTCGGGCTGCGGCGTGCAGGTGACCACAACTGCGGAGAAGTCGTTGTTCCCCGATCCGGTCGGCTTTACCACCCCCTCGCCTGGAGAGCCCGGCATGCTCGTACGCACGACCGATCTGACCACCAATGAGGACGCTGGGGCGATCGCCAGCATCCGCGCGCTCGACGTGTGGTTCCTAGGCGACAACCGCGGCGCAGCGCAGGTCGTCCTCGATGCCTGGTTCGCCCGCGACGCCGGAATCGCCAGCCGTGACCTGTTCGCCGCCACCTCGCTACCGGTGGACGAGTGGCAGCCCGTGCTCGCCGACGAAGCTCGCGGGCTATACCACGCCTGGCAGAGCCAGGTGACGCCTCACACGTCCGAGCAGTTCGCGGTTCCGTGGCGCGAGATAGAGAACCACGCGGCCGTTCAGCGGACCTTCAACCCGAACGTCGATCGAGATGCCACGAACCACAAGCTGGTGACCGTCTATCTCGTCTGCCGCCCAACCGGTGATGACGTGTTCATCTCAGACCTCCGCATCCGGTTGGAGGTCGACGCATGGCTGCTCGCAGGAGGCGGCATCAAGTCGCCGAGCGACGGCGACATCGTCCTCAGGCTGCTCTGACACGCTGCTGTGCCAACTGAGGGGAGTCCCGAGTTGTACTACGCCTGCATCATGATCGCCCTGTCCGCGGTTGCCCCACAGGCACCGACCGTCGACTTCACCGGCTGCCCGATCGTCGTAGGCGCAGACGCGACGGACCTCGAGCTGGTGGCAGCTCGCGAGCTGCAGAAGTACGAACGCCTGCTCAGCGGCGCCCAGGCGCCTATCGTGCGCGAAGTGGCTGTTCCCGGGCCGGCTGTGTACGTCGGAACGCCCACCTCGCTGCCTGCTATCGCCGACGTGGTGCCGAGTGACCTCGGGGAGCAAGGCTATGTCATCAGAACGGCCCAGGAGCCGACGCGGCTGGTGCTCGCGGGCCAAGAGCCGATAGGCGCGCAGTACGCCGTCTACTCGCTGCTCGAGCGCCTCGGCATGGGTTTCTACCTGGGCGGCGACGCGCTGCCCTCGCAGCGGGTCGCTGTCGAGGTGCCGGCCGACCTCTATGAGCGCAAGGAGCCGGTCTTCAAGATACGCGGCAGCCTGCCCTGGTACAACTTCCTCAACAGCCCCACAACCTGGAACCTCGAGGACTTCAGGCTCTTCTTCGATCAAATGGCGAAGATGAAGATGAACTTCGTCGGCTTCCATGCGTACGACAGCGAGCCGTTCTGTGCCTGGGAAGACGGCAAGGGCTGGCACGACGGCGCGCCGGTCGTCACGTCCGCCAACTACGGCTGGGGCGCCGTCCGCGGGATGACGACGGCGGAGTTCGGCTTCGGCACCGGGGGCTTCCTCGATGAGCCGGAGTTCGGCTCACGCGCCACGACGGACATGAAGGACCCCGACGACGGTATCCGCCGCGCACAGTGTCTGCTGGCGCAGGGGCTCGAGTACGCGCGGCAGCGTGGCATCCACACGTGCGTCGGTTTCGAGCTGGTCGGCGACCCCACCGATCCCGTGAACCAGGAGCGCTATGACAGGCGCATTCGCTACGTCCTATCGCGTTACCCGATGGCGGACTACATATGGTTTTGGCAGTCGGAGGGCCTGGGCGGCGGAGCGGGGGTGGCCAAGGGCACCGAACTCGACGCGCTTGCTCGGCAGCAGCACGACACATTCGCCTACCTCGGCGCGGAGCATCGCATCGCGGAGGCTGTGCGCGTCTCCGAGTTCACGCAGTTCGCCCACAAGGTGGCCAAACGCGCACGCCCGGACATCGAGATCGTGCTGAGTGGCTGGGGCGGCGACCAGTGGATGCGGTTCTCGGACTTCTACGTCGGGCTCGACAAGACGCTGCCGGCGGACGTCATCTTCGCGGCGCTCGACAACATCGACCCCACATCCGCAACCAAGGTCAGCCAAGCCTATGCGGAGGTGTCGCCCCAGCGCGAGCGGTGGCCGATCCCGTGGTTCCAGTCCGACGGGGGCTTCACGCGGCGGGACCAGTGGTGCCCGCAGTGCAACGCGAAGGCCTTCACCTACCTCTGCCGCGATGCCTATGAGAAGGGCTGCCAGGGGCTGCTCGGCATCCACTGGGAGACGCGCGGAGTGGAGGAGGTGGCCGCGTACCTCGCGCAGTTCGCCTGGGAGCCGCAGCTCGAGCACAGCGAGTTCTACGACGGTGTCGCCGAGCGGTGCTTCGGGCCTGCCCACGGGCCGGAGATGAGCGCGATCCTGCAGGAGCTCGAGTCCTTCGGCCCCCGCTGGACGGGCGGCGGCGGACAGGTCGAGTGCGGCGGGTTCTCCTGGTTCTCGGACGACCGCCGCCCCAGGGAGGAGAACCTCCGGGCGCTCAGGCGCGTCCGGGGGCGAGCGCTCCAGCTACTGGCGTCGGCCGAGCCGCGCCAGCGCGAGCGCCTGCAGTACCTGCTGGCCACGATCGACTTCGTCACGAACTACGACCGTGCCGCTCTGCTTTTGACGCCCGGCGGTGATGTCAGCCGGGGCATCGATCAGGCCGAGGCGCTAGAAGCCGAGGGTGAGAAGGGCCGGGCGGTCACCCTCGCGCGCGAGCTCTGGCGGAAGATAGCCGACTGCGGGCTGCGGGAGGCCATGGAGGCCTACGAGAAGAGGCTCACGTCGGAGGGCGACTACGGCAACCTAGCCACCATCAACGTGAAGGCCTACGCGGCGTTGGAGGCCATGACGGCCCGCCTCACCAACGTGGCGCCGCCTCCGCCTGAAGAGGCGAGCGGGCTCGTCGGCCTGCACCTCCGCGGGAAGACAGCTCCGGGTTGCGTCCCCGAGGGCGTTCCGCTGCCTGTGAGGTGCACCGCCTTCAGTGACACGGGTGCGGTGACCGTCACGCTGCGTTACCGGCAGCCGGGGGGAACGTGGATCACGCTCAACATGAGTCCGACACACGGGGACGGGTTCGCGGGGACGATCCCCGGCGAAGCCGTCGGCCTCGAGGGCGTCGAGTACTACCTCCGGGCCGTCGACTCGGCGGGGAGGGAGCTGACCTGGCCCGTGTCCGCGCCGGAGACGCCGTTCACGTGCGCCGCAATGCCGTACTCGGGCGCCGCGGTCTTCGCGCCTGTGGCGGAGAGATCATGGAAGGCCTACTCCTCGCCCGCCGACAGTCAGCCCCTCACGCTCATCGGCCTGACGGCCTCCGGCATCGAGTACGACGCCCCGGCACTGAGCTTCAGCCTGTCTACGCCGGGGCAAGTGTCCGTGTCCGCGCGGTACAACGTGGCCGGGGCGACCGTGACCAACGTGACGCTGGATGAGGATAGGCTCACGGCGCACGTGTCCGTCGTGGACGGGACGGGCCGCCGGTCGACTTCGACCGCGGCCGTGCTCGCAGCCGACGTGGCGCCGCCCACCGCGCCCGGCGCCGTCAGCGTCAAGGTGGGCCGGCCGTTCACCGTGGCGGTGTCCTGGGAGCCCGCGGGGGACGACGTGGCGGTCAGCCGCTATGAGGTACACCGTTCCGCCGAAGCCGACTTCAGGCCCTCGGACGTGACACTGGTGGGTCGAGTCGCTGTGGAGCACTACGTCGACTACCAGGCGCCCGTGGGGGCGACCGTCTACTACGCGGTTTTGGCGGTCGACGAGGAAGGCAAGCAGGGCCCTCCGGCACGTACGGGGCCGGTGGCCGTACCGACCCCGCCGCCCCCGGTTTCGCCGACCGACGTGAAGGCTCTGGGCGGCCCCGAGCGCGTCATGGTCTCATGGAATGCGTCCTCGACCGAGTACACGGTCGGCTACATTGTGGAGTGCAACACCGGCGGCGGCTGGCAGCAGGCCGGTACCGGGACCCTGAGCGGCCTGTCGACCGTGATAGCCCCCGTCCAGCCCGGCACTGAGTGCCGGTGCCGTGTGTCAGCCGTGGACCTGTCCGGGCGGCGAGGGGCTCCCAGCGCGGAGGTGCGCGCCGTCGCGACGGCGGCGCAGCGCGAACCGGTCTTCGAGGCTACGTTCGATGACCCGACCGCGGCGCCTGGGCGGCAAGGGGCCCTGCTGGGTGGGGCTCGGCTGGCGGGCGGCTGCCTCAGCACCGAGAACGGCGGCTGGATGGAGTTCGCGAACACACCGGACCTGCAGATCACCGGGCCGCTCAGCTTCGAGCTTTGGTTCAAGCCCTCGGTCATCGAGGGCATCCCGCTACTTCTCTCCTTCGGCCACTTCCAGAGCGACGGCTATTGGCTCCAGATCATGGGAGGGATCAGGTTCTACCTGCCGGTCATGGAGATTCTCGACTGCGGCCGCGTGGAGGTGGGCGTGTGGCAGCACATCGCCGCCGTGTACGACGGCGCCAGCCAGGTGCTGTACGTGAACGGGGTCGAGGTCGGCCGGCGCCCGGTCGGCAGGCTCGGGATGACTCCCTGGCCGGGGCCGCTACGGATCGGTCAGTACTCCGACATCGACCCCCAGTTCCAGGCGCGTGGCCTGTTCGATGACGTGCGCATCTACCAGCGCGCGCTGTCCGCGGACGAGGTCAGGCAATCGTGCGAGGCGGGAAGGGGTCCGTAGGGGCGAGCCGATGTGCTCGCCCAGGGCGGCCACATGGGG
>Ga0315280_10005357_pt1 | contig 18368 bp, 15 predicted proteins | sample YL17G06_40_MG_FD_203697 | JGI IMG/M metagenome (GOLD analysis project Ga0315280, IMG submission 203697) | Sediment microbial communities from Yellowstone Lake, YNP, Wyoming, USA - YL17G06_40 | ecosystem: Environmental > Aquatic > Freshwater > Lake > Sediment | place: USA: Wyoming | collected... | reverse complement strand
CGGGGGCCGAGCAGGCTGGGTCCAGCCAGTGGTCGGTGAAAATCTGCAGGTCTTCCAGATTGACCTGGTAGTCCTCATTCAAATCGCCTATCGGGTGGAGCTGGGCATCAGCTAAACAGGCCAAAGACACTACTAACGCCAGCGACAACAAAGGAGTTTTCATAGGTTTTGGGCTTTCCTTGGTTTCCGTCCTTACCGGCGGGTTAAGCCACTGCGGATTTATTATTTATCTTTTCTGTTTGTGGGCCTTAAAAAATACAAATAATGGCAATTCCAGTCAAACAAACTAACCCCCATTATAACATACGGCGAATAGTTAAGTCAATATCCCGCCCGTGGATTTCTATAATTTCCCGAGGATTCTGGGACCTTTTTGTACTTCACTTGTTGCAATTTTGCAACCTCCTGCGGCGAAAGTACTTCTCTGCAGACTGGCTAATCTACAGGCACTGAACTTCTTGCCCCTCATTTTCAAATGTGACGTCCGTTACTGTGTCCTTCGGGTTTCGGTTTGGAACGTTGCCAAATCATACTCTATTTCAAATCGCAGCCTGTGCTCCGCTTCCTCCTGAGCCAATTTTAAGAAGATGTCCCTGAGCTGCTGCTTTTGAACCGTTAAAGCAATGTCCATATAGAGCCGATACGACCTGTTTTCCTTCTTCATTGCCACAACAAGCAAGTCGGTGTAACTCATATCGGGTTTTGGCTCAACTTTATCCACAACATCGGCTATACCGAGGTCGCCGACATCTTCCTCACCTATAGCAATCTCCCCGGCCCTGGCAGCTTCCAGCCGTATCTTGTGCTGCTGTTCCTCTACGGCTAAATCTTTAAGGGTTTTGACCATCTCCGGCTTTTTAACCAAAGCCGCCCACTTCGTATAAAAATCGTACGCTTCAACCTCTCTGGATATTGCAAAATCCAGTGCCTCTTCAACCGAACTGAATCTCTTTTTATCCTGGGCCATCAATCCCTCACAAACCTGCTATACGTGGGACACTCGATACAGTTAAAGCTCGGTCGGCTTACAAAGATTCTTCTTGCTTTTTGCCACGCGTCCGCAGTGCCGGCATTTGAACTGCGGTTCTTTTACCAGCGATTGATATTCCTCTGGGTCGCTTAGATGAAAGCCCTGCGACACTATGTAGCACAAATGCTGGCCGTGCGAAGGACTTTCACAGCCTGAATTGTCGCTCACACTTTCCTTTGCCATTTCAACTCCTTTCGGCATGACCCGTTCCGCCTTGGATATTTATAATTCTACTATAATTCGCACTAAAAAGCAATATTTTGACATTTTTCTGATTTGCCAGACAAAAAGACTGTATCATTGTGCTATTATGTGGAGGTACCAAAATCGACCAAAGAAGAATGATAAGACTTGTCGGCTTGTTGCACCGACAATGGACCATCTGAGCCATTTAGCTTTTTCACTTTTTGCCGGCGCTTTTGCCGGGGTCAGTTGCTCCGAGCACATCCTGAATTGCTTTTACATATCTGTGATGTATTTGAATAAGCTCCTTATCGTCCGCTGTGAAGGCATTTGGAAAATCAAATGGCGGCATCCTGGGTGTCGGTTGCTTTAGCTGGGGCAGATTCGCTGCATACGCCCGAAACCTCTGGCCCCACGGCTTAATAGTCAGGTCGCTCTTGACCAGACCGCCGAACAAACTCATATCGGTTGACTGCGGTGTGTCAGCGAAGGGCCACGACAGCCATCCACCTGCCAGCCCACGCGAGGTCTCAATCTCCGCACTTATCCAGCGCGCCTGTTGTTCTTCAGTAAGATACGGCTGATTCTTAACTGCGCCGCCGCCATACCAGCCATACTCACCTAACACTACCGGCTTTCCGGCGTGACAGTAAGCGAGAACCGCCTGGAGAACCCCTTTGTTTTTCGTCCAGTTTTCCTCTGAGCCGAATGGGTCGCCGAGAATCGGATAGAAATGAATCGTCACAAAATCAAGTAAGCTTGCCTGACGATGCGGATTAAACGCCGAGTAACGGCCTGGGTTACCGTGCCGAACCAGTGGATAGGACCACTGGATATAGCCAACGGTAATCAGGTGCGTGGGGTCAGCTTTACGCAGAGCTTCAACCTGTCGGCGCACCCATCGGTCGGCAAGATATTCACGAAACCGCTGCCAGTCGCGTAATCTCGGATTATTTGCATCGGGCCGGTCCTCCGGAACAGTAAGTTGTCCCCATTGGTCTTTTTCGGTAAGCTCATCACCCCAGGCAACCTTTATGGCTTCCCAGTTGCCGTAGGTTTCTTTAAGCCAGGCGTTCCATAGCGGTCGCCATTCTTCAATAAACCAGGGCAGTTCAGGCTCATTAAGAAGGTCCCAGGCAAAAATGGCCGGTTCACCCCGATATCGCTGACCCAAAACAATCCAGAACCGCTCAATCGCCTGCAGAGCATTCTCACCTGCAAATCGGTCCGGCTTCCAGTAAGAAGGCCATCCCTCCCAATGGTCTGGCCCCGTAAGCATAAGCCGAACGCCGGACTGCCGTGCAATCTCTACAAGCGAATCAAGTTTCGCAAGAGCCGGCTGCTCGATAGTCTCCGCCGTAGGTTGAAAGTTAGCAGCAGCAAGAAAGACCCGCGCGCAATTGACACCGAGCTCTCGCATAATGCGAAAGTGCTCACGCACCTTTTGCGCATCAAATTGCCGCCATATCTTTGGCGCCCAACCGGTATGAGGGTCATAATAGTTAGTGCCGAAAGGAATATAAGGATGTCCTGAGTCACGCTCTACAAAACTCCGACCGTCCGGTGTCACCACCACCAGTTGCATTTTCGACTGCTCTGCGGCCCTGCTGGTTTGGGCAAGCCCAAGAGCTACTACTGCTACTACTATAAAAGAATAGTTTTTTTTAGGAAATGAAAACACCGCCGAACAATAACCCGCTAAAAGTAGATTAATACGCGCTCCAGAGATACAATACCTGCGGCGTGCTTAGTTCATACAACGTGGTCCTGTCGATTTTGAGAACGCTCTTAGCGCGGTAGCTCAAAAAGCTGGCCAGCGAAAACGGCTTGCGATATTCCACCACGCGGGCCTCTTTAATCCCTGCCAGTGACTTAACCAGCCCTATTGCATCATCCAGATAGCCAATTTCATCTATCAGCTTTTCGTTAAGCGCTTCCTGTGCCCCCAGGATACCGCCGTCAGCCAGCCGTTTCACATCATCCAATGTAAGCGACCCTTTCCTTCCATCAGCGACAACCTGCACAAACCTCTCGTAGGCAGGCGTGATTAACTTGTTCTCTAAATACTGTAATTGCTCTTCTGTTGGCACCTGGAACGAACTGGGCCAATCTTTCTTCTTGCCCGACTTGATAGTAACCGGCAATATCCCCAGCTTATTCTCAAGCAATTCCTGGAAGACAAAATATCCCATTATCACGCCAATCGAACCGGTAAGAGCGGTCGGCTCAGCTATGATTTTGTCGCACGCAACCGATGTGTAATAGCCGCCCGAAGTAGCGATGTCTTGCATAAATGCCACAACCGGCTTACCTTCTTGCTGGCGGTACTTGAGGATTTCTTTATAGATTTGGTCGCTGGATGAAATCAAGCCGCCCGGCGAACTCACCCGGATAATCACTCCTTTAATATGCCTATCCTGCCGGACCTTTTCTAACTGCTGATAAACATCTTTGGACAATTCGCCATAGATTATGCCTTCTACCGCAATCACCGCAATCTTTGCCCTTGCCGGCCCTTCCCGTATAATCTCTTCGGAAAGCATACTGCCGCTCCGCCCCACCGCAAAGACCGTAACCACACCAATCAGCATCAAGACCAGCGCGATATTGGCCATAACCGATAGTGCCGTAATAATACCCCAGAAAATTCGCCAGCCGGCTCCTTTCCGCGTCGTCACCGGCCCTGCTGTGCTCAAACCCGGAATCGGTGTAGTTTGCTGCGGCTGCAAGCCCTCTGGCCCCGGCGAATTACTACTTTTCTCAAAATCCATAAAAGACCCTTTCAAACATTGTTATGCTCATTCTAAAGCCGACCGACGCAACTGTCAACGTTTGTCGTGTTTTTATTCGTACAGTACAGGTGTTTGGCGCCAGTTTTTGTCGCGGTCGTGGGCATAGTCCTTGACGCGAGGCCGACGCTCTCGCAGACGAACCGACTCAATGCCAAGATAGTATCCGCCGGATAGCGGATTTTTCCCGACACACTCCAGCCGCAGCTTGTATTTGCCCGGCTCAGGCCAGAAATCCAGCAAATGATATTCTTTGTTTGTAATCTGACCGCTATAAAGGTCTATCACCGGCCCGACTTTTACTCCATTAAGATACGCCTGATATTTGCCGTAATCGTAGGAGCTGGTCATATTGAGTAACAATCGCCGCGGCTCTTTGACTTTGACCTCAAACGGAATCTCAACCCACGCATCCTGCTGAGCCGGGGGCATATAAAGCAGTTGTCCCTCAGGGTAGATGTCCAGCTCTTGTGCGACGGCTTGTCCCTCGCCGTGGAACTGCTTGTCAATAAATTGCTTAGCCGGGAAAACCAAATCCAGATTCGGCAATTTGCGCTCTGCACCGTCGGGGGCACGCGCCTCAAACGTCGGCTCACCGGTCTGATACCAGAACGCCACGCTTGCGTAATCATCTTCGCGCTCATTCCAGCTATCGCTTTTATAGCCCGGATTCTCATCAGGTGAGAGCCAGCCGTAATGCTCGAATGTCACCTTGATGGCGGTGTTGAACACAAGCGGGTCATTGATGTGCCAGCGATATGCGCTTGTATGGCCGCCAACGATTCCCCAGCTATCAAAACAGGGCACGCCGAAATATAGTGTGCTTGTGGTTTTCAGACCCCAGGCACTCAAGAAATAATCTTCGGTGCCCGTGCCCCAGATTGAAGGCTTTTTTTCACCGTCAATATATATCTTCTCGTCACCTTCACCGAACCAGGCAGGGCTGCGTGTCCGCACCGACAGAACCGTGCCTACGTAATGGCCTTTGCCTTTTGTTTCCAGGACTACATAGTCTTTGCCTTTTTGTACGGGATATTCCTGCCGGTACTGCGCATAGAAATAGGGCGTATCCTTTGGCAGGTTTTTTTTCTTTATCCAGTCGATATTATAGTAGAGCAGACTGATGGGCTTTTGGGCCTGGTTGACTATCTCGATTCGCGCGGATTTGCGAAACGGCATATACCAGAAGCAATTGTATGAATCCGCGTCTTCGACAATCACAGGCAGACTAATCACCTCACTGCGTCTGCCGAAGCAGTTCGCAAAGAAATCTCCCACCGGGGCTTCCACAGCCGGCCGCTTGCTGCCGTCCCAATACACCCGCAAAAGCATCTGCTGATGGTTCGCCGAGCCGTTCTTCGCCCAGGGATGCGGCTCAGGGCCCAGAAACGTCATCCAGATATGCGTGATTACGCCGGGCCCTTTTACGTCCATCAACACCTTTGTTTGGCCCGGCGCGACGTTGCTGTTATCGTGGTTGCTGTTAGGGTCCGGCTCATCGCTCGCAGGCAATTTGCCCGTTGATGTCACCCGCATACTGCGACCACTCTGCGGCCGGGCCAATTCCTCCAAAAAACTCGCACCAGAGTCACACGGTATTACCGCCGTAAGAATAATACACCATACAAAAATGTGACACCGCAACATTGAGTTCATACATCGCTCCTGACAAATTACCATTCCGCTCAAAATCTATAATAGGCCCTTTCAAAAATCAACGTGGTCATTATAGACTGCCCACACTTTGACGTAAATCAGCAAAGATTATGCAGTGGACCAAACTTATTACCCTTCTATCAAAGTCTCCAAACATTCTTGTGCGTTTTGGACATACTTGATAATGCGCCTTGTGTACTCACATTGCTGGCCTTTCCAGAGCCAATTGAGAATCCTCTCAATGTTTGAGCCATTCAGCTTGCGCCAGTCTGCAAAACGCAAATCGCTCTGAAGATTATACTCTTGCGCCTTTTCCAGCAGGATAGCTATCCCGGCCAGTGCCCCCAAAGCCATATTCTTTGGCTCGATGCCATACTCCAGCGCCAGTTGCATTGTGCCGAATATCCGCTCATTTACCCCAAGCTTGCGAACAGCATCGCGGCAGACGCGAGCCACCGTATCCGCCAGATATGGATTGGTCATACGTTCAAGTAAGTCCTCCGCGTAATTTTTGCAACCGGCTTCAGTAAAAAGCTCATCCCCAAGATTAGCATATTTCTTTATAAGCGCTGCACCGGACTCCTTCAAAAAAGCATTCCTGCCGATTTGCACTATGTTACCATTCCCCTTGACCTCGGTCATCTTCGTATATCCCTTGACGGCGGCAATAAAGCCGAGCAAAGAATGTCCGGCATTGTGGCCATACAGCTTTGCCTCCTCAAAAGGGAGCAAATTATCTTTTTCAATAAACACTTCGATGCCCGGCCTAAAATCTTCAATCCTCGTTCGCGTTACAAGAATTCGGTTGAATTCTTCAACAAGAAAGGCGCGATTAAAACCCGGTGTTATAGTCTTTAGCCCCAATTGCGCAATTTCAGCAGTATCATCAACAACCCTGCTCATTTTGCCGATTACGGTATTGAGAAACTGCACCTTGTCCCGTGAAATACCACCGATTTTTTTGCTGACAGCATCCTGGAGTATTTCTGCTGCGCGATTATGGTTCTCCGCTGTATAAATTATTGTCGCCTTTGCTTTGCTATTCTTCAAACCACCTGCTATCAATGCAGCAACGCTGTCATAGAAATTTATTGAAGGTAAGCAGGTAGTGATTTCTGTGGATTGAGCTAACACTTCAAGAAGAATTTGATTATCCGCCGGGACATCAGGGTTAAGTAGCTCGACACCATCAATCCTCTGCGCTTCGATGCCATCGGTTTTAGCAACATTGACGTAATAGCTTCCCTTGTCAGCTCTGACCGCATCGACAATCGACTGGTCAATCTCGGATATAACTATCCGTGTGAAGTTGCCGCTTTGAAATGCCGCCTTGGCGAACAGGCCAGCCTGAATAGGTCCGAATCCGAAACCGGTAAATATATGCTCTGCCATTTTACAGGCCTGCGTTCTTTAGAAACTTGCCTATTTGTTTCTGGTCCGTCAGAACCGTCATTTCCAGTTCGTAGGTTCTGCTCGCCCCCGGTGCGATGTAAACCAGTGTCTTTTCCTCTCTGGCTTTTTTCTGGCCGATCGGCGGGTTCGTCCCCGGCTCCAGGGCCGTAACATATTCACCCGGCCCCCAGTGCTGCCAGTTGCTCAACCAGGGCAGTTGCCTCTTCTTGTATTTCATAACAAGGGCAACGCCGAGCTTGCGATTGTAAAGGCCTACTGTGCAAATCCCTTTTGCATCAGGCATCACATCAATAAAAGCGCAGGCCTCGCCTCCTCCTCTATGGCTGTCAATGGGTTTACTGCATCGGCGGAAATTGCGCCTGCTATTAAATACCGCATTATCCATATCCATCCCGCGTGAGACCCATTTTCCCTTCCACACAATCTCTGCCCCCTCATCAACCAACGGCCAACCAAAGTTACAATGATATAATATCATGTGCGGCACCGGCGCGTTCCCGGCGTTGGTGACAACATCACGCACCCGAATTGCCGGCTCACCGAGCGCGCTTGATATAGTCCGCCGTAACTGGAGATTCGGCCCGAATACACGAGACTCTTTCACTACGCCCGTTATACTCATCGCAAGCTTCCCTGTTACCGGGTCCGGCTGTACAATCGCCTCAACACTGGCCGGAATGTTGCTGACCCGTCCGTGCAGACCACGCTCACCAAATTCGTCCGTTTCAGGTCCGCCAATATGGGTCAGGCCGCAGGTCGTTAATAAGCCGCCACCGAAAGAATACAGCCACTCAAGCCCACGGTTGGCATCAGGTCGCGAGACGGTGACACCTGCATGACTTAGCCAGGCAAGACTGTACTGATTATAGAAAGCGTCAACAATGTCCAGCCCTCTGTCGATAACCACTTTATACCTAAGACCGGAACCGGTGTTCACCCACGCCATCCGTGTTCCCCTGCCTAAGCCATCATCTAAAATAGAGGTTTCAATACCTCCGATTTGAGTATAATTAACAACTTTGTTCCGCCAGTCAAATTTAAGGTCTTTTACAGCCATTTGCATTTCCTTTCTTCGATCTTTACTGCTCAAATCAAAGCATCCTGCAACGCCTTAAAGCTCGGATAAGTAACATTGCTGCGAACTACTTTGAGCATTTTATCATAAGCTTTGATATTGCCGTACCTATCATTGAGGGGCGCTTTTATATAAAGTGATGCGAACAGATTGCCCATCTGCACGGCCTCGGCAAAGTTCACAGAGCCGTTTTTGAACTCATCCAGCCCGCGCGCAATATACGCAATAAGCCCCGCCCTGAATGAGTCCCCTGCCCCAACGAGGTCAACCACCTCCCCTGCCATAAACCGCGATTCAATTTTATTCGGCCCGCCAATGTTACCATCCGGACAAATATGCTTTTCATAAGCACCGTTACTGACCGTAACACCAAACAATTTCGTTCTTTTATCTTTTTGCCAGAACTTTTTTGTCAAAAAGTCAAGAAAATGCACATTGTTTTCCTGCTCTTTGAATTTACCCCAGATTCGTCCAGGAGCCAGGGTATTTTCAATCATCTTGGCTTCATCGCAGGAAGTAAAGAACAAATCAACCTCCGGCAAAAGCGGCTCTAAAAGCCGATATTCTTGCACCGATTTACCCGCTTTAATCAGCTCTTGTGGGTTGCTCGTTAAAGTATGGCTGTCAACAATTGTTATAGCGCCTTTGCTGCGACACCATTTGATAAATTCAGCCAAATCCCGTCCGCCATTCGCATCGCCTCTTTCGGATAAACCCGAATACATATAATAAACTATCCTGGGTTTTAATCGCTCAACTGCTTTTCTGAATATCCCAAAATCAAAATCGTCATTAGCATTACGAAAATAAGCAATGCCACCTCTATCTTCCCCCGTTGTGCTATGAATGAACGTTGTCCCTGTGGGCAAATCCGGATGTATAAAAGTCGCCGACATATCGATACCATTAGCGGTCATCACATCATAGAAAAATCTGCCCTGAGCATCTAAGCCATCATAATCACCCTTGCCGAGGTTAACCCCAATGGCAACCCTCAAACCTGTTCTTGCAATCAGAGGAGCCGAATTGCCGGGTCCCCCTGCGGTAGCAAAACCCTGTTCTATCCATTCTCTCAACTGCCGTTGAGAGTAATTCGGCATATCTTCGGTTTTGCACTTGGCCAGGCCCCCTTTGCCCACCAGCGCATCGGCAAATTCAAAGTCCGGCCTTCTCAAATCCGTCACCGCCGTATTCAGAATCAATACATCTGTAGCCATATATCACTTCCACGAAATACCATAACCACACTGTCTTAATGCATCTGTGCCTTGCAGGTGCCTATGGCCGGCCTGTAAAAATTAAACTGGACATCAGGGTGCTCTGCCAAAAGTGACATCGGCACCGAACTGTCCGGGATTTTCTTACCTATCATAAGCGTAGTCAATCTCATCCCGAATGGGTTGTCGTGCATTCCTGCATGCCATATCGAGACCTTCTCTGCTTTCCATGTCTGGACAGGCCCAACTGTAATTGCTTTGGTCGGCACATTCGTGACCACCCCGCCGCCGCTGGTCCGCGCATTCTGCATAATAGTAACAGGGTGCAAATCCACAACGCGCGTCGCCAGTTGGCGATACTCCTGTGGTGTTGGCGGCTCATTTTTATATTTTCCTTCCCGCTTGAGAGGGTCATTAAACGCCCAGTGCTTTACTTCACCCTGGCCACCCTGCATAACCGCACAGCGAACACCTTCCCAGCTCTTTATGTAGTCCCTGGTATCAGCCCTCGGAAAATGAATGTTAGATTCAAGCATTTTCAGTTCATCGTCAATTCGGTCAAAGCAACGCTCCATATCCGCCTTAGCAAAAGATAACGGATGCGTCCGCGGCACCTCCCTGCCGTTCATATACCATTCATCCATTCCCCAGAAATGGGCATTTTTGAGGTTCAGCTTCAATTCATTCACAATCCGCGCGACAAGTGGAAGCTGCTCGGTCGGCCCAATCGGTCCGCAAATACCCACAGGATTATCGGCTGTCGCCTGTTTCCACGCCGTAATGTACTCTAAGGCCTCCGCAAGATAAAAATCCTCAAGAGTATCATAAAACACAACCTTAAAACCCTCCCTGCTCAAGTCCGCCATATCTTCAACTGTAAGTTTGGCTGCATCATTGAGAATCCGGTCGTCAAGCGTTGTATAATCCCACCATTCAGGAGCCAGAATACTAACTTTTCTGCTCATCTTCTCTCTCCTTTTCTTATCTTTTGCAGTCTGCACCTGACGCTGTAAATACAACTACAGTGTATATACTATATCACCCAGCTCTGCTTTCAGGATATTGTCCTGCGGATACGCATGCCCTAAATGCTGCCTGAAGCCCTCAGCATACCTGCAGCCGACCTGGCGGCTTCTTTTTTCACCAAGTGACTTCATCGCGCCAACATAATCATCCATACCGTGATGCTTCAAAAGCCAATTACGCTGACTTTCGTGACAGCAAAGCATTTTTTCTTTGGTGTCTATCACACTGGTTATATCAACCAATGTGCTCGCTTTTACCGCAGTCCCGAATTTGTCTTTTCCCTCCACAGGGTCGGCATAATAAAGATACGGCACCGGCTCAAATGGCTCAACACCTGCAATGTCAATATTCACTACACCGCAGCAAAAACAAGCAGTCTGCGCAATCTTACTTGCCATTTCGTGGTCAACCATATAGTCCGAAGGGCTGAGCGTAAAAACGATGGTTGGCCGAACCTTTCGCACAAGTTCAATCGCCTTCAGCAACGTTGGTCTATCATACATAATAAAAGCATCATCGCACCCGAGGCAATGATAGCTGCCTCCCAATATGCTCGCCGATTTGGCCGCTTCGGCCTTACGGATCCTGCTGATTTCTGCCCGGCTGTATTCCACTGTGCCGCAATCACCTGCCGTCATCGTGGCAATATGAACCTGCCAGCTTTTTTTATGAAGTAGCGCCAGCGTCCCTGCGAACATAAACTCAGCATCGTCAGGGTGAGCACCCAAACTCAATGCGGTCTTATTGCGCGTCACAGCCATAATTTCCAAAACTGCACGCCCACCTTATCTACCCATCAGGTGGTCAATTATCAGCATATCCAATTCTTCGTAATCTCGCTGCTTTATCAGCTTCTCTAACTTAGTCCTGTCCAGACTTCGGACAAGTTCAACCAGCCGCAGGAAAATCTCTCTACTATTTCGCAAATGCTTGGTGGCAACCTCTTGCTTTTGGGTTCGCATAGCTTTTACATCCAGCCCTACGAATTCGCCTCGCTTGCCGTAGTCATGCCCGTCGAGTATTCGCACCTGATTAAACGCCCTTCGCAAATCAATAGCGCCAAAACTCCTGTCCTCATCGAATTTGGGGCCGTTCTGGTCATTGAGGTGAACACTGAATAGCTTATTGCAGGCAAGGGCAAAACCCATCTCATCCGAAGGGTCAAGACCTGCAAGAACCACGTGGGCAGTCTCTATGTTGACGCCGATACGCTCCGGCTCATTCGTTAAGAAGCTGACAGCAACTGCGTGTCCGGTCGTCGGGATATAGGCCTGGTCCATCGGCTCATTGGGCTTTGGCTCAATCGCAATTTTAACCCTCGGATTGCACTTGAGCATATCGTTTAGTGCCTCTACAATCCACCCTACGGCAACTTTGCTATCCTTTGCCTCCCGGACATAAGTGCCTTCGCGTGCAAACCACAAAACAACTAATTTTGTACCCAGAGCATCGGCAATATCAAGCATCCGCCGGCTTCGCTCTCCAGCATATTTGCGGCTGGCCGGGTCGTTGGATGTATAAGCCCCGTCAACCGTGCGTGCATCCTCCCACAACCTCGGTGCGACAAACTCGGCAACCAGACCTTCTCCTTCCAGCATCTTTCGCACATCCTTTGCCTTTTTGATTATCTGCTGGGAACTGAGCTTATCCATACCCGGAACGGCATCGTCATCGTGAAACTGCACACCATCAAAACCCAGCTTCTTATACATCTTCAGCTTCTTGCTAAATGCAATACCCTTCCTGACCGGCGGACCAAACGGGTCCGCTCCCTCATGGATATTCCACGGCCCAAACGAAAACCTATATTCTCCTGCCATCTCATTTCTCCTTATCTTAAATCACACCAAACTTTTGCTTCCACATCTCACCATCATTATACCGATATTATCACACGAAGGCCGATTTGACGAGCTATGTTTAATATTTGGTTAATCCCGGCGTTTTTCGCCTCTGCCAGGCGCTTCTTTTAACATCGTCTTACTATGGGTCGCTACGCTCAATCCTATCCCGTGTGTCTTTCGTGCAGTATCTAAATTCTGACCCGTAGCCTGCCCCATCGAGATAGCGGGCGTAAGTAAACTCCCATAAATAATGCCTCATCGGCTCAAATCTTCCGACTCCAATAATAGCATGAACCTCTACAACAAGCTCCCACCTGTCTTCGTATTGTATAAACCGGTAATGAACCTTTTCAAAGCAATATATAGGTTCCTTTATCGCGGTTTTCAAATATTCTGACCAAGAGAAGGCTTCTTTTATCTGCTTATTTGTTGTATTAAAAATAACTAAACCGACCTCACCGAGACCGGAAATTATCATCAGTGTCTCACCATTGGGCATCAGGATAGTTTGCGGATAAGGGTGATCGTTCATCACGCGGCATCTGTGATAAGATAGGTCGTCATCACTCAATGACGTCCAGCCAAATGCCTTTCTGATTTTTTCCGGGAATTTGTTAAAGACTTCATAATATGGATGAGCTTCTATGTCGGACAAAACTCGTGGTCCAGAGAGCGGCGCAGGTGGCACAGATGGCGCAGGTAACACGGGTAAGACAAAAAACCCTGCGGTCCCTATCAATATAGAAAACCATAGAACATTTTTTCGGAAGTATTTCATAATGATTCCTCACAAAATTACTCACATTTCTAATTTACTCAAACTGGCCAATTTGGCCACATCCATCAGAATCCTCCCTGTTTTCGCTTTTTTCGCTCTCACCAAAATCCGGGCGGAAAAAGCAAGAAAAACAGTCAATCAACTTTTATCGCACATCTCCCTGATTCCCACAATGGGTTAGAACAATTACTTATAAAACAACACTCGTCTAATTTCCAGTCTCTCCGGTTCAACACTCATATAGTAAAAGAGACCGTCCGGCCCAATAAGGGAGTAGACGCGCGCTGTGATTCTTTTTCGCTCGTTATCGGCCTTGATAAGAACCTCTAACTTCTTCAAATGGCTGTCCCTTATATGTGCAATTTCTTTGGGGAGACTGCGATTTTCTTTCATGTATTCTAAAAGTCTTCCGCTGCGACCATCAAATCTGAATGTGTCAGGTGAATGCCCTCCGGAACCAAAATAATTTTGTATGAACAATACCTGCTCATCAGACAGCATAAAGATATCGCCGCCACCCCAAAAGTATTTCTCACGAGTTGGGATTTCCCTACCCTTTTCCTTGGCCTTTCTCTCTGCTTCTAAGTCCGCCTTCGTTATAGGCCCTTTCGGACCAAACATATTGAGCAATTTGCCTTGACGGTTGTACCGGCAGATACAATCTTCTGCAGCTTCCTGCAGAAGCCTGTTAACGCACATATAGATGTCGCCGTTCGAACCAACTGCTACACCAGAAACCAGGTATGCCTGACCTTCAAGTTTTAGCTTTAGCATCCTAACGAAATTACCGCTCCGGTCAAATTTGTGCAGGCGTATGTTGCCTTGCCTGTCCACCTCAGGGATATAGAATGCACCATCGTTAGGGTCGATGGCAAAGCACCTTGGGCAGAGGTCCTCACCTGCTCCGACATGATGGAAATACTGTCCCGGACCTTCCCCCGGCAGCATCGCAACAATACAATCCTCCTGAGGGAACTTTATTTTTTGCGCTTTTTTTGCCTCGCTGACACTACAAAGCAATCCTATCAGAATTAAATAGAGATATATTCTTGCCTCACACATATCTCACATCGCCTCCACTTTACGAATTCAAATTTGTCTAATATTTTGTGCTTCGTATTTATCATTTTTATCTATCCCCTATTTATTAAGCACCGCACTGGCGTGGCGGGCGTAGTGGGCACGCAGGTCTCGCGCATATTCCTTCAGGATTTTTTCGCCGAAACCTTCGTAATCGCCGCAGCGATATAAAGACACGGCCAGAAATAGCTCTCGCAACGAAGCATTTCTTGTTTTTGTATCCGAGCCATCCGGCGGCGTGCGACGCTTAGCCGTCTCAATATCAGTAAAAGCGTGTCCTGTCATACTTGGCTTTTTCAGAAGCTCATCGAGCGATTTTGCCGCCGTGGCTTCGCCAAGTTCACCAAGTGCTATCGCCACCGCCCGACAATGTGAAAACTCGCTCTTTTGGTCAAGCTGCCCAACCTTCTCAACAATGACCTTGATTGCTCGCTTATCGCCGGTGCGACCCAAAGCAATGATATGACTATCGAGCGGACTGACACTTGCCCCATATTGTCCCATACCTGTAAAATTCCAGCCCTTGTCCCACTGCCTGGACTTAACTGTCTCCAACAATGTATCAACTCCCGTTGCATCACCAAGCATTGCGAGTATGTGGGCGTAAGCGAGTTTGGCCTTTTCATCGGCAGCGGCTTTGTAGGAATCCCGCAGAAGCGGCATCGCATCGTCCGGCTGGGCGAGAACTATCTCCAAACCATTATAGTCATTAACAACACGCTTCACCGCCTCCGCGATTTTTTCTCTCGTCAGCGGAAACGAATCTTTGTCGGCCAGAACGCTTTCAGGAAGATTACCTTTTTCAACAAGATGTTTTTGAAGGGCCTTAACATCGATGTCACGCAGTCGCTGGTTCTCTTTGGCTGCCATTGCTGCTGCAATACCTGCTGCATAGCCCTGGTTCTGGATGTCGGCCTGCATACGGATAACCGGCATCGCATCGCGGTGGGCGCTGACGCCAAGCCCCGTAACCAAAATGCCATCGAGTCCCTTCGGCAAAAGACAGCGATAAGGCACGCTGACAAGAATTTCTTTTCTATCCGGGGGCCTGAGTAAAAACAGCGGGTGAATCGTAAAGCCGTGAGAATCAAAATTGCTTTTTGCTATCGCAATAGTGTCGGGGTAGGTGCGATGGTTCAAGATATCCAACGGCGACATTACAAAGTCACCAACTATGCGCCTACGCTCGCGAGTATCAACCAACTGGCCCAGGTCATAAGCGTTTTTGAATTTATCCTTGGCCACGACAAATGCCTGCCAGGTATCGACAACATCCGCATCGTCAATAAACGTCCAATCGGTATTTGTGTATCTGGCGCCGAGCTGATGAGGGGGAAGCCCTGCGCCCTGGACGGCGACGCCTGAGCCGTTGGTATAATCACACTCGGCGCCAGCCATAGCGGCGATGTCGGCATTGCCGGTCGAATCGATAACCACTCTGGCAAGCACAACGCCCCGGCCCTGCGGTGTGGCAACGACAACGCCCTTGACCCGTCCATCCTCAACGAACGCGCCACATCCAATCGCACCAAACCATATATCCGCGCCTGCCTTACGAAGCTGGCTGCGATACCATTCCATTTTCGACGAGATATTCCAGCCGCCGCCCTTGACTTCCGCGCCAAGAGCCAAGTTTGAGACACCCTCATCAACTTCTCCTGTAAATCCCTTGATATAACCATAGTAGTATTTGCTGATAAGCCCCATTGTCCCCACACCGCCAAGGCCATAAAGGTACTCAACAACCAGGGTTTTTGCTCCCTGTCTCGCTGACGCGATACCTGCCGGCGCCCCGCCTGTCCCGCCGCCCACAACCACAACATCATATTCTCCAATCACAGGCACAGCCCGCCCGGAGACAGTAACGGCCGATAACTTTTTTTGCGAAGTGCGTATCCCGCCCAGATTCTCTCTTATGTCACCCGATACAGCAGCATCCGCCGCTCTGCCGTGTAACCTGACAGTTCGTGGTTTTGCGATGCGCCTTGCTTCCAAAGCAGCCGCAGCGCCAATACGACTGCCCACTTCCATAAACTCCAATGGTCGCAGTAACTTCTCAGCCGCCTCACGGGATACATCCGCACAACCACCTAACACAAAAAGTCGTTTAATACCGGCAGGGCGGAAGACATCCAAATCAATCTCTTCAGCACCAGGCCAGAGGCCGGACAAACTTTCTTTGCCCTTCATCGGGTCGGGCGGCACCTGAAAAAGCATTTCTGAGGCATCCTCCTGTCCACGATGCCATGTCCTGTCGCGTGCAATTTGCTCAGCCTGGGCAAAAGATGCAAATGAGCCGTCCTTCATCGGTATCCTTAGTGTATATTCGCTCGGCTCACACATAGAACCATCTGCGTGTCGCAGCGGCGAGGGCATCTTTCTTACGTCAATAATACTCTCACCAGCCCGCACTTCCCCGCCGACAACTGCCCGCTTAAAGGTATGCAACCCTGATGGATATGGCTCAAATAGCGCCCCTGCCAGCCGCGCAACATTTGCCCGAGCCGTTGCATCGATGATTACCTTGGCCCTGACTGCCTGCCGCCCGGAACGATTTGCAATCACAACACCTGCAATGCCCCCCCTGTTATCGTAAAGCACATCGGTAACATAGCAGCCATACAAAAACTGCACGCCTGCCTCTATCAGTGCCTCATCCAGCGTCCGCTTAACTTGCATTGGCGTTACCGGCTCTGAATTCTTTTGCTCACCAAATATCTTCTTAGCAAGCGGCGAAGCCGGAGATTCGCCTTTCTCAAGCCACAGCCGATACGTGCCGCACAGGTCTTCACCCAGATACGGCCTCTCGGCAGCAAGAAAAACTTTTGCGCCTTTCTGAGCAGCCGCTACTGCCGCTGCCACACCGCCCGATGTCCCCCCCACTACCACGACATCCACATCATAAGCAACCGGAATATCGCGGGCAGATTCATTGACCGCCCTTTCGTAAACTGCCGGCACAGAAGATATTTTACCAACGCTATCCTCCGATAGTTTCTGACAGCCTCCCTGCATAAAAGGCAAAAAACACACTACCGCGACCAGTATGAACCGAACTAACTTATTCATTCTTCAGCCCTCTCTATGAAAGCATTATCCCCACTATTCGCTTGTTTGCAATAAGAATCCTCTATGTTACTTGAACCGAAGGTACACCCTGCTCAAGCTTGACAGCAGCAATTTTCACCTCTAAAATCATCGGCTATGGCTGATGCACCGCCGCGAAAGAAAAAGAAACAGAATCTCTTCATAGCATACATCCAGTATCTTGCGCTGCGGGTCCTTGTCATTTTTCTCTACCTATTTGATATTCAGACCAATCTTAATACCGCCTGTTTTCTTGGCCGACTGCTCTGGAAGCACTACCACCGCGGACGCAAACGGGCCCTCGATAACCTTCGAGCAAGCTTCCCGGAAAAAAGCGAACAATGGATTTGGCAGACAGGCCGGCGAAGCTTCGAGCATATTGTAATGCTGGCAATTGACGTATTGTTTACGCCGCGACTGGTTAAAAAATATAACTGGCGGGACTACTCGCGGTATAAAAATGCTGAAAGGGCCAAATGGCTAATGAAGGAAGGACGGGGTCTGCTATTGGTCACCGGTCACTACGGCAACTTCGAAATCATAGGTTATCTTATGGCCTTGTTTGGTTTCAATATTTATAGCATCGCCCGCCCTCTGGATAACAAGTTCATCAGCAACTATCTCTACGGCGTCCGCCAGCGAACGGGGCAAAAGATAATTGACAAAAAAGGTGCAGCCGAGCTTATGGTAAACATTAGCTCAAGCGGCGCCACCTTATGTTTTATCGCTGACCAGGATGCCGGCCAAAAGGGAATATTCGTTGATTTCTTTGGCCGTAAGGCCAGCACCTATAAAAGCATAGGCCTGCTGGCCATTACATACAATCTCCCAATAGTGGTAGGATATAGTAGAAGAATTGACAATCGTTTCTATTTCGAGATGGGGGCCACTCGCATCATCTTCCCTGATGAATGGGTGGATAAAGATGACCCACTCCTGTGGGTTACCAGCGAGTACACCAGAGCCATCGAGCAATTTGTCCGCGAAGACCCAACACAATACTGGTGGGTGCACCGCAGATGGAAGCATCGTCCCCAAAAAAGAGGGGGAATCTTAACTATTAATTAACGCCGTGTGCAAGTTTTCATACAGTAACCAGTTTATCAAAGTTTAAAGGTTTTAGATTTTGCTTTATACACATAAACACACATAAGGTATGTGCAAGTATCTTGCGGCAAATTCTGTTGGTA
>Ga0315280_10005356_pt1 | contig 18369 bp, 18 predicted proteins | sample YL17G06_40_MG_FD_203697 | JGI IMG/M metagenome (GOLD analysis project Ga0315280, IMG submission 203697) | Sediment microbial communities from Yellowstone Lake, YNP, Wyoming, USA - YL17G06_40 | ecosystem: Environmental > Aquatic > Freshwater > Lake > Sediment | place: USA: Wyoming | collected... | reverse complement strand
GGGCCATTTCGATCGGCTTCCCGATGTGGTCCGCCGGGTCCTGGCCGGGCGGTTCTGGCAGCGCCTCCCCGCCAGTCCGCGGCAAAAGGGCATCCGCCGGCGGTTCAAGCGGTTTGTGGAAGTCCTCACGCATCCCCCTCTTAGGAGGTATCTGGAGTGGGTGGCGGTGTTCACCGAAGGGCGTCGGGCGGAGCTTTATGAGGACGATTTCCTGGCCAGCCTGCCTGAAGTGGACCCGCTGGATTTCCTCGCCGCCGAGGCCGCCCGGAGTTCCGCTCGGGACCCGGTCACTTCGCTCAGCCTCACCGACTTGACGACCTATCTCCCCTGCGACCTGATGACCAAGGTGGACATCGCGTCGATGGCCCACGGGCTGGAGACGCGGCCGCCGTTCTTGGACCACCGGGTGGTGGAGTTGGCCGCGCGGATGCCCTTGCGCTACAAGTTCCGGCTGGGTCGTGGCAAGCGGATCCTGCGGGAAGCCTTCGCCGACCTGCTGCCTGCGGAGATACGGCGAAGGGGGAAGATGGGATTCGGCGTCCCGATGGACCACTGGTTCCGGGGGCCGCTGGCCAACCTCACCCGCGACGTGCTCCTCGATCCGCGAACGCTCGGCCGCGGCCTGTTCCGCCCGGCGGCGGTCCAGGAGTTGGTCGAATCCCATCTTTCGGGCCAGTTCGACCACAGCTACCGGCTGTGGTCGCTTCTGGTGTTGGAGCTTTGGCAGCGGCGGTGGATCGATTGATGGGGGACCAAACCGTCCCGCGGCCCTATTTGGCTGACCGCGGCAGCACGCTACAATAAGGCCGGTCAGCACTTAAGGCCTGCTGAGTGAGATTGATCGTTCCGCCAGCCTGGGAGAGGAGAGCCGAGATGAAGGAGCACGTACTGGCCGTCGTTCTAGCGGGCGGGAAGGGGTCCCGGTTGGAGCCGCTGACCCGGGACCGCGCCAAGCCGGCCGTGCCTTTCGGCGGGGCCTACCGGATCATCGATTTCAGCCTCTCCAATTGCCTCAACAGCGGGATGCGGCGGATTCTCGTCCTCACCCAGTACAAGGCGATGAGCCTGGACCGGCACATCAGCATGGGTTGGCAGCGCTACTTCTGCCGGGAGCTGGGGGAATTCGCCGACGTCGTTCCGCCCCAGCAGCGGATCGACGAGAGCTGGTATCAGGGGACGGCCGACGCCGTGTACCAGAACATCTACACGATCGAGAAGGAGACTCCCGCGTACGTGCTGATCCTGGCCGGAGATCATATCTACAAGATGAACTACCTGGCGATGCTCGAGCAGCACATCGAGACGGGGGCGGACGCGACGATCGGCGTCCTGCGGCGGCAGCGGCAGGAGGCCGCCCGGCAGTTCGGCGTGATGGAAGTCGACGATTCCAATCGCATCATCGGCTTCCAGGAGAAACCGGCCGAGCCCAAGCCGGTCCTCGGCGACCCCAACTGCTGCCTGGCCTCGATGGGCATCTACCTGTTCACCGCCCGCTTCCTCTTCGAGGAGCTCTGCCGCGACGCCACGCGGCGGGGCAGCCGCCACGACTTCGGCAACGACGTCATCCCGGCGATGATCCAGACCAACCGGGTCTTCGCCTATCCGTTCCGCGACGAGAACCGCAAGCGGGACTACTACTGGCGCGACGTGGGCACCCTGGACGCCTACTACGACGCGAACATGGACCTGATCTCGGTGGACCCGGAGCTGAACATGTACGACGAGGCCTGGCCGATCCGCACCTACCAGCCCAACTACCCCCCGCCCAAGTTCGTCTTCGCCGACGAGAAACGCCGCGGCTACGCCTTGGACAGCATCGTCTGCCTGGGCTCGATCATTTCCGGCGGCAGGGTGGAGCGGTCGATCGTCGGCCCCAAGGTCCGCGTCAACAGCTACGCCGAGGTCCACGACTCGATCCTTTTCGGCGAAGTGGAGATCGGCCGTCACGCCCGGATCCGCCGGGCGATCATCGACAAGGGGGTCGTCATCCCGCCCGGCGTGGAAATCGGCTTCGACCGCCAGCTCGACCTGGGCCGCGGCTTCATCGTCACCGAAAACGGCGTCACCGTGATCGCCAAGGCCGACGGGCTGGAGCAGTTCCTCGAGTCGGAACGGGCGATTGCGTAACGGCCGGCAGCCGGCAGTAGGCAGAGGGCAGTAGGCAGAGGGCAGTAGGCAGAGGGCAGTAGGCAGAGGGCAGTAGGCAGAGGGCAGTAGGCAGAGGGCAGTAGGCAGAGGGCAGTAGGCAGAGGGCAGTAGGCAGAGGGGAGCCGCTTGCGGCTTGGCAAACGGGCATCGCGGCCGATCCCCTAGCAGCACGCTACACCCGCACCTCGGCGCCGGGCCTGTCGGTCGAGGGGTACTTGGCGCGAATTGGGGCGATCACCCCTGCCAGAAACTCGTCGACCTGCTCCGGGGCGCGGCCGACGAACTTGGCCGGCTCCAACGCGGCCTCCAGATCGACCCGGGCGAAAGCCGGGTCGGCGCCCAGCCGCTCCAGCAGGTCGTTCGGCGCCCCCTGCTGCTTGACCATCGCCGCGGCGGCCTGGCTGTGCCGGCGGAGCCGCTCGTGCAGCTCCTGCCGGTCCCCCCCCGCCGCCACCGCCGCCATGAGGATGTTCTCCGTGGCCATGAAAGGCAGCTCGGCCTCCAGGTTCCCGGCGATCACCTGGGGATAGACCACCAGCCCTTCGGCCACGTTCTGGTAGAGGATCAGCACGGCGTCGATCGCCAAGAAAGCCTGCGGCAGCACGAGCCGCCGGGCCGCGCTGTCGTCGAGCGTCCGCTCCAGCCATTGCGTCGAGGCGGTCACCGCCGCCGCCGTCTCCAGGCTCACCACGAACCGCGCCAGCGAGCAGATCCGCTCGCTCCGCATCGGGTTCCGCTTGTAGGCCATCGCCGAGGAGCCGACCTGCTCTTCCCCGAACGGCTCCTCGACCTCCTTGCGATGCGCCAGGAGCCGCAGGTCGGTGGCCATCTTGTGGGCACTCTGGGCGATGCCCGAGAGGGCCGAGAGCACCTGGCTGTCGATCTTCCGCGGATAGGTCTGGCCGGTCACCGGGTACGCGGCCTCGAAGCCGATCTTGCGGCAGATCAGCTCCTCCAGCCGGCGGACCTTGGCGTGATCGCCCCCAAACAGCTCCAGAAAGCTGGCCTGCGTGCCCGTGGTCCCCTTCGATCCCAGGGCCCTGAGGCTTTCGATCCGCCGCTCGACCTCAGCCAGGTCCAGCACCAGGTCGTAGGCCCACAGGCACGCCCGCTTGCCGATCGTGGTGGGCTGGGCCGGCTGCATGTGAGTGAAGGCCAGGCACGCGAGGCCGCGATGTTCCCGGGCGAACCTGGCCAGCCGGTCGATCACCGCCACCAGCCGGTCGCGGACCAGCCGCAGCGCCTCCCGCAGCAGGATCAGGTCGGTGTTGTCGGTGACGTAGCAACTGGTCGCGCCGAGATGAATGATCGGCCGGGCCTTGGGGCACTGGTCGCCGTAGGCGTGGACGTGGGCCATCACGTCGTGCCGCAGGCGGCGCTCGTACTGCTCGGCGGCTTCGAAGTCGATGCGGTCGACGTTCGCCCAAAGTTCTTCGATCTGCTCCGGCGAGATGGGCAGCCCCAGCTCGGCCTCGGCCTCGGCCAGGGCAACCCAAAGCCACCGCCAGGTGCTGAATTTCCGCTGCGGGCTCCACAGCGCGCTCATCTCGGCCGAGGCATAGCGGCCGACGAGCGGATTGTCGTAATCCCCGTATTGCTCGGACATGGCGGGGGCTAAGCTGCAAGCGGCTTTCGGAACTGCATCTGCTTCATCGTTCATCGTTCATCGTTCATCCTTCATCCTTCATCCTTCATCCTTCAGCATTCACCCTCACATGTTCGTGGCGTCGTCGGTCGCGTCGGCACCGACCAGCTCATCCATCGCCCGGGCCAGTTCCGCCTTGTGGCGGCCATCTTCGGCGTAGATCCGGCAGATGCGGTAGCTGAGCGGGAGCTGGCGGAACATTTCCCGCTCGTCCAGGCTGCGGATCTGCCCGGTCCCCGCGTCGAACAAGAAGTTCTGACCGGCGGCGAAGGTCCGCGTGCCCGGGCGGTGGACGTGCCGCGCCAGGTCAAACCGCAGGGGCAGATCGCGAAGCTCCCGGGGAAGCCGGCCGCGAACGGCCGACTCGAAGAACGGCTCGCTGCCGAAGACGCTCGTCCCCTCGGGCTCCCCGGGCCGGAAGAACACGGTCCGCTCGCAGGCCATCTTCCAGCGGACCTTCCGGCCCAGCAAATCCCGCCAGCGGAGGCCCAGCTCGCGGAGCGTCGGGTCTTCGGCGCGGTGCCACTCCGAGACCCGCACCAAGAGCGACCACTCGGTCAGCTCCTGGTACCGATCGAGGTGTTCCAGCGGGTTGCCGGGAAGGAAGTGGGTCTTGCTGTCGGCGAACAGCTCGGCCAGCGAAAGGTCGATCGCGCGGACCGTGCGATGGAAGTAGATCGTGCGGAACAGCTCCGCCCGGACGCCGAGGAAGCGGACCAGCGCCGACAGCCCCCGCTCGTGGATCGTCAGGCCGCGGGGCGTGAACACGCTGTAGTGCAGGAGGCGATCGAGGTCGAAGGCCCGCGTGTTGTAGCCCGACATGTAGGCGTCGCGGAGCACGAAGTCCATGTTGTCCACGGTGTACAGGCCGCTGAACAGGCTCCGCAACAGGGCGAGCCAGCGGGGCACGTCTTCCCGCCCCTCTTTCGGCCGCCGGATGAGCACGGTGATCTGGCGGGGGTCGAGGGTCTCGTCGGGCTCCAGGCTTCCCTTGGGGTTGCGGCGGATGCGGCGCAGCAAGTCGCCCAGCTCGCACTCGATGACCTGGGCCCCGAGGGTCTCGTGCGTCAGTCCGTAATCGGCCAGGAAGTGCTGGTCGAAGAAGTGGCCGAACGGGCCGTGCCCCACGTCGTGCAGCAACGCGGCCAAGCGGACCAAGGATTCGACGTAGGGGCGGCTGGGAACGTCGGGGCAGACTTCGCGGAGACTCGGGTAGAGCTTGTCGATTGCCCGGCTGGCTAGATGCATGGCCCCCACGGCGTGCTGGAAGCGAGTGTGCTCGGCCCCCGGAAAGACCCACCAGGCGGTCTGCAACTGGTGGATCTGGCGCAATCGCTGGACCCAGGGGTGGTCGATGATCTGCTGCTCCGCGACCTCCCCTTCGGGCAATCCTACGGAAGACGTAAACGGTATGTACCCGTGGATGGGGTCGTGGCTCAGGTTTTCGTTCCGAAAGTACTCCATGGGAAGGAATTATCGCCCAACGAAGAGGGGCTGTCCAGGATCGCCGCCGGACTGCCCGGGCGTTTGCGGCCGATCGATCTAGCACAATTTCGTTCGTCCGTTTAAACTCTCCTTAACTCTGTGGATTACGTAAGATGGATCGATTTGCCGAGATCGCGAACAGGAGACACGCTGTGGGACGGATGGGGCTGACTGGTCTCGTGGGAATATGGGCATTCTTGGTGGCCTGGGAATCCTCCGGGGCTATGCCGAGCGAGACGCTATTGCCCAATACTACCCAGGGAGTCGTCTCGATCCCCAATATGCCGAAGTTGAGGGAACACTGGAACAAGACGCAGCTCGGCAAGCTGCTCAAAGACCCGGTGATGCAGCCCTTCATCGAAGACCTGCGGCAGCAGTTCCAGGAGCGGTGGTCGGGTTCGAAGGAGCGGCTGGGACTGACGATCGAGGACTTGGAGGGAGTGCCTGGCGGAGAGATCAGCGTGGCCTTGGTCCAACCGGCCCCGGGCCAAGGGGCGCTGGTGATGCTCGTCGACGTGACCGGCAACCGGAAGAAGGCCGAAGTCCTCCTGGAGAAGATCGCGGCGAGCTTGAAGAAGAGGGGCGCGACCGAGGGGCAGATCAAAGCACCGGGTGCGACGATCGTCGACTTCACCCTCCCGAAACCGCAGGGGAAACTGGCGGAAGTCCCCACGCCGCACGCCATCTACTGCCTCAAAGATGACCTGCTGGTGGTCTCCGACAACCTGGGCGTCCTGCGAGGCGTCCTCGGCCGGGTGGGCCGGAAGAGCGGCGATTCGCTGGGCAACGTCGCCGCGTTCCAGGCCGTCACCAAGCGTTTGAAGGCCGACGCCGGCGAGGGCGTTCCGCAGGTCCGCTGGTTCGTCCGGCCGATCGGCTACCTGGAGACGGTGCAAGCCACCCACCCCGAGTCGCAGCGGCGCCGCGGCCGGACCCTGCTGGACGCCTTCAAGGCGGCCGGGTTCACGGCCGTCCAAGGGCTGGGCGGGTACGTGGACTTTGCCACGGGGAAATACGAGATCGAGCACCGCACGGCGATCTGGGCCCCGCCCCCGTACCAGAAATCGATGAAAATGCTCAAATTCCCCAACGGGCCCGATCTGGCCCCCCAGCCTTGGGTCCCCGCCAAGCTCGCCTATTACGGCAGCTTCTACGTCGACGTGCTCAACGGCTTCGACAACATCGGCCCGCTGGCCAGCGAGTTGTATGGCCGGGGGGAGCCGACGTTCTGGGAGGACATCCTCACGGGACTCAAAAGCAAGGAGGCGGGAGGGCCCGGCATTGACCTCCGCAAAGAGTTAATCGTCCCGCTGGGCAACCGGGTCTCGATCCTCACCGACTACGAGCTGCCGATCACCCCCAGCAGCGAACGACTGCTGATTGCGGTGGAGGCGAAGGACGAGAAGGCCGTGGCGGCGGGCCTGCAAAAGTGGTTCAAGAACGATCCGGACATACGCCGCCGGGAATTCGAGGGGCACGCGATCTGGGAAAGCGTGCCCGAGGAGAAAGCGGTCGTGCCGGAAGTGGTCATCACCGTCCCGGAGATCGGCGCCAAGGGCGCCAAGCCCGGCCCCACACCGCGATCTTTGCCCAGCCGACAGGAGCCCCTTTTGCCCAACCGGGTGATCACCGTGGCGCACGGCCACCTGTTCATCGCCTCGCACTACGAGTTTTTGGTCAAGATTCTCAAGGGAGTGGAACCGCGCGACGCGCTCGCCCGCTCGGTCGAGTACCAGTTGGTCTCCACGGCCCTGGCCAAGTTCGGCGGGAAGGAGAAGGCCTCCCTGCATTTCGCCAAGACCGACGAGCAATACCGGCCCACCTACGAGCTGATCCGCCAGGGGAAAATGCCCGAAAGCGAGACGCTGCTGGGCCGGCTTCTGAATACGGTTTTGGGGCCGGGCAAGAAGGGCGTGGCCCGCAAGCAGGAGATCGACGGCAGCAAGCTGCCCGACTTCGAGCACGTCCGGCGGCATCTCGGTCCTTCCGGGGTCGAGATCGTCAGCGAGGAGAAGGGGTGGCTCATCAAGGGCTTCCTCCTGCCCAAGTAGGGGCCGTGGCGGGCCGCTCACTCCCGGCTCGATCGGGCGTTCTGGTTCAGGTGGACGCCGATCCACCGCTCCAGCTCGTCCCAGTCCACCGGCGGCAGTTGCGAGAGGTCGGGGCGAAGCCGCGTCGCGTCCTTGATGTAGACGTGAATGATCTCCTCCGACGGCTTCTCCGTGTTCCAGTGCAACAAGACGCGGATGCAGCGGGGAAGCGAGCCGGGCACGTCCAATTCGTGAAAACACATCAAGGCGACGTTCAGCCAACCCAACTGCCGGGCGGCCAAGGCGGGGAATTCCGCGTTCAGGTCGGGGGACGTGGTGAAGATCACGCTGGCCACGTCCTCCTGGCGGATCCCGTTCTGCCGGATCATCAACGCCAAGAGCTCTAGCGTCCCCCGGAGGATCGCCTCGGGGGTGTTCACCTCGATGGTCGTTGCCCCTCGCACTCCCCGACACGCCATGGCAGCCTACCTCGTTTCGTCCGCCACCGAACCCCCAGTCTAACCGCCAAGGCGGACGCACGCCACAACCCCAGCCGATAGTGGGGTACGAGGGATCCCTTGCGGGCGGGCCCAAGAAAACGGGCAAGCCCCGATCCCGGCCGGCCTCGCGCCGGCCCGGATCGAGGCTCCTTGGAAACCCTCACGTGACCTTGACTTCGATCCGCTTGGGCGGCGTCCTGCGGGTCTTCTTGAGGCGGATCGTCACCACGCCGTTGGCGTAGTCCGCCTCCACCTTCTCCGCGTCCACGGCCGCGGGCAGGGGAATCGACCGCCGGAAGCTCCCGAAGCGGGTCTCGGCCTGGTAGAAATCCTTTGCCTTCCGCTCCGCCCACTCCTTCTTCTCGCCGGCCAACACCAACTGGTTTTCGGTCAGCGAGATGTTGAGTTCCTTGGGGTCCATTCCCGGAAGCTCCGCCCGGACCGTCACTTCGTCCTCCGTTTCGGCGACGTCGACGGCGGGCGTCCAGGCCCGGCCCGCGCCGAAGGGCCAGTCGATCCCGCCCCACGGCTCGCGGAAAAAGGCGTCGAACAGGCGATCCATCTCAGACCGCAGGGCCGTCAGCGGGGAGAGTTCGCCGCGGCTCGTTTCCTTCTGCTTGTTTCTCCAGGGGATCAAAGCCATACCAGACACCTCCTTTCGGGGCGTTGCTCGGCTCACGCCTTGACCGCGATCTTCCGCGGCTTGGCGGCCTCCGCCTTGGGCATGTGCAGGGTGAGCACGCCGTCGGCATATTCGGCCGATATCTTGCCGGCGTCGACCGTCTCGGCCACGTGGAAGGTCCGCCAGAAATCGCCGACGCCGTACTCCCCCACGAGGAATTCCACGTCCTCGTGCCGCGGCGGCACCTTGGCGTGAATCGTCAGCATGCCGTCTTCAAAGTTCACGTCGATCCCGTCCGGACTGGCGCCGGGAACGTCGGCCAGCACCACGAGCTCTTCGGGGTGCTCGATGATGTCGACGTTGGGGCGGTAGTAGAACCCGGAGCGGGTGTGCTCGGCCTGCGTACTCTCCTCCGCAGGAGTCTTGGTGATCGTGCTTTCACTGGCCATGATGGTTGCTCCTTCACGTTCAAGACGTGCTGGTGACCTGGATCTTCCGCGGCTTGGCCGCCTCCGCCTTCGGCAATTGGATCGTCAACACCCCGTGCTGAAGCTCCGCTTCCACCCGGTTGGCGTCCACTTCGGCCGGCAACTGGACCACGCGAAGGAACGAACCGACCGGACGCTCCCGCCGGTGGTACGTGACGTCTTGCTCGGTGGGCTCGGGCCGTTCGATCTTGACGGAAAGCTGGTCACCGACCACCGAAATGTCCAACTGATCGCTCTTCAAGCCGGGAACCTCCAGCTCGACGAAAATCGACTCCGGGGTCTCCCAGACGTTGACCGCCGGCTGGCTCCGCAGCATGCCCGTCCAGGGCCACTCCAGGCCGTCCGGGACCCACCCCGCGATGAGGCGATCCATTTCCCGGCGAAGCTGCGCAAGCTGATTCATCGGTCGCCATGAGCGAAGTACCATGAGCTGACCCTCCTCTCTGGATAAGTCGCACTTCGGTTTCGACCGCGGAAGGGGACGCGATTGCGCGGGTAAGCTCGCGGGTCAACCGCGCCCCGCTGTTTTCCTTGCTTTACGCAAAGGGCGTGCCAAGGAAACCTCGTCGCCGTAGTCACGATTGCCGAACGACTTACAGCGATCAGGGATCGTGGGCCCGGGAGTCGGCCTGCCAAAATGACAGGTCGGCACCTTGAACGGTGTCGCTAGCGGCGGGTAAACTGGGGCGCGCTGGGCGGGCGACGCCCGGTTTTCGCGGTTGTGGGCCCTAGGGCGGGAAAGTATACTGAACGGTCTTATTTTGGGACCCAGGCTCGGTTTGCGCAAGCTCAACGTTCCTAAGACCCATGCGATTCTCCCTGATCGATCGCATAGAACAATTAGAGCCGGGGGTGAGCATCACGGCGCTGAAGGCCCTTTCCATGGCCGAGGAGTATCTGGCGGACCATTTCCCCGGGTTCCCGGTCATGCCCGGGGTCCTGATGCTCGAGGCGATGACCCAGGCGGGGGGGTGGCTGGTGCGGGCGAGCGAGGATTTTGCCCACAGCATGGTGCTGCTCAAGGAGGCGCGGGGGGTGAAGTACGGCCAGTTCGTGGAGCCGGGCCAGACCCTCCGCGTCCAGGCCGAGGTGATCAGCCAGACCCCTCGGGAGACCGTGCTCAAGGCGCGGGGAATGGTCGACGGCCGGATTACGGTGACCGCGCGCTTGGTGTTGGAGCGATACGACTTGGCGGAGACCCGTCCGCAGCAGGCGAAGACCGACCTCTTGGTGAAGAAGGAAATGCGCGAGTTGTTCGCTCTCTTGTACCAGCCCTGAAGCGACGCGACATGCGAGTGGAGAACAAGATTGCCCTGGTCACGGGCGGGAGCCGCGGGATCGGCCGGGCCGTGGTGGAGCGCTTGGCGGCCGAGGGGGCGACGGTGGTGTTCGTCTACCAGAGCAACCGGGAGGCCGCCGACGCCCTGGTGGCCCGCCTGGGCGGCGAGGGCCGCGCGGTCCGCGCCGCGCAGGCCGACGTCCGCGACCCCGCCCGCGCCCAACAACTCGTCGACGAAATCGTCGAGCAGCATTCCCGCCTCGACGTCCTCGTGAATTCGGCCGGGATCGTCCGCGACGGGCTCTTGGGGGCGATGGTCGCCGAGCAGTGGCGGGACGTGATCGAGACGAACCTGTTCGGCACGTACAACTACTGCCGGGCCGTGGCCCAGCAGATGATGTATCAGCGGAGCGGGAGCATCGTGAACCTCTCCAGCACCGCCGCCGAGTTCGCCTCCCGCGGCCAGGTGAACTACGCGGCGAGCAAGGGGGGCATCGACGGGCTCACCCGGGCCATGGCCAAGGAGTTCGCCCAGCGGAAGGTCCGCGTCAACGCCGTCGCCCCCGGCTTGATCGAGACCGACATGAGCAAGGCGGTCCGCGGCCTGGTCGGAGACCGGCTCAAGGAAATCATCCCCCTGAAGCGGATCGGCACGCCGGCGGAGGTCGCCGGCGTGGTGGCCTTCCTGGCCAGCGACGATGCGGCGTACATCACGGGGCAGGTCTTGCGCGTGGACGGAGGCCTGAGCCTGGGCGGCTACTGAGCGTGCCCGCACCATGAGTTTCTTTCCCACGTGACTGGTTCCGAGTTTGGGAGGTGGAGCGAAATGCCGACGAAGGAGGAAGTCTTTCAAAAAGTCCAGACGGCCCTGGTCGAAGCCCTGGGAGTGGACGAAGAGGAGGTCACCGCGGGGGCGACGTTGGTCGGCGACCTGGGCGCCGAGTCGATCGACTTTCTGGACATCGTCTTCCGGTTGGAGAAAGCGTTCGACATCAAGATCCCCCGGGGAGAGCTGGTGTTGGCCGAGGACTTCCTCACCAACGCCGCCTATGTGGAGGACGGCCGCGTCACCGCGGCCGGCCTGACCGAGATCCGCCAGCGGATGCCTTTTGTCAACCTCGACGAGTTCGCGAAGAACCCCACCGTGCAGGATTTCGCCAACCTGCTCACCGTCGGCGACTTGTGCCGTTTTGTGGAGACGAAGGTGGCCGTAGCCGGCTGAGCGCGGCCCACCCCGTGCCGCGCGAGCGCGGCGGAAAGCGGATCTCATGCGATGGTACTGGATTGACCGGTTCATAGCGTTCGAGAGCGGACGGTACGCCAAGGCCATCAAGAACATCTCCCTGGCCGAGGATTACCTCCACGACCATTTCCCCGGGTTCCCCATCATGCCCAACACCCTGATCATGGAGGGTTTGGCGCAGACCGGGGGCTTGCTGGTGTGCGAGCACGGCCGCTTCCGCGAGAAGGTGGTCCTGGCCAAAGTGCCCAAGGTCGTCTTCTACGGCGAGGCCCGGCCGGGCGACACGCTGACCTACACCGCCTCGATCGACACGATCCACGAAGGGGGCGCGATGGTCACCGCCACCAGCCACAACGGCCCGGCCTTGCAGGCGGAGATGGAGATCGTCTTCGCCCACCTCAACGCGGAGCACCACGACAAGACCCTCTTCGAGCCCACGGACTACCTGAAAATGATGCGGATGCTCCGCGCCTACGAGGTGGGCCGCGCCGCCGACGGGTCGCCGCTGGCGGAGCCCGCGGAATTGGCCGCCGTCGCCGCCCCCAAGCCCTAGGCCGCGCGGCACCGGCCGTCCCCAGGAGTCTGCTGATGAGACGACGCGTTGTGGTCACCGGGATCGGCTGGGTGACGCCCTTGGGAGCCCAGATCGAGCCCGTCTGGAAACGGATCCTCGACGGCGAGTCGGGAGTAGGGTATATCACCCTGTTCGACGCGAGCAACTTCCCCACCAAGATTTCCGCAGAGGTCCGCGATTGGGATCTCTCCGACGTGGGGGAGGACCCCGCGCGCTGGAAGTACCAGGGCCGCCACACCCGCTTCGCCGTCGGCGCCGCCAAGAAGGCCGTGGCCGACTCGGGCGTGCTCGATACCCCGCTCGATCCCACCCGCTTCGGCGTCTATCTCGGCAGCGGCGAGGGGCAGCAGGACTTCGACAGCTTCACCCAGATGATGGTCGCCGCCCTGGAGGGCCCGGGGCTCGACCTGGCCAAGTTCACCCGCAAAGGGCTGGAGATCCTGCACCCCATCGCGGAACTGGAGCAGGAGCCGAACATGCCCGCGGGCCACCTGGCCAGCCTGTTCAACGCCCAGGGGCCCAACATCAACTGCCTCACGGCCTGCGCGGCCAGCAGCCAGGCGATCGGCGAGGCCACCGAGATCATCCGCCGCGGCGAGGCCGAGGTGATGCTCTCCGGCGGCACCCACACCATGATCCATCCCTTCGGAGTGACCGGCTTCGTCCTGCTCACCGCGCTAAGCAGGCAGAACGAGCACCCCGAGAAGGCCTCCCGCCCCTTCGACCGCAACCGCGACGGCTTCGTGCTCGGCGAGGGGGCCGGGATGGTCGTGCTGGAGGAGCTGGAAAGGGCCAAGGCCCGGGGGGCCAAAATCTACGGCGAGATCCTCGGCTACGGCTCGACCGCCGACGCCTTCCGCATCACCGACACCCACCCCGAAGGCCGCGGCGCCATCGCCTGCATCAAAATGGCCCTGGCCGACGCGGGGATCGACCGCGTCGACTACATCAACGCCCACGGCACCAGCACCACCGTGAACGACAAGGTCGAGACCCTGGCGATCAAGCAGGTCTGGGGCGAAGACGCCTACAAGATCCCCGTCTCCAGCACGAAGAGTATGCTGGGCCACCTGATCGCCGCGGCGGGGGCCACCGAGCTGATCTTCTGCCTGCTTGCGCTCCGCGACGGCGTGATCCCCCCAACGATCAACTACGAGACGCCCGACCCGGAATGCGACCTGGACTACGTCCCCAACGCCGCCCGCCCGTGGCATTGCGAGCACGTGCTGTCCAACAGCTTCGGCTTCGGCGGGCAGAACATCACGCTCGTGGCCGGGCGCTTTCGCGGCTGACCGGCCAGCGGAGCCAGGCCGGCCATCGCGGCGGCGCCAGGATCAGCGTCGCCAGCACGATCGCCCCAAAAATGCAGTAACAGGTGGTGAACACCCACTCCGGGGCCTCGTAGAACAGCACGTCGTGGGCGAACCGGCCGATAAACGTCCCCGCCTCGACGCTCTCCCCGGCCTTTTCTCGCAGGTCGTCCTCGATGGTCGTCAGCGGGCAGACGATTCCGAATAGGGCCTCCAACACCACCATGGCAATCATCAGGAAATGGATGGTGCGGAACCAGAACTTCCGCACCCACCCCCAATGAAAAACGACGCCGACGAAGATGGCCAACAGGGCAACGATCACAAACCCCACGTACAGGGCATGTGCGAAGACCACCAGGTCGGCCAAGAAGCGATAGAGGCTCATACCTGCTAGATGCCTCATTGGGGGAGGTTATTCCCGCACCCCTCAGCGGCGTGCCGATATTCCTTCATTGCAGCCGGGACGAACCGCACCAGGTCGCTGGCGATCATGGCCTCCTGGCCCAACTCCGCGGCGGCCAGGTCGCCGGCCAGCCCGTGCAGGAAAACGCCGAGCTGGGCGGCGGCGAAAGGGGGGAGCTTCTGGCAAGCCAAGGCCGTGATCAGCCCGGTGAGTACGTCGCCGGAGCCGCCGGTCGCCATCCCGGGATTGCCCGTCGTGTTCGTGGCCCGTTGGCGGCCGTCGGTAATCAGGGTTCGGTACCCCTTCAGGACCAGCACCACCCGGCAACGGCCGGCGAGCTCGACTGCCGCCGCTTCCCGCTCCGTTGCCAGGACGCGATCCCGGCCCAGCAATCGGGCGAACTCGCCGGGGTGGGGCGTCAAGATCCGCGCCCCTCCCGCCCGGCCGAGCACTTCCCGCCGCGCCGACAAGGCGTTCAGCCCGTCGGCATCCACTACCATCGGCTTGCCCAGCCGCATGTAAAGACCGCTCACCAGCGCGTCCAGGCCCGCCGATCGGCCCAGGCCGGGTCCGCAGGCGACGACGTCGGCCGGCTCGGCCAGCTCGACGATCTTCCCCCTTGCCCTCCAGGAGATTCGCCCGCCACGATCGCAGGGGAGCGGGACCGTCATGTACGACGGTTCCAGCGAGGCGACCGTTTCCAGGCAGACCTCGGGCACGGCCAGCCGGACCAGCCCGGCCCCACCGCGAAGGGCAGCCATCCCGGCCAGGGCCACCGCCCCGGCCATCCCCCGCGACCCGCCCACGACCAGCGCCAGCCCAAAGTCCCCCTTGTGGCTGTCCGGCGGACGGGGCGGGAGATGGGGGAGCGAGGGGTCGATCATGTGCGGCACCGACCCCGGGCAGCGTTTCGCGCGATCAAGCCGGCCACGTAGCCCCCCTTGAAGCCGGCGTCGATGTTCACCACCGTGACGTTGGCCGCGCAGCTATTAAGCATCCCCAGCAAGGCCGCCAGGCCGCCAAAGCTCGCCCCGTAGCCGACGCTGGTAGGCACGGCAACCACCGGGCAGGCGACGTAGCCCCCGACAACGCTCGGCAGCGCCCCCTCCATGCCCGCAACCACCACTGCGGCGTCGGCGTCTTCCAGGAGGTGCAGATTGGCCCGCAGCCGATGCGGCCCCGCCACGCCGACGTCCTGGATCAGGCTCACTTGGGCCCCGGTCCAAAGGGCGGTTTCCCGGGCTTCCTCGGCAATCGGGAGATCGCTCGTGCCTGCCGTGACAATGGCCACTTTGCCGCACGGGACCTGGGCGGCAGCCGAACCGTCTGGACCGACGGTCGCCCGCGGGATGCGGAAGGTCCGGCCGACGGGATTATACACGCCCGCGGGAAACTCAGCGGCCAGTGCGGCGGCTTGCTCGGGGGACATCCGCGTGGCCAGCACGTCCATCCCGCTCTCCAGCAAGGCTTGAAAGATCTTCGCCATCGCCGGCACGGTTTTCCCCTCGGCAAACACCACTTCGGGGAAGCCGCACCTCCGCCCGCGGTCCAAGTCCACCTGGGCCTCGCCAAGGTTGGCAATGGCCGGGTGGGCAAGCCGGTCGGCAAACTCCGCCGCCGTCAGCTCGCCGGCGAGCAATCGCAGGGCCAATTGGTGGATCTCGTGCGTGTTCATAACATCCATAGTAACTCACGACACCGGCGGTATGCAAATCGCGGCGCGCTGCTGGCCGACATCGCTATCCCTTGCCGCCGACGGCTGCTCCCCGCTTGTCAGCCAAGCCCCCAAACCATACGCTGGGACGGAGCGGCTTCCCGATTTCCGCACCGTGGAGCGACACCATGATGAAAGATCGCTATCCCGGCCGCCGGGAACGACTTTGTCGTTGGCTGCGCAAGGCCCGAGCCGACGCCCTGCTTGTGACCGACTTCACCAACGTCGCATACCTGACCGGCTTCAGCGGCGACGACAGCTACCTGCTGCTTCACGGGAGGGGGCAGGTGGTCGTCAGCGACGGGCGATATACCACCCAATTGGACGAGGAGTGCCCGGGTCTGGATCGCTTCATCCGGCCCACCGCAATGACCATGCTCGAGGCGACGACCAAGGTGCTCCGGTCGGCACGAGTGCGGCGTCTGGCGATCGAGGGAGACTCGATGACCGTCTCGGCCCGTGAGCGAATCGCCGAGAAGCTGCCTCGTTTAGAGATAGAAGCCACCTCCGCAGTGGTAGAGCAGTTGCGGCGGCTCAAGGATCAGGACGAGGTCGCGGCGATCCGCGTGGCGATCCGATGTGCGGAGAAGGCGTTCGCGGTGTTGCAGGCGTCGCTGCGGCCCGAGAAAACCGAGAAACAGGTGGCGGACGAGTTGGAGCACCAGATGCGGGTATTTGGGGCTCAAGGGGCTGCATTCCCGAGCATCGTCGCGGTTGGGGCGCGGGCGGCCTTGCCCCATGCCCGGCCAGGAAAGGTCACGATCGGTTCCAGCGACCTGGTCCTGGTCGACTGGGGGGCTGATGCCGGGCCGTACAAGAGCGACTTGACGCGGGTCCTATTGACCGGTAAAATCTCGCCCAAACTCGAACGCATTTATAGGGTTGTGTTGAAAGCCCAGCGGGAGGCGATCGCCGCGATTCGCCCCGGGGTGGCGTTAAGCGACGTGGACCGCGCAGCTCGCCACGTGATCGAGAAGGAAGGGTTCGGCCGCTACTTCGGCCACGGCTTGGGCCATGGAGTGGGGATGCAGGTCCACGAGGCTCCCCGCTTGGGGCCCAAGATGTCCGGGTCGCTCCGCCCCGGAATGGTGGTCACGGTCGAGCCGGGGATTTATCTGCCGGGCTGGGGCGGGGTCCGCATCGAAGACGACGTGCTGGTCACCCGGAGCGGACACGAAGTGCTCACCGGCGTCCCCAAACAACTGGAAGAAATGGTTGTCCGCTAGTCCCGAAGGCCGTGGGTCCCAGTCGCCCGGGAGTCCTTGCATGTCCGGCTCGCCCCCGAATCAGGATGTTTTCGATCTGCGGAGGATCCGCCGCCTGGTCGAGTTGATGAACGAGCACGAGTTGCACGAGATCGACCTGCGGCAGGGGGAGATGCGGGTGCGGATCCGCCGCGGCGGGGAGTTGCCGGCGGTCGCCCTTCCGCTGCGGCAGCCCGTCGCCGCCCCCGCGCCGTCGCCGGTCCCGGCCGCGTCCCCGCCCCCGCCGGCCCCCCGCGAACCCGAGGTCCACGCCGAGGAAGAGCACGTCGTGCCGGTCAAGAGTCCGATGGTCGGCACGTTCTATTCGGCGCCCGATCCCGATTCGCCCCCCTACGTGCAGGTGGGCGACCACGTCGGCCCGGAGACGGTCGTCTGCATCGTCGAAGCGATGAAGGTCTTCAACCAGATTCCGGCGGAGGTGTCGGGCAAGGTCATATCCGTGCTGGTCGAGAACGGCGAGCCGGTCGAATACGGCCAGCCGCTGTTCAAGGTCGATACGCGGCAGTAGGCAGAGAGCAGTAGGCAGAGAGCAGTAGGCAGAGAGCAGAGGGCAGAGAGCAGAGGGCAGAGAGCAGAGGGCAGAGGGCAGAGAGCAGAGGGCAGAGAGCGATCGGTCGTCGAGACCGTTGAGCGGCGGCACTTGTGCCGCGCGTACCACCGACAGCGTTTAGCCGCGGCACTTGTGCCGCGGGTGCGAGCCACGCGATGTTCAAGCGGATCCTGATCGCCAACCGCGGTGAGATTGCCCTGCGGATCATCCGCGCTTGCCGCGAGCTGGGGATCGAGACGGTGGCCGTCTTCAGCGAGGCCGACCGGGGGTCGGCCTACCTGGAGACTGCCGACGCGGCGTACTGCATCGGTCCGCCCAAGGCCGCCGACAGCTACTTGAAGATCGACCGCGTGATCAGCGCCGCGGAGATCGGCAACGTCCAGGCGATCCATCCAGGCTACGGCTTTTTGGCCGAGAACGCCCATTTCGCCGAGGTCTGCCGGAGCTGCAACATCGAGTTCATCGGGCCATCCCACGAGGCGATGGCCCTGGTGGGGGACAAGAACGCCGCCCGGCGGCTGGCCCGCGAGGTCGGCGTCCCCACCGTTCCCGGCAGCGACGGCCTGGTCAAGGACGGCCGGGAGGCGGTGGGGGTGGCCCGGCGGATCGGCTTTCCCGTCCTGGTCAAGGCGGCCGCGGGCGGAGGCGGCCGCGGGATGCGCGTCGCCTTGGACGAAGAAGCCCTGGTGGCGGCCCTCAAGCAGGCCGAGGCCGAGGCCGACGCGGCCTTCGGCAACGGCGAGCTCTACCTGGAGAAATACATCGAGCATCCCTGCCACGTCGAGGTCCAGGTCCTGGCCGACCACGCCGGCAACGCGGTCCACCTCTGGGAGCGCGACTGCACCATGCAGCGGCGGCACCAGAAGCTGATCGAGGAAAGCCCCGCCCCGCGCCTGGACGACTCCGTGCGGCGGGCGATCTGCGACTCCGCCGTGCGCCTGATCCAGGCCGCCGCGTACACCAACGCCGGCACGGTGGAGTTCATCGTCGATCGCCAGGGGCATTACTACTTCATCGAGGTCAATGCCCGGGTCCAGGTCGAGCACCCCGTCACGGAGATGGTCACGGGGATCGATCTGATCAAGGCCCAGATCCGCGTCGCCGCCGGGG
>Ga0315280_10005355_pt1 | contig 18369 bp, 11 predicted proteins | sample YL17G06_40_MG_FD_203697 | JGI IMG/M metagenome (GOLD analysis project Ga0315280, IMG submission 203697) | Sediment microbial communities from Yellowstone Lake, YNP, Wyoming, USA - YL17G06_40 | ecosystem: Environmental > Aquatic > Freshwater > Lake > Sediment | place: USA: Wyoming | collected... | reverse complement strand
CGGGACGCGCCAGGTCTCCTCGTGCAGCGATGTCACGGCGCGGGCGACGTCCGCGCCAGGAGTCGCAGCGACCGCCCCGGGCACGACCTTCTCCATCAGCGCCTGGATCGCCTCCACGCCCACGGCCTCCAGGATCGAGGTGGCGTTCCAGCGCACGCCCAGGTCGCCTTCGACCGTCCGCTTGGCGACCGGCTCGGGCAGCCCTTTGGGGATCAGGCCGGGCTGGGTCGGCTCGCCCTTGCCGATTGAGTGCACGTCGGTCGTCGCGCCGCCGACGTCGACGACGACGACCCCGCCGGGCCAGACGGCAGGTGTGACGGCCGGAACCCCGGCCTCCCGGTCGCGGGGCCGGGCGGGCGACGCCGCCTGTGCGAGCAGTTGCGCGGCCGTCAGCACCGCCGTCGGCGTCGGCATGAGGACGCCTTCGACGTACCGGAGCGCGCGATCGAAGCCTTTCGCATGGACGATGCGCCGGATGAAGACCTCGCGAATCGCTTGGCGGGCGGGATCGACGTTCAGGACGCCGACCGACGGCAGCACATTCTCCGTCACCCACGTCTGCTTGCCGGCCGCCTGCAGCACGCGGGCGACCTCCTCGGCCACCACCTTGTTGCCGGCGACGACAATCGGGGCGTCCGTCCTGGCCGAAGCCAGGCTCGACGCGTTCTGGAGGATGACGCTCTTGTTGCCGCCGTCAGTGCCTCCCGCCAGCAGGATGATGTCGGGACGCGCCTCGTCCAGGTCGCGGACTTCCCCGGAAGTCAGCTCGTAGGAAAACGTCCGAACGACCTTCGCACCCGCGCCCAGCGCCGCGCGCCGCGCCGCCTCCCCGGTCAGTTCGGGAACCAGCCCGACGGCCACGAGGCGCAGGCCTCCGGCGGCACTGCTCGAGGCGAGCCGCCAGACGGCCTGTCTGCGGTCGAACCCGCCGAGCGCCTCGGCTTCGCCGAGCGCCGTCTCGAGCCCCTCGGTGACGTCGGTCGCGACCGAGGACGGGGCCTTGGCCCATGCGACGAGGGCACCCGTCGCCAGATCGACCGCCGCGACTTTGGTGAAGGTGCTGCCGAGGTCGTACAGCAGCGCGAGCTGGGCACTCAGGGCTGGGCCTCCTTCGTGCCGGCGCCCGGTCGGGCCGGCCACCCGAGGTCCTCCTGCAGGAAGGCAACGACGTCGCCCGGCCTGGTGCCTGGCGGCGCCACGCGGTCGAATCCCATCTTCTTGAATGTCTCCTCGACCTCGTGCCAATCGCGGCTGCCCACGACGAGGTTGCCCCCGACATAGAGGCGGATGCGGTCGAGCCCCGCTTCGATGCACTTCTCGCGCAGCCCCCGGCAGTCGATCTCACCGTGCCCGTACAGCGAGGAGACGAGAATCGCGCTCGCGCCGGTCTCGATCGCCGCCTGCACGAATTCCTCCTGGGACACCATGATCCCCAGGTTCGTGAGGCGGAAGCCGGCCTGCCGCAGGGCGTACTCCAGGATCTTGTTGCCCACCGCGTGCACGTCGACGCCGATGACGCCCATGACGAGGTTCGGCGCCCCCGGAATGCCCGCTGCCCCGGTGTCGTGGGTCCCGCTCGTCATGCCCATCATTCGCCTTCCCCGGAGATCGTGGAGCAGCGACACAGAATTGGGGGCCGGCGGCCACGCCGTCGCGAGGCGTGGGACCTTGCCCGTGCAGCACGATCGCGTGCCGCATGAGCCGGCGGGACGCGCTGTTGCAGGGACCGTGGGGGCGGGGCGTGGGGCTCGCGCCGCCGTTCCGCCTCGCACTCTACGATGACCCGAGCGGGGCCTCAGCGGCAGACGCCGCGGAAGCCGCTTCTTCGACGGCGGTCAGATCCTCCGCGAACAGGTAGCTCTCGCCAAGCGGGCACCAGTACACGTCGACGACTTCGGCGCGCGAGTCGTCGTACGGGCTGAGACCCATGCCGAGGAAGCGGTGCGGCACGGTCGAGTCGATGAAGCACACGTCGCCGGCCGACAGGCGCTGGCTCACGCGCTCCTCTTCGACGAGCGTCATCAGCGTCACCTCGCCGTTGAGCACGTAGACGAACTCCTGGCCATGGTGCTCGTGCAGCGAGGGAACGGCGCCAGGGGGGTACCGCAGCTTGGCGTAGTACGGATACATGCCACGCGGACCGAAGCCCGCCGCCAGCGAGCGGTACTCGCTTTCAGCCCAGCCGCGGTCGACCAGCCGCCTCCGCTTCCGCACGGGCAGCTGCGAGATGTCGCTCGCGCGCTGGAAGAAGTAGAACGGCCGTTCGGTCAGCGTGCTCGCCAGGAAGTACTCCAGCGGCTTGCGAAACCGCCGGCAGACGCCGAGCAGCAGCTCGATCGACACGGGCCGGCGGCCGCGCTCGATCTCGGTGAGACGGCGCACACCGATCTTCAGGTCCGAAGCGAGCTCGCTGACCGACACGCCGTCGCTCTGACGGAGCGCCGTGATCTTGAGCGCGACCTGCTCTGCGAACGCGTCCTGCCCCGGCCGGTCGCGGAACGACATGGTCGGGTGGCCCTGCTCGGAGTCGGTCGCGCCGTAGCCGGTGTACAAGACGTGAACGGCCTCGGCGGGACTGCTGCCCGCTGAGCGCAGGCAGTGGGGAAGGTACGACCGGAAGTAGGCGCAGTCGCCGGCACCCAGCGTGTCGACCACCAACCCGTCGGGCGTCTTCAACCGCAACTCGACGCGCTCACGCAGCACGAAGAAGAACTCCTCGTGATGGTGGCTGACGAGCTGCACTTCGCTGTCAGCCGCGGGCAGGACGGTGATGTGGAACGGCTCGACGTGCTTGCCGACGAAGGGCGCGGCCAGCGGCCGAATCAGGTTGTGGCCGACCGTCGAGGTGGCACCGGTCCGGTCGGTGGCCTTCAGCGGGACCGCCGGAATGCTCTCGAGCGTGGAGCGCCGGACCACGTGGTAGTGGCAGCTGCGGCTCCTGGGAAACAGGACGTCGGGACGGACACCGAGCGCGTCGGCGACGGCCACCAGCCGCTCGACGTCGAGCACGGCCTTGTCGTTTTCGATGGCCGACAGGCTGGCCACGGAAATCGAAAGGCGGGATGCGAGGGTGCGCATCATCCAGCCTTTGTGTTTCCGCAACTGCCGGATCGTTTCCCCGAGTCGCAGCGAACGGTAGTCGAGAACGGGGTCACCGAAGACTGGCACGCAGACTCCTGTAGCTGGGCCACTATAGGACTGCGATTGCCGAAAAGTCAATACGGCAAGCCGATTCTGCAGAATGGTGCCCACTTGCGCCTCTTTTCTGAAACCGGATCGCCTGGTGTGGACAGCCGCCGGCTCTCAGCTCCCGATCTCCGTTTCATCTTCCCGGATCCGCCGCGCCATGGTGAACCCGGTGACGCCATAGAGCGCGAGCAAGAGGACCGACGCGTAGTTCATGATGGCCCACGGCAAGTAGGTGAAGGTGGGGACCCCCATCGTGGTCGCCATGTAGACGCCTGCGATGCTCCACGGGATGAGCGGCACCATGATGGCGCCCGCCTCCTCGACGATCCGCGCGAGGTTCTTCGCGGCCAGACCCTGCTTGATGTAGAGCGGGGCGAACAGCTCGGCGGGAATGATGATCGACAGGAAGGAGCTGCCGGTGACGATCGCCGTGAGCAGGGCCGCGCCGATGGTGGCCGAGACGAGGCTCCAGACCCGGTTGGCGAACCGCTGGACCCGCGCGAGCAACACGGCGAGCAGCCCGGTGCTCTGCATGATCCCGCCGAAGCTGAAGGCCGCGAAGGCGACCGTCTGCGTCTCCATCATGCTCATGATGCCGCCGCGCGACAGCAACTGGTCCACCTGGGGCACGCCCGTCTGTGCGCGGTAGCCGGTGTTCATGGCGGAGACGACCTCGGCGATCGACGAGGCCTGGAAGACGACCGCCAGGACGCCGGCCACGAGCGAAGAGACGATCATGCTCGGCACGATCGGCCGCTTGGTGACGGCGAAGTAGAACACGATCGCGATCGGCAGCAGCAGGAGCCAGTGGAACCGGAAGCTGTGCGCCAGCGTGTCGGTGACGAGGCGCATCGCCTCCGTTTCGGTGGCGTTTCCGCCGTAGCCGAACCCGACGACGAGGTAGGAGAGCAGGCCGAGCAGCCAGGCCAGGCCGCCCGACCACATCATGTGCCGGATGTTGTCGAAGAGGTTCGCGCCTGCCGCGACCGGCGCGAGGTTCGTGGTGGCCGACAAGGGCGACATCTTGTCGCCGAAATAGGCGCCGGCGATGATGGCGCCGCCGGCCGCGCCGAGCGGAATGCCGAGGCCGGTTGCGATGCCGATGAAGGCGACGCCGATCGTCCCGACGGTACCGTACGACGTGCCCGTTGCCATCGATACGATCGAGCAGGCGAGGCACGCCGTCACCAGGAAGAAGCGCGGCGAGATCACCTCCAGGCCGTAGTAGATCACCATCGGGATCGTGCCGCAGGCGAGCCAGGACCCGATCAGCATCCCGATCGCGAGGACGACGAGGATGGCGGGCATCGCCTTCGTGATCGCCTCGACGATGCCCCGCTCCATCTCCCGCCAGCCGAACCCGAGCACGAGGCCGAGGCTGCCGGTGACGAACGCCGCCAGGATGAGCAGGACCGTGGACGGCAGGTGGTAGACGCCGTAGCCGATCCCGAGCAGGAAGCCCATGGCCACGAGCGGCGTGACGGCCACGGCCAGCCCGGGCGCCCGTCGTTGACGGGGCGCGGCCTGACCGGGCGGCCTCTTGTCGGTTGCTCGTGTCTCGGGCAGCACGGTCGCCATCCGCGTCTCCTCCTCGGGTCACCCTCGTTCCCGGCGGACCGGCGCCCGATCAGCGGGCCGCCGGGCCGTGCGGCGCGGCGAGGGCTGCCCCCTTCGCCGCCAGCAGGTCCAGGTAGCCCGTCCACGCCTCAAGTCCTTCTTGAAGGCGATGCAGCCGGAAGAACTCGTTCGGCGCGTGGAAATCCTCGTCGGCCGTGGAGAACGAGAAGAAGACGGTATCGAGGCGGAGGTACCGGCGGAACAGATCGGCCACCGGCAGGGTGGCGCCCATGCGAACGAGCAGCGGCGGTTTTCCGTAGACGTTGCGCAGCACCTGTTCCGCGACCGTGAGGCCGATGTGGCTTGGCGCGATCCGGTAGGGAAACGCCGAGTGATCGCCGAGCGTGATCGTCACCCGCGTCCCGGGCGGCTGGTGCCGTTCGAGGTGCCGGACGATCTTCCGGGTGATGTCGTGCGGGTCCTGCGCGGGCACGAGCCGGCAGCCGATCTTCGCGTGCGCCTCGCTCGGGATGATCGTCTTGCTCCCCTCACCCTGATAGCCTCCCCACATGCCGTTCACCTCGAGCGTCGGCCGTGCCCACTGTCGCTCGAGCAGGCTGTAGCCGGCCTCGCCGACGCTCGACGGCGCCCCGACCTCGTCCAAGTACCGTCGTTCGTCGAAGGGGAGGGCTGCGATCGCCCGCCGCTCCTCGGGCGTCAGATCCAGCACGTCGTCGTAGAACCCCTCGACGGCCACGCGCCCGTCGGCGTCGTGGAGGCCGGCGACGAGCTGCGCGATCGCGTGCAGCGGGTTGGCGACCGACCCGCCGTGGCGCCCCGAGTGCAGATCCTTGCGCGGCCCGGTGAGGGTGAACTCCAGCCCGGCGAGGCCCCGGCTCGCCACGGTGATCGAAGGCTCGTCGATGCGCCACATGGCGCCGTCGGCCGACAGCACGAAGTCGGCGGCGAGCAGCGGCGCGTGATCGCGGATGAACGGCTCGAGGTTGGGGCTCCCGCATTCCTCCTCGCCTTCGAGGAGAAACTTGACGTTGACGGGAAGCGCGCCCGTGGTTGCGAGAAATGCCTCGACCGCCTTGATCGCGATCAGCGTGGGCCCCTTGTCGTCCGACACGCCGCGCGCGTAGATCCGCCCGTCGCGCACCACCGGCCGGAAGGGGTCGCTCGCCCACTTGTCGAGCGGGTCCGGTGGCTGCACGTCGTAGTGGCCGTAGACGAGGACCGTCGGCGCGCCCGGCGCCCCCGTCCACGCGGCGTAGACGACCGGGTGGCCGGCGGTCGGTACCACGCGCACGTCGGTGAGCCCCGCCTGCCGCAACTGTGCCGCCACCCAGTCGACGGCCTGGCCGACGGCTGCCTTGTAGGCCGGGTCCGTGCTGACGCTGGGAATGCTGGCGAAATCGACCAGATCGGCCAGGATGCGGTCGTGGTGCGCCGAAATGTACGCGTGGACCTTGTCTAGCATGGCTGTCTCCGCGAAGAGAACCCCGGGGCGCGCGAACGCCCCTGCGTCTCGTGTTGTCGTTGCCGCGCTGGCAACGGCGTGCGTTCTGCCTTCGACGTTCTTCATCCAGGCTGCTGTTCTTCTGCAGCCTGCCCGGGTACCGGCGTCTGTGGCGCGGGCCGGCGCACCTCGTTGCCGTTGCCGACCGGTTCCAGCTTCTCCCGCGCCAGCATCTTGTTGAGGGCCGGGACGTCCGACTCGAGCACCGTCGTGAGCACCGTCACCTGCTCGTCGAGCAGCCCCCGGAGCTTCTTGAAGACAGCCTGGGCCTGCGCGGTCGGCCGCCCGTCTCCGCTCTCGACCGTCTCCTGGAGCGACGAGAGCTTCTCGACGGCCTTCAGAGGCGCACGAAGCGTGTCGCCCGGCCGCGTGACGTCCCACGCGTGCAGCGCGCTGCGAATCAGGGTCAGCCGCTTGTCCAGCGTGTCGATCGCTGCACGCAAGGGCGGCTGCTTGGCCCGCGCCGCGCGGTCCTTGAGCTGCTCCTTCACGCTCACGATCCGGCTCAGTGTCCGGTTGGTCAGGTCGATCGCGTCGTTGATGCTCTTCGCCAGCGTGAACTGCTCCTGCAGATCCGCCTCGCCGGCCTCGATCCCGGGATGCTTCCGGACCACGAGCTGCTGGGTGCGCGTCTCCCCGTCGGCGGTCAGCTTGATCGTGTAGGTGCCGGGCGGCACGATTGGCCCGCGGGCCGAGTACGCCTGGCCGGGCAGGTAGGTGGCGTCCCGCCACCGCAGGTCCCACACCACGCGGTGGCTGCCCGCATCGACCGGCACAGAGGGCGACGAGGGACGGAACCGCGCGACCTCGTCCTCCTCAGGTCGCGGCCCGGGCCTGGTCGCGCCAGCACGTCCCGCGAAGGCACGGATCACCTGTCCGGTGCCGTCCGCCACCTCGATGGTCACCGTGCTGGCGGGCCTGCCCAGCACGTAATCGAAGAACGCGCCGCGATCGACCGAGCGGATCGTGTCGGCCGGTTTGAAGAGGTAGACGGCCGCGCTGGCCACTTCGGGCGTGAGCTGCCGGAGCGCGGCGATGCCGTCGAGGATGTAGAAGCCGCGGCCGTGCGTTCCGATGACCAGGTCTTTCTCCTCCACGACGATCCCGTGCACGGGCGTGACCGGCAGGTTCAGCCGCAACGACTGCCACGAGGCCCCGTCGTCGAACGAGACGTAGACCGATCGCTCCGTGCCGAGGTAGAGCAGGCCGGGACGCTTGGTGTCCTCACGAATCGCGCGTGCGAAGTCGTCCGCTGGCAGTCCGCTGGTGATCGTCGTCCACGTCTTGCCGTAGTCCCCGGTCTTGAACACGTAGGGCCCGAAGTCGTCGTACTGATATCGGTTCGCAGCGAGGTACGCCGCGCCGGGCTTGTGCGGAGAGGCTTCGATGAGGCTCACGCGGCTGAACTCGGGCAGGTCTGTGGGGGTGACGTTCTCCCAGTTCCTGCCACCGTCGCGCGTCACGTGCACGAGGCCGTCGTCCGATCCCGTCCAGATGGTGCTCGCGTCGTGCCGGGACGGGGCGACCGTGAAGATCGTGCCGTAGACCTCGACCGTGCTCATGTCCGGCGTGAGCGGCCCGCCTGCCGGTCCCATCCGGCTCGGATCGTGACGGGTCAGGTCGGGGCTGATCTGCTCCCAGGTGCGGCCCTCGGACGTCGTGCGCCAGAGGTGTTGAGAGCTGGTATAGAGGATACGCGGATCGACGGGGGAGAAGACGATCGGTGCGGTCCACTGGAACCGCTCGGGCAGATCGCGCGCGGCGTAGCCGCGCTCGTTTTCGGGCCACACGTCCACCGACACCCGTTGCCGCGTCTGCCGGTCGAACCGATCGATCGTTCCGCCGTAGCTCCCCGAGTAGAAGATGCCGGGGTTGCGGGGATCCGGAGCGATGTATCCGCTCTCGCCTCCACCTACCCCGTAGAAGACGTCCCCCCGACCGTCACTCGGCACGCAGGAGGTCGAGTTGTCCTGCTGGGCGCCGCAGACATGGTACGGGACGTCCTTCGTGGTGAACGCGTTGTAGAACTGCGCGGTCGAGTAGACAAGCGACGTCCACGTCTGGCCCCCGTTGGTCGACACGCTCGCCCCACCGTCGTTGCTGGCGATCATCCGCCTCGGATCGTTGGGGGCGATCCACATGTCGTGGCTGTCGCCGTGCAGCGGCTGCAGCGACCTGAAGCGCTTGCCGCCGTCGGTCGACCTGTAGAAGCCCGTGTTGGGGACGTAGATGGTCAGCGGATCCACCGGGTCCGCGTACACGAGCCCATAGTAGTATGCGCGATGTCGCAGCCGCCGCTCCGCGTTGACGAGCGTCCAGGTGGCGCCGGCATCGTCCGACACGAAGAGGCCGCCGTTTTCGGCTTCAACGAGCGCATACAGCCGGTTCGAGTTCCCGCCCGCCACGGCGATGCCGATCTTCCCGATCAGCCCTTTGGGCATCCCGGGGTTACGTGTCAGCTCCGTCCAGGTCTCGCCGCCGTCGGTCGACTTGAAGAGGCCGCTGCCCGGTCCGCCGCTCCAGAACGTGTGCGCGACGCGGTACGCTTCCCAGGTCGACGCGTACAGGATCTGCGGGTTCTTCGGGTCGAGGCACAGTTCGATCGCGCCTGCCTTGCTACCGCGCGAGAGCACGTTGTTCCAGGTCTTGCCACCGTCGGTCGACCGGAACACGCCGCGCTCGTCGTTCGGGCCTCCCGGATGGCCGAACGCGGCCACGTACACGACGTCGGCGTTGGCCGGGTGGATGCGAATCCTGGCAATCGTCTGCGTGTCGGCCAGGCCCGCGTGGGTCCAGGTGCGGCCGCCGTCGGTCGACTTGTAGACTCCGTCCCCCATGATGATGTCGCCGCGCAGCTTCGTCTCGCCCATGCCGGCGTAGACGAGATCCGGGTTCGAGTCGGCCACCGCGACAGCGCCGACCGAAGACGTCTTGAAGAACCCGTCCGATACGGGGCGCCACGTGGTGCCCGCATCGGTGGTCTTCCACAGCCCACCGCCCGTCGCCCCGAAGTAGTACTCGAGCGGGCGCTTGACGCTGCCAGCGACGGCGATTGACCGCCCGCCGCGCAGCGGCCCGATGTTGCGCCAGCGAAGATGCGCGAAGAGCCGCTCCTCGCTGCCGGAGGGAGGGCCCTGCGCGAGCACCGCCGTTCGCTGGGGCCACAACCCGGCCGTCGCGACAGAGAGACCGAACAAGACGGTCAGCAGGACTTTGTGCAGATCTCGCATGATCACCCTCCGGTCAGGCCCGAACACGGGCCGATCGCGGCGTCAACCTGCTGGGGGCCGCACGGAGGACGGACAAAGGGGTGTACTGGCGATCAGGGCGGAGCACGCCGGCCGAGAGCCGGAACCGCAATGCCTGGCGGAGGCGCGTGCACGATGCCGCGGAGCATAGGACACGACATCCGCCAAGTCAACGGCAATGATGGTCAGATTCAGAAATCCGGGACATAGTGGTTCGCTTCTTGAAACTGACCCATCAATTCGACTTTCGCCTTGACAAGTTTCAGATCGGAGTCTACAGTCACCGAGCGAAAACAGATGAGCCGGTGATCCCCGCCCGGCTACACCGAATCAGTCCCCATCTAGAACGTGCTGGACCGCAGCGCCAGTGTCGACCGAGCCGACCGGCGGTTGATCCTCGGCGGTGCGTCCGCAGCGGGCCGAGTCGCTGCGCATTTCCCGCCCGAGTGCCGGGCGGAAGGGGCCTCGCGCCGTGGCCGGCCGAGACCCGGGAGAGTGCCGGAGGGAAAGGATATGAGGAGCCTCGTCCGATTCGTGCTGCTGGCTTCCTTCATCGCTCCCGGCTGGGCGATGGGGCAGACCCGCCCGATCGTCATCAAGGCCGGTCTCGTCCTCGACGGCAAAGGCGCCGTCGTTCGCAACACCAACATCGTGATCGAGGGCTCGCGGATCGTGCGGATCGACCCCGCGGCCGGCCCGGTGACCTACGACCTGACCGGCCTGACGGTCATGCCCGGCCTGATCGACACCCACGTCCACATCGACCATCACATCGCGGCCAACGGCCGGGCGTGGCCCTTCGCGACGCGTGAGGAGACGCCCGCGCAAACCTCTATCTACGGCGTCTCGATGGCGTACCGAACGCTGATGGCCGGCTTCACGACGGTGCAGAGCGTCGGGTCGATGACCGACAAGGACCTGCGCGACGCGATCGCGCGGGGTGAGGTACCCGGGGCGCGGATCCTGACCTGCCTGCGGTCGCTCAGCGAGCGCACCGGCCCGCCCGACCAGATCCGGGAGTTCGCCCGCAAGGTGGTGGCCGATGGTGCCGACGTCGTGAAGATCTTCGCGTCGAAGAGCATCCGCGAGGGCGGAGCGCAGACGATGACCGACGAGCAGTTGAAGGCGGCCTGCGAGGAGGCGAAAGCGCTCGGGAAGAAGAGCCCGGTGCACGCGCACTCGGCCGAGTCGGCGCGCGCGACGGTGCTTGCAGGCTGCACCTCGGTCGAGCACGGGGCGTACGTGACCGATGAGGTGTTCAGTCTGATGGAGCAGCACGGCACCTACTACGACCCGAACATCGGGCTCGTGCTGCAGAACTACCTCGAGCACAAGCCGGCGTTCTACGGCTCGGGCAACTACAACGACGAGGGCTTCGCGTTCATGGAGAAGGGCGTGCAGATCGTCCTCGACACCTTCAAGCGGGCCCTCAAGCACAAGAGCCTGAAGATCGTGTTCGGGACCGACGCGACCGCCGGGGCCAACGGGCGCAACTACGAGGAGCTGATCGTCCGGGTGCGCGACGGGGGGCAGCCGCCGATGGACGCGGTCGTGTCGGCGACGTCGCTGGCCGCCGAATCGCTCGGGCTGCAGGGCAAGATCGGGGCGATCGCGCCGGGGCTGGAGGCCGACATCATCGCCACCGACGGGAACCCACTGCAGGACATCACCGCCGTGCGCCGCGTCGTCTTCGTCATGAAGGGCGGCAAGGTCTACAAGAACGACAGGTACATCGAGCCGGCGAAGAGCGCGACCCGTTGAGGACGGCGTGCGGCGGCGCCACGACGACCAGGAGACGGTGATGACACGGATCTCGCGTCGGAAGTTCTTCGAGGAGAGCGCGGCGATCGCGGGAGCGGGGCTGCTGGGCCGGCTGGCGGGCCCGTTGAGCGTGCCGCTGCTGGCAGCGCCGGCGTTGCCGCGGCGGAGGTTCGGCAAGACCGGGGTCCAGGTGAGCATGGTCGGGCTGGGCGGCGGCGGCCGGTTCTTCGAGCCGGTCGAGAGCGACGAGGCCGGGGCGGAGCTGGTGCGCAAGGCGATCGAGCGGGGCGTCGATTTCATCGAGACCTCGGCCAACTACGGGCCGCGCGAGGACCCGGACCGGAGCGAGCGCCGGATTGGGATGGCGATGAAGACGCACCGGGCGCGCGCGTTCATCGAGACGAAGATCGACGCGCGCGACTACGACGGCGCGATGCGCGAGATGGAGCGCAGCCTCAAGCTGTTCAACACCGATCACATCGACCTGGTCCTCCATCACGCCTTCTTCGACGTCAAAGAGGTCGATCGCGTGCTGCAGAACGACGGGGCGGAGCGGGCCATCCGCAAGATGGTGGAGCAGAAGGCGGTGCGCTTCCACGGCTTCTCGTGCCACCTCCCGGCGCTGACGCTGAACGCGATCCCCCGGATCGAGCCCGACGCGATCCAGCTCCCGCTCAACGCCACGCGGGTGCCCGACTTCGAAGTGGAGGTGCTGCCGCTGACCTCGTCGAAGACGATCGCCGTGATCGCCATGAAGACCGTCGGTCACGGCTTCTTCCGCAAGGAGGCCATCGGCGGCGTGTTCGACTCGCGATCGAAGACCGACAAGAACCCGGCGGAACACCGGTTTTCTCCGCCCGAGGAGGCGTTTACCGGGCCGCATCCGATGCCGGACGATTTCGTCCGCTACGCGCTGTCGCTCCCGATCGCGACAGCTGTCATCGGCACCGATTCGGTCGCGACGCTCGACGCGTACACGCGGGTGGCGAGGACCTTCAAGCCGCTGACCGTGGCCGAGCGCAACTCGATCCACGAGCGGGCGCAGGTGTTCGCGACGACCGGGTACTGGATCCCGCGCCAGCGAACCACGCGACCCGTCGCCGACTAGGCAGCCACGTCTGGCCGGCGCCGGCTGCCTGATGGCGGCGGGCGCCGGCGGCCCCCGCGTTTCGCCCCCGCGGTCCCCCGAACCCATCGGCCGTTCGAGCGTCGCGCCCGTCGCCCCGGCCGCGAAGGAGCTTCGATGAGCCTCCTGGGGCGGTGTCCAAGCATCCGCGGGACGCTTCGGCGCGTGCTCGCGACCCTTTTCTGTCACCCGCGCTCGCGTCGTGCATCGTGTGCCACCCCTCGCACTGAGGAGAACGGGCCTGTGAGCCAAGGAGGAGACGCGATGAGAGCTGCTCGCCTGGTCGTCGCGGCGCTGGTGCTGGCGGGTTCGACCGCGGCCGCTCAGGAGCGCCCCGTCACCATCAAGGTCGGTACCGCCCTCGACGGCAAGGGTGGCGTCCTGCGGAACACCACGCTGACGATCAGCGGCTCGAAGATCGTCGGCATCGGCGCACAACCGGGAGCGGCCACCTACGATCTCACCGGCCTGACCGTGATGCCTGGCTGGATCGACACGCACGTCCACATCGACTGGCACTTCGGGCTGGACGGCCGCTTTCGGAGCAGGGGCGAGACGCCCGAGCAGCAGATGGCGTTCACGATCGAGAACGCCTACGTGACGCTGATGGGCGGCTTCACCACCATCCAGAGCGTCGGATCGCCGATCGACAAGTACCTGCGCGACTTCGTGGCGCGCGGCGTCATCCCGGGCCCGCGCGTGATCACCTCGTTGCGGCCCGTCACCGAGCGGACCGGCACGCCGGATGAGATCCGCCAGTTCGTCCGCAAGGTCGTCGCGGACGGCGCCGACCTGGTCAAGATCTTCGCGTCGAAGAGCAGCCGGGAAGGCGGGGGTCGCACGCTCGACGATGCGCAGCTCGAGGCCGCGTGCGGCGAGGCGAAGGCGCTCGGGATGCGCACGCTCGTGCACGCGCACAGCGACGAGAGCGCCCGCGCGTCCACGCTGGCCGGCTGCACGACCATCTCGCACGGCAGCCAGGTCACCGACGCGACCTTCCGCCTGATGGTCGAGCGCGGGACGTACTTCGAGCCGAACATTGGGCTAGTGTCGCAGAACTACCTGGAGAACAAGGCGCGGTTTCTCGGGACCGGCAGCAGCTACACCGAGGAAGGGTTCGCCTATACCGAGAAGCTCATCCCGATGAAGTTCGAGATGTTCAAACGGGCCCTGCAGATCAAAGGGCTCAAGATGGTGTTCGGCACCGACGGCGTGGCAGGCGCGCACGGCCGCAATTCCGAGGAGTTCATCGGGCGCGTGCGCGACGGCGGTCAGAAGCCGATGGACGCCGTCATCGGCGCCACGTCCCTGGCGGCCGAGAACCTGCGGCTCCAGGACAAGATCGGGGCCCTGGCGCCGGGGCTCGAGGCGGACATCATCGCGGTGGACGGCGATCCGCTGACCGACATCACCGCCGTGCGCCGCGTCGTCTTCGTGATGAAAGGCGGCAAGGTCTACAAGAACGTGCCGCGGGCGCCGCGGGTGGCCGCGACGGCGACCAGCCAGCACTGAACGGGCTGCGCGCGCGCGCGGCGGCGTCGACCACGGACAGCAGGAGAGAGGGCCATGTATCGACGAACGCTGATGACCTACGCGTTGAGGGCTGCCTCCGTGCTCCCGTTTCTCCGGGTACGGCTCGAGGCCGCCGTCACGGAGCTGCCGGCGGAGAGCGTGGCGGCACTGAAGGACCTGGCCGCCATCGTCTTGCCCTCGTCGCTCGGGCGCCGGCGCACGGATGTCATCGCGGTGGAGTTCGCGCGATGGGTCCGTGAGTACCGGCCGGGGGTGCCGATGGACCCCGGGTACGGGCAGCCCCGGTTGCGCAACACGCCGCCGTCGCCAGCCGACGACTACGTCGCCCAGCTCAAGGCGCTCGACAGCGCCGCACGCACGCAGGGAAAGCCGCTCGCACGGCTGGGCCGCGAGGCGCAGCAGAAACTGGTGGAGACGGCCCTCACCGAGGCGAAGGTGCAGATCCTGCCGCAACGGCCGACCGGGCAGCACGTCGCGTCGGACCTGATGGCCTTCTACTTCCAGAGCAGCGAGGCGAACGACTACGCCTACCGTGCGGAGATCGGGCGGCACAAGTGCCGGCCGCTGGAGGTCTCGACGAAGCGGCCGAAGCCGCTGGAGATGTAGGCCCGGAGGAGAAGACGATGCCGACCTACGAGAGCGACGTCTGCATCATCGGCGCTGGCATCAGCTCGGCGATGCTCGCCGAGAAGCTGACCGAGCTCGGTCCCGGGCTCGCCGTCACCGTCGTCGAGGCCGGCAGTGCCTTGTTCGACGTGAGCGCGCGGATCAGGAACCGCCAGCGCAACCTCGACTACGGCGAGAGCGCGTGGCCCGGTGACGTGCTCGAGGACCAGGCGGGCGCCGAAGGGCTCGTCTGTCTGACGATGGCTGTTGGCGGGCAGGCGCTGCGCTGGGGCGGGGCGTGCAACCGGTTCTCCGAGGAGGACCTCCGCCTGAAGTCGATGTACGGGCTGGCGGTCGACTGGCCGCTGTCGTGGACCGAGCTGGAGAAGGCGTACTGCGAGGCCGAGCGGCGGCTGAACGTGTTTGGCGAGCCGAGCCCGTACCCCGAAGACAAGCGGTCGGAACCGTACCCGGTGCGCGCGCTCACGCTCTCCTACAACCTGCAGCGCCTCAAGGAATGGGCGGAGAGGAGCGCTCTCAAGTTCGGCCCGCTGCCGATGGCGCACAACCTCAAGCCGTTCGGCGGCCGCGGCGCCTGCTGCCTGTTCGACACCTGTGGGACGGTGTGCCCGCCCGGCGCGCGCTACTCGCCGGACTTCACCTTCAAGCAGCTCGCCGCGGAGAAGAAGATCACGCTGCACGACCGGACGCTGGTGCGGAAGCTGGTGCTCGACGAGCGGCGGCCGGTGGTGGCCGCCGCGCAGGCGGTGCACCGGGACCGGCCGGACGAGAAAGTGGAGTACCGGGCGCGGACCTTCGTCGTGGGGTCAGGCTACGCCTGGAGCCCGCACCTGCTGCTGCTGTCAGCCTGCTCGCGGTTCCCCAACGGGCTGGCGAACAGCTCGGGACTCGTGGGCAAGTACATGAACGGCCACAAGATCATCCAGGGGCAGGCGACGGTCGACCTGCAGCTCTACCCCGGCCAGAACATGGCGTACAGCCTGATCTCCCGCAAGTTCTTCCGCTGCCCGACCGATCAGCCGTTCGTGCGGCACGACACGCGCGTCTGGGAGAGCAACGCCGGACGTGGGCCGCGCCTGCGCGACGACAACGGCCGCCTGCTGATGGGCGACGCGTTGATGGAGGACTGGCGGGGGCGGACGAAGGGGGGCTCGGTGCGGCTGCGGGCGTATTACGACGTGCATCCGGACCGCGAGAGCCGGCTGGTGCTGCATCCCACCGCGCGCAACAAGTGGGGCGACCCGCTCTTCCGGATCGAGCACCGGCTGGACGCGGCCTCGCTGGCGCGGGAGGCGGCTACGCACCAGCACATCCGGGGGGTGTTCGAGCTGCTGGCGAAGGCCGACAACGGGAAGCTGCTGTCGGCGGGCGAGGGAACGCATCTGGACCACCCGGGAGGCGGGTGCCGGATGGGGACGGACCCGGCGGCGAGCGTCTGCGACAGCTACGGGCGCACCCACGACCACGAGAACCTGTTCGTCGTGGGCGCGCCGACGGTGCCGACTGCCGGGTGTACGAACGGCGCGCTGACATTCGTGGCCCTGGCGCTGCGCTCGGGCGATCGGATCGCGGCCGACTTCGCCAAGCGCAAGTAGGGGAACCAGACTCGCCGGAAGGTTTACCGCAAGCTGCGGCCCGAGTGGCCGAGAGGGGGTGCCAATGGGTACGACGGTGACAACTCGGCGTCTGTGGACTCTCGTCGGCCTGGCGGCGTTCGCGCTGATCGTCACGCCCCGGGCCGCCGTGATCCAGACCCCTGCGGAGGACTGCGACTACTCGCAGTACACGCAACACGAACAGACAGCCCGGTTCCTCGGACATCTCGCGCATCTGTCCAAGCAGGTGAACGTCCAGGTGATCGGCCGCACGCGCGAGGTGCGCAACTTTGGGGCGAAAGACCTCTATCTGTGCGTCATCACCGAGGAAGGTGCCGACAGCCCGAAGACGCTGAACCGCAACAAGCCCACCTTCATGATGATGGCCGCGCAGCACGGGGGCGAGCAGTCGGGCAAAGAGGCCGCGCTGTGGCTCATTCGCGACTTGGCGGTCGGCGAGCTCCAGCCACTGCTCAAGAAGGTGAACTTCCTCATCATTCCGCAGCCGAACCCGCACGGAAACTGGATGGACCGGCGGCAGAACGAGCAGGACCTGGACATCAACCGCGACCACGTGAAGCTCGAGTCCGAAGAGACGCAGGCGGTCCACCGGGTGTTCCGGGCCTGGATGCCCGAGGTGACCTTCGACGTGCACGAAAAGGGCGACGATTTCTACCGCATCTCGACCGGCGCGCTGTCGAACCTCAACACGCATCCGAGCCTGCAGCAGTTCCAGCGGGCCAAGGTGCTGCCCGAGATCGAGGCGAGCCTGAAGAAGCAGAAGGTCACCTGGCAGGAGTACCTGGTGACGCAGCCGATGGGCGTCGACTCGTCGGCGGGCGTCCGGTACGAAGACGAGGACGTCCGCGGGCGCGAGACGATGAAGCGTTACAGCACCACGGACCTCAACGACGGCCGCGGGAGCTTCGGGATCTACCAGACGCTGTCGTTCATGCAGGAGGGTGCATCGCGCCATGACATCCCGACCCTGCGCGAGCGGACCCGCTGGCAGTACCTCGGCATCCGCGCGCTCATGGAGTCGATCGCGGCCCACGCCGACGAAGCGCTGTCGCTGGTCCGACAGCGCCGGCAGGAGCTGGCCCAGCAGGCGCAGACCTACTCCGATCAGAACCTGGTCTATCTGACGATGGAGTACGTGCGGGATCCGGGCAACCCGACACTCACGATGCAGCAGTTCGACCGGGCAGAGTCGCCCTACCGCGGAATCCTGAAGGTGGACAAGAAAGCCGGCGAACCCGTCGGCGGAGCAGACCTCGCTCCGTACCCGTATCCCGAACAGTCCAAGGTCGCGACGGTGGTGGTGAAGAACTGGTTCCCGAACGTGGAGCCGCGGCTGAGCGTGACGCGTCCGCTCGGGTACGTGGTGCCGGCCAAGTACGAAGAGGTCATCGACACGCTGCTCAAACACGGCGTCGCTGTCTACCTGTTCACCAATGACAGCCCGGTCGACGTCGAGGCGTATCAGGTCACCGACATCGTGCCGGCGAAGTACGACTACCTGCCGCCCGACAAGCTGGCGGTCCAGAAGAAGCCGCTGCAGGCTGTCGTCAAGAAGGGCGACTTCTGGGTTCCGACCAGCCAGCCGGCGGCCAACGCCATCACCTGTTTCCTCGAGCCGCAGTCGGACTACGGGTTCATCCGCTACCGCGCGCTCAAGCTGATCCCCGGCAAGGGAGACGTGTTCGCCGCCTATCGCGTGGTGAAGAAGCAGGAGCTGCCGGTCGTGCCGTACAAGAGCTGGACGGGCGGGGCGACGCGTCATTAGCGGGGTGACGCGTCATCATCTGTCGGTGAGCAGCCGGGACTAACACAGGACACAGGACACAGGACACAGAACACAGAGCACAGGACACAGGACACAGAACACAGGACACAGGACACAGAACACAGAACACAGGACACAGAACGCAGGACACAGGACGAATCGATTGAAGATCTGCGGTCGGCGAGCTCCGGGGTGACGGGATACGGTGGGTGGGCCCTCCGCACCTTCCTGCCCGTCGCCCCGGGGCGTTTTTCGGATTCGCGAGGTCGCCGGCGTGGCCGGGACGGCTGCCCCCGGCGTCACGAGCAGGGCAGCGGGTAGATCCGAAGGCCTGCCCCGCCGGGTCCATCGCACGAGGTGAACCATGACGAAGATGACCCGCCGGCGCTTCGTAGAGAAGACCGCGGCACTCACGGGCGCCGGCC
>Ga0315280_10005354_pt1 | contig 18370 bp, 18 predicted proteins | sample YL17G06_40_MG_FD_203697 | JGI IMG/M metagenome (GOLD analysis project Ga0315280, IMG submission 203697) | Sediment microbial communities from Yellowstone Lake, YNP, Wyoming, USA - YL17G06_40 | ecosystem: Environmental > Aquatic > Freshwater > Lake > Sediment | place: USA: Wyoming | collected... | reverse complement strand
ATCCCTGCGCCCGATTTCCAACCGTCCTGGCCCTTCACTTTGACGGGACCGTGGGAGTCGGAGGATTCCCTCTTGACTCGCCACTCCGCTGGTGGTAGCGTCCCCGTCAACGTCGGATTCCGGCTGGGTTCCGTCCCTGGCTCGGCCGTCTCGGCCGTCACGAGCCCCCTGTCGTTCGCCGCTGCCGGCCGCGCCCCGTTTCCAACTTCCTATCGGGTAAGTACGCCTCCAACCCACCCTCGGTGGGTGCCCGGCGCATCGCGCGCCGCCTTGCATCTGGACCTTTTTGGGCGGCCTTGCGCACAGCGGGTTTTTCAGCATCGTGTTAAGCGTGTAAAGGGGGAGAGAGATGCTGTCGGTAGATGAACTGGCCCAGATGATCGACCACTCCATCCTGCTGCCAGGCCAGATCGACAAGGATTTGGTCGAGGGGATCGCCCTCGCCCGGAGGTACCGGGTGAAGTGCGTGGTCCCCAAGGCGTTCCAGGCTGTCCGGGCCAAGCGGCTCCTGGAAGGGTCCGACGTCCGGCTGTGCATCGCCATCGGATTTCCGCAGGGCCTGAACCTGCCCGAGGTGAAACGGCACGAGGCCGAGCTGGTGCTGGAGCAGGGGGCCCAGGAGCTGGACATGGTCATCAACATCAGCGCCCTGAAGTCCGGGCAGCACGACCTCGTGGAGCGCGACATCGCAGGAGTGGTGGGGGTGGCGCAGCGCTACGGGGCCCCGGTGAAGGCCATCCTCGAGACCTACCTCCTCACCGACGAGGAGAAGGTGGCCGCCTGCCGGATCGCCGAGCGAGCGGGGGCATCCTTCGTCAAGACCTCCACGGCGACCCAGCCCGGCGGCGCCACGCTGGAGGACATCCGGCTGATGCGGGCGACCGTCGGCGAGCAGGTCGTCGTCAAGGCCTCGGGATACGTGACGGACATTGAGAAGGTGCTGGCCCTGTACGAGGCGGGCGCGCGGCGGTTCGGGACCGGCTACACAGTCGACATATTGGAGGGACTCCGGAAGAAGCTGGCCGAGGAGAGTCACGCGGCTTCACGGTCCGTCTAGTCCGTTGTCCTCGCCGAAGGGAACCGGGCGATGATCCAGCCGAATTGAGGTCCGCCGCTCCTGGGCCCGCCTCATCCGGAAGGTGTACGAGGTCGACCCCCTCTTGTGTCCGCGCTGCGGGGGCACGATGAAGGTGGTCGCCGTTATTGAACGCCCGGCGGCCGTCCGGCAGATCCGCTCGGCTGAGACTTCGTCGAGCTCAGTCGAGACGCTCGCGACGAAGCCTCGATCATCTCGGGCTCCCCACCGCAGCGCCCAGCTTCCGAGCGCCACCTGATCCGCCCGATGGCCTGCCGGTTGACCCGCCCCGCGAGTGGTCCTATGAACCGCTCGGCTGTCCTCGACCCTGAGTGCTCGGACCGAAGGGAGCTCGCGACGAAGCCGCTCTTTGACGACCTTCCCGTCCCCGATCCCCTGATCGCGTAGCGGGGGCCTTGGGGCCTCCTCTGTCACGCCCGGCGTCCCAGCCCCCGGGGGTTGCACGATTTCCATTGACCCGCCACTCCGCTGGTGGTAGCGTCCCCGTCAACCTCGGTTTCCGGCTGGGTTCTGTTCCTGGCTCGGCCGTCTCGGCCGTCACGAGCCCCCTGTTGCTCGCCGCTGCCGGCCGCGCCCCGTTTCCAACTTCCTATCGGGTCGACGTCCGGCGACTCGCGCCCATATCTCCCAGCTCGTCATGACGTAGAAGAACATGGCAACTAAGGAACCAATACGCCACCGACTGACCCTTCGCGCTCTCATACGGTGGCTCCGAAGCGCGCCTCAACGCCGACATGAATGGCAGCTCCAGCCGGGCTATTGGCGCCTTCGACGATGTCTACTCGGCGTGGAGTTCTGGTTGGGGAAGAGTATCTTTCGAGCGAAAAAGGAGCTGCGGGAATTGACTGAGTCGGTTTCGATCGTCGGGGGGATTCTCTGGGCCATCGTCGGCCAGACAGTATTGGCGGTTCTGTTGGTCGCCAGCCTCTGGCTTCTGGACCAGCACAACCCCAAAGTCATGGCTATCCAGATCAACAAAGATATTTACACAAGTCTTCTAAGCACTTTGGCTCAGGTGTCCGGAGTGTTTCTCGGCCTTTACTTCACGGCGGTGAGTGTCGTCGCGAGCACCGTCTATGCGCGCGTCCCTGGTGATGTGCGATCGGTTCTGATGCAGGAGAAGGTCGGTACTGTCTACATCCGCCTCGTTGCCCTGCTTGCGGCAGTCTCGACCATGCTCCTTGCGATGACGGCGGGTGGCATGCAGCCCCACCTTCTTCACCTGGTCCTAATCGGACTCTTGGGTATTATCGCGGTGTTCAGCTTTGTAGTGCTCGGGACGAGAGCGTTTTACTTCTTCGATCCAACAAGCCTTGCCGGCTACGTAGCGCGAGACCTGCTCGAGACGATGCGCCTTGCGACGCCGGCCGGCATCGAGTGGGACAAGGCGTCATCCCAGGCCCATTATCAGGGTCTCGCAGAGAGGGGCCTCGAGACCTATCGTAATCTGGTATCTAATGGGGGACGTTGGTTCTAAAACACCCTGACGTCGCTCCCCGAATGCGCTACGCTTCCCCCATGCCTCGCCAAGCGCGCCTCGATGCCCCGGAGACCCTGCACCATGTGATGGTGCGGGGGATCGAGCGGACGGCCCTCTTCCGGGACGACATCGACCGGGCGGATTTCGTTGCCCGCCTCGCCACCCTGGCCGCGCAAGGCGCCTGGACCGTCTACGCCTGGGCCCTCCTCCCAAATCACGCCCATCTCTTGGTCCGGACCGCGGCCGTCCCCCTCGCCACCAGCATGCGCCGGCTCCTCACCGGCTACGTGGTCAACTTCAACCGGCGGCATCGGCGGGTCGGGCATCTCGTCCAGAACCGCTACAAGTCCATCGTCGTGGAGGCGGAGCCGTACCTGCTGGAACTCGTCCGCTACCTCCACCTGAATCCGCTACGAGCCAAGGTGGTCCCAGACCTCCGCGCCCTGGCCCGGTACCCCTGGAGCGGGCACGGCGCGCTTCTGGGGACCGTCCCCCGCCCCTGGCAGGCCACCGGCGAGCTGCTCGCCCAATTCGGCCCCACCCGGGCGCGCGCGCGGCGGGCGTACCGGGCCTTCGTGGCCGCCGGGATCCCCCAGGGCCGCCGCCCGGCCTTCCAGGGGGGTGGCTTGCTTCGCAGTGCGGGCGGGTGGGCCGCGGTGCGCGCCCTCCGCCAACACCGCACCCCGACGGTGGCGGATGCGCGGATCCTCGGCCGCGGGGCCTTCGTGGAGCACCTCCTCCGGGAGGCGGCAGCACATGAGAAAGCCACCCTCCGGCTCGGCCGGCCCGTCCTCGGCCTGGCGCCCCTCGTCCAGCGGGTGGCCGCCCACACCGGGGTCCCGGCCGCGGACCTCCGGGCCGGGCGGCGCACGCGCGCCCTGGTTCACGCCCGGCGCCTCCTCTGCCAGGCGGCCGTGAAGCACCTGGGCCATTCGGGGGCGGCCGTGGCCCGGTACCTCGGGGTCACGACGTCCTCGGTCAACCGGCTCGCCGTGTCCCCCGAAATGCCCGGTCTGAAGAAGTTCCTGAATGCGCTTTAGAACCAACGTCCCCTATCACGTGATCCCGTCGAGCTGGCCCTCGACGTCATCCTTGAGGATGACAATCGTACGACGATGGTGAACTTCGTGATGGCAGAGGAGGATGTGGACTTCCTGCTGCCGAAGCCCCAGTCCATGATCGGCTCCGACGGGTGGTCGCTCACCCCGGGCGGGCCGACGGGCGAAGGCCATCCGCACCCGCGCTCGTACGGCGCGTTCCCGCGTGTCTTCGCCCGCTACGTCAGGGAGAAGGGGCTGCTTACACTCGAAGAGGCCGTGCACAAGATGACGGGAATGCCCGCCCGGAAGCTGGGCCTGGATCGTCGGGGAGAGCTCAAGGAGGGTTGCTTCGCCGACGTGGTCGTCTTCGATCCGGCCACCATCCGGGACCGTGCCACATTCGAACAGCCACACCAGTTCGCCGAGGGCGTTCACTGGGTGATCGTTGACGGGCACATCACGCTCGATAGGGGCACGCTCTCGAGCCAGCTTGTCGGCCGGGTGCTCACACCGGCCGCGTGACCGCTATCGGAAGGGGAAAGGCGGAGGAGGAATGTACGACCTCGGTTATGCGGGACGTTGTTGACTCAGTGGACTGATCGTCGCTCCGCTCTCGCGACTGCTTTCGCGATCCCCCAGTACCTGCAAGAGGGGAGGCTGCACTGTAGGTAATATTGGTCCGAACGTCCCGTCATGTGTACAGCCGGGCCTAGGGGATGGCCACCCGGTGCGCGGAGTGCACGAGAGCATCGATCAGCAGATACGGCTTCGCGGCGGTCCCGCCCGGCGCAGCGACCGCCGAGAACTGGGATCGCCCGGTCGGCAATCCAAGCACCGGGCTCTCAAGAGGCATCTGGCAGCTTTCCGGGGAATGGCTGTCCCGGGGGCCACGACTCCCGTGTCCTGGCCCCTGCCAGCCACGCTCAGTTTCCAACTTCCTATCGGGTTTTATTCGCGAAGTACAACATCTCGGCTCCTTGGCCCCTCAACCTCTCTCGCGGATCGGCGATACTATTTTTTGCAGACCAGCCAGAATTGCTAGTACCGTTCGCCGGCCAGTGGGCGGCGTGAGCTCCGTCATCTCCTGTTGGAAGATTGGGTCCGGAACATACCAGCAGCTTCTCTTATTGTTCTGGAGCGCCACCCGCGAATTGTAGTGGCTGTTCTGGTGGCTGTTGCGTGTGCTACATGGTGGAATTTCATTGCGCTCCATGCAAGAAGTCGGACCAATGAAAAACCCGCGTAACTCTTCGTCACGCGGGCTATTTCCTTGATTTCTCGATGGTGGGCCCACCAGGACTCGAACCTGGGACCGTTCCCGCCCATCGAGCGGGACCGCCCTGACCAAGCGTGCCATGAATCCGGCCTGCCGTCGCCGCCTTTTCGCGAAGCTCCTTAGCTTATCGCTGCGGCTGGATTAGGGAAGCCCTCCCTCAGAAGATCTGTCGGCGGATCCTGACGAGGCCCGGCAGGACAACGGTAAAGGCTTGCGGCAGCTCCGCTGCGTGCTTCGCTATGGCCGAGACAACGGTTGCCGCTTTTGCCATGAGAGGCAATCCGAAGAGTCTGACGAGCACCACGCCCGACGACAGCCGACGTTGACGGAAGACCAGCTCGCCGAAATCTTTATCAGCCGTCAGCAACAGCGCCCCATCGCGACGCGCAAGATCCAGAACGGCTTCATCGGACAGCCCGGGGTCCATTTCGGCGACAGACTGTACCTCATGGCCATCCCGCCGTAGCGCCTCGACAATCTGCTGATCTAGGCTTTCGTCGGCAACGAATCTCACCGCCCGGCCTCGACGATCGGGTACAGCACGTCTGCGCGGAGCGCTTCGGCCGCAAACGCCATCGCCGCTTGAACATGGTCGCGGGTGAGACGGGGATGCGCATGCAGGATGTCCTCGACCGTCTCGCCTGCCGCCAGTTTTTCCAGGATCAACTCGACAGTGATACGAGTCCCAGCGATGACGGGTTTCCCCATCATCACCGCCGGATCTGATACGATCAGTCTGGTTGGCATCCCGTCCTCCCAAAATCCGCCCACCCAAAACACCCCGCCTCGAGATTGGTGGGCCCACCAGGACTCGAACCTGGGACCATTCCCGCTCATGGCGGGATGGCTCTGGCCAAGCGCGCGTTGCGCGCCGCCGCGATCGTTGAGTGGTGGGCCCAGGAGGACTCGAACCTCCGACCGTCCGGTTATGAGCCGGTGGCTCTGGCCAACTGAGCTATGGGCCCAAATCAGATAGGCAGAAGGCAGGCGACAGCAGGCAGTATAATTCGCCCCTTCGGACATGTCCAGCCGCTCTGTTCCTTCTCAAATGATGAACCGGCCGACCACGCTTCTCCTGCCACCGGAAGCCCTTAGCCCTCCACGAAGCTCTTCAGCTTCTTGCTTCGGGTCGGGTGGCGCAGCTTCCGCAGGGCCTTGGCCTCGATCTGGCGGATGCGCTCGCGGGTCACATCGAACTGCTGCCCGACTTCCTCCAGCGTGTGATCGCAGCCGTCCCCGATCCCGAAGCGCAGGCGCAGGACGCGCTCCTCGCGGGGCGTGAGCGTCTTCAACACCTCCTCGGTCTGCCCCTCCAGGTTGATCCCGATCACCGCCTCCAGCGGCGAGACGGCGCTCTTGTCCTCGATGAAATCCCCCAGGTGGGAATCCTCCTCCTCACCGATGGGGGTCTCCAGCGAGATGGGCTCCTGCGCAATCTTGAGGACCTTCCGCACCTTGTCCACGGGCAGGTCGATCTTCTGCGCGATCTCGTCCGGGTTCGGCTCGCGACCGTATTCCTGCACCAGGTGACGCGACGCCCGGATGAGCTTGTTGATCGTCTCGATCATGTGCACCGGGATCCGGATGGTGCGCGCCTGGTCGGCGATGGCCCGCGTGATAGCCTGCCGGATCCACCAGGTGGCGTAGGTGCTGAACTTGTACCCGCGCTGGTACTCGAACTTGTCCACCGCCCGCATCAGCCCGATGTTCCCTTCCTGGATCAGATCCAGAAACTGGAGGCCGCGGTTGGTGTACTTCTTGGCGATGCTGATGACCAGGCGCAGGTTCGCCTCGACCATCTCCTTCTTGGCCTGGAGAGCCTTCCGCTCTCCCTCGGTGATGGCCGTGACGAGGGCGCGCAGCTCCTTGGCGGGGGCGTCCGCCTCCTGCTCCACCTTCCGGATCTTCTCCAGGATGTTGCTGAACTGCTGCCGCAGGATGTCCCCGTCACGCTTGGGCAGCCGCGCCCGCCGCAGCATGGCCCGCAGAGTGCTCGGGCCCAGGCCGTCGCCGCCGGCCAAACGCTTCACGTCCGCCTGGTTCATGCGCACGTTCCGGGCCAGGTCCTGCAGCTCCCGCTCGCCGGCCTCGATCCGGTCCAGGAAACTGCGCATGCGGGCGACGATGCGGTCCACCACTCGCTGGTTCAGGGTGAGGCGTCGCAGGTGTTCCGCCTGCTTGGCCTTTCGCTGGGAGATCTCCGCGCGAAAGCGGGCCAGGCCGCGGGCGCTGAGGCGCGGGCGGGCCTTGTCCAGCCGGCGGTGCAAGTCGTCCAGCTTGGCCTGTTCGTTTTTTAGCCCGCGGATCACGGGACGGACGTCGGCGACCAGCTCTTTTTCCTTCTGTTCCGACAGCTCCTCGAACTCGCTCAGCGCCAAGAGGTCGCCGATCCGGAGGCGCTCCTGCTCCAGCCGCTCGCCGAGGTACAGGACCTCCCGCACGGCCACGCCAGCCCGGCAGACCGCGTCCGCCACTTCTTTCCGGCCGTCCTCGATGCGCTTGGCGATCCGGATCTCCCCTTCGCGGGTGAGCAGCGGCGTCCGGCCCATCTCGCGGAGGTACATGCGCACCGGGTCGTCCGTGCGGCCCACGGGCGCCGGCGTGAGATCCAGCTCCATCTCCGGCGCCGCTTCCTCTCCCTGCGCCTCTCCCCCCTCGGCGCCCTTGGCCCGCTCGGGAGCGTCCACCACCTCGATGTCCATCTCCCCCAGCGCCCGGAAGATCTCGTCGAACCGCTCGGCCGAGGTCTCGTCCTCGGGGAGGTGGCTCATGATCTCGTCGTAGGTGAGGTACCCCTTCTTCTTGCCCAGGGTGACCAGCGTCTTGATCTCCTCGACGCGCGCCGCCAGCGTGTCCGGCTTCGCCCCGAGGGCGTCCTTCACAAGGCCTTCCCGCCCGGCCTTCACGGGGGTTGGCTTGGGCGCCGCTGCCGCCTTGGCCACCGGCTTCGGCGCCGGTTTCACCGCCACCCGGGGCGCCGGATGCCGGACCGGTTTCACCTTCGCCTTCACCTTGGCCGGGGCCCTGCGTGTCGGCGCCTGGCCTTTGGAGGCCGGGCGACCCGCCCGCCTCTTGCCCGCACCCTTGACCGGCGTGCGGGGGCCGTGGCTCGCTCGCCTTGCGGCCGATGACGACGCGCGTGAAGCGGCGCGGGCCGGAGCGGGGGATTGGCGCCGCCCGGCGCCCTTTCGCTGTACCTGTCGCTTGGCCATGCAATGCTCTCCTATTGGGTACCTCGGCCGCGCTTGACCGAGGGATGTTCGGCCAGCAGGCGCAGGGCCTGCTCCGGGTCGCCGCGGCGATCCGCCGCCTCCAGCGCCTGGCGCAGGGCCTGCCGCTCTGCGGCCGAGCGAGCCTGGCCGATCCGAGCCAGGCAATCGTCCACCGTGCGGCGCAGCGCCTCGGGTTCCTCCCCAGCCGCCGGGAATTCCCCGGGCTCGCCTGCGGCCACCGACCAGGGATCCCTCGCCCAAAGCGAGGACAGGCGCCGCTGCACGTCCGGGGGCTGCAGGCTCAACGGCCGGGCGTTCCCCTGGGACCCCGCCGCCGCATCCCCCGCCTGGATGAACTCGGTGAAGATGCGCCGCAGGATCGGGTCCCGGACATCCTCCGGGGCGAGCGCCGCGGCGATCCGCTCGCGCCACGCCGGATAGTTGAGCCCGATGTAGACGAGTTGCTCCTCGGCGGAGGGCGGGGATGCCACATCGGGCGCCGGGGATGCCTGAGCCGCATCCTGCCGGCCCACGCGGCCCCGCTGCCTCGCCACCGCTTCCAGCAGGGAGCGGTCCGTGATCCCGGTCCGCTGGGCCACGCGCTGGACGTACCCTTCCCGCCGGATCGGGTTGTCAATCGCTCCGACCACTTCGACCAGGGCGTCCACGGCCCTCGCCCGCTGCACGGGATCCGCGATGTCCAGGCCCGAGACCCGTCGGTCCAGGAAGAACTCCACGAGATCCTGGGCGGCATCCAAGGCGGCGGAGAAGCCGGCGGCCCCGTGAGTCCGGACGAAGGCGTCCGGGTCGAGGCCGCCGGACAAAAGGACGATCCGCCAGTCCAGATCGACGTTGATCAGGTGCCCCAGGCTCCGCCGGGCCGCCTCGATGCCCGGCGCATCCGGGTCGAACAGCAGGACGACGGTCGTGGCGTACCGGAGGAGGAGGCGCGCCTGCTCCGTCGTCAGCGCCGTCCCCAGCGCGGCCACGGCGTAGTCGAAGCCGTGGGCGTGCAGCATGATCGCGTCGAAGTACCCCTCGACCACCAGGGCCCGGTCCCGCTCCCGGATGGCGCGCGCGGCCAGGTTCAGCGCGTACAGGTGCGTCCCTTTCCGGTAGACGGCCGTCTCCGGCGAGTTGATGTACTTGACCTCGCTCGGATCCAGCGCCCGCCCGCCGAATCCGACGACCCTCCCGCTCACGTCCCAGATCGGGATCATGAGGCGGTTCCGGAACCGGTCGTAGTGGCCGGTACCACGGGCAACCGTGGCACCACGGGTACCCGTGGTGCCGGTTTGCCGCGCCACGATGAGGCCGGCCGCCTCCAGCAGACGGTCCGGATGGCCCCGCTTCTTCAGCACCCGCAGCAACCCGTCCCATTGGGGCAATGCGTATCCCAGCTGGAACCGTTCGATGAGCGGCGCCGTGAGGCCCCGACCGGCCAAGTACTGGCGCGCGGCCGATCCCTCCGGCCCACGCAGGTTCTCGCGGAAATGCTCCAGCGCCTGGCGCTGCACCTCCAGGAGGGGCAGGCGGCCCTCGCCCTCGCTCGGTCCTCCGCCCCGAGCCGGGAGGGAAACGCCCGCGCGCTCCGCCAGCGTTCGCACGGCCTCGGGGAACGTCAGCCGCTCGTGCTTGACCAGGAACGCGATGGCGTCTCCCCCTTCCCCGCAGCCGAAGCAATGGAAGATCTGCCGCTCCGGGTTCACGATGAAGGAGGGCGTCTTCTCCGTGTGGAACGGGCAGAGGGCCTTGTGGGTGCGCCCCGCCGCCTTGAGCGGGAGATACCCGCCGATCAGCTCGACGATGTCCGTCCGCCGCAGGATCTCGGCGATGACGTCTTCGGGGATCACGCCGACCTCACCTCTTGAGATGCCGACCCCGGGCGAGTGGACGGGCGCTCACCCAGGTCCACGATGGTGGCGCCGGCGCCGCCCTCCTCGAAGGAGGCCAGGTGAAATCCAGCCACCAGCGGATGCGTCCTCAGGAACTCCGCCAGGCCTCGCCGCAGGCGCCCCGTCCCCTTGCCGTGGATGATCCGGACCTGCGTGAGACCTCCGAGCGCCGCGTCCTCCAGGTACCGCTGCACGCGACCCGTCGCCTCGTCCACCGTGCAGCCGATCACGTTGATCTCGGCCCCCAGAGAATCACCGGCCCCGGCCTTCCAGGTGACGCCGCCCTCCGGAGGGGGCTCGGCATGCGCCGCCGGTACCGGCGTCAGGGCCTCCAAGGGAACGCGCGTCTTCCCCACGCGGAGCTGGACCTCGACCAACCCCTGCGACGTCGCGCCGGAGACCACCGTACCGGTCTGGCCGAGGTGGCGCAGGAAGACGCGCTGTCCCGGCTCCACAGCCGCAGGAGGCACATCGCTCTCCGGACCGAGGTTCGTCCCCGGCAGCTCGGCCAGCCGCGCATCGGCCAGCCGGCCGACATCCCGGATGGCCTCCCGCGCCTCCCGGATCGAGCCGCCGCGCGACAGCTCCGCCACGACGGCCTCGGCGCGGCGCCGGGCCTCCGCCGCGATGTCGGCCACGAGTCCCTTGGCCCGAGCCCGGACAGCCGTGACCTGCTCGCGGAGCTCCGCCGCAAGTCTCTCGGCCGCCTGTCGCGACGCGGCAGCGGCGGCCCGCTCCCGCGCCGCCTCGGCGGCATCGGCATCGCGTTGCTGTTCTTGGGTCTGCAACCGGCTCAGCAGGGCTGTGACCTCGGCGCCAGAGTCTCCCAGCAGTTCCCGGGATCGCTGGATGATCGTGGGGGGGACGCCCAAGCGGCAGGCGATGTCAATGGCAAAGCTACGGCCAGGAAGCCCGATAGTTAATTTATACAGGGGCTGCAGACTGTCAAGGTCGAACTCGACCGCCGCGTTGACCATCCGCGGGTCCCGGGCCACAAATGCTTTGATCGCGTCAAGATGCGTCGTGGCCAGCGTGTGGCAGCCCCGATCGGCCAGGGCCTCCAAAACGGCGTTTCCCAGGGCGGAACCCTCGCCGGGATCGGTCCCCGCGCCGATTTCATCCAGGAGGACCAGGCTCTTGGGACCCGCCTGAAGCAGGATCGTCCGCAGGCGCGCCACGTGGGCCGAGAACGTGCTGAGGTCCTGGGCGATGCTCTGTTGGTCCCCGATGTCGGCGTACACGGAGTCATAGACCGGCAGCCGGCTGTCCGGCGACGCCGGGATGAAAAGGCCGGCCTGGGTCATGAGGGCGGCCAAGCCGACGGTCTTGAGGCCTACGGTCTTGCCGCCCGTGTTCGGCCCCGTGATCACCAGGACGCGCGCCCCCGGGCTCACCGTGACGTCGATGGGGACGACCGATCGCTCACCGCCCTCCCCTCCCTGTGCTCGTCGCTGTTCGAGCAACAGCGGGTGCCGCACACTGAGGAGGCGGAGATCGCCCTCGTGGAGGATCTGCGGCTCCGCCGCCTGCCACCGGTCGGCGAGTCGCGCCTTGGCGAGAATCAGATCCAGGTCGGCCAGGGCCTCTACCGTGGATGCGATGGCCACCCCACCAGCCCGGACCATGGAGGTCAGCTCCCCCAGGAGGCGGTCCACCTCGGCCTCCGCCTCGCGCTCCAGGCGCCGGATGGCGTTGTTCAGCTCCACCACGGACAGCGGTTCCAGGAACAGGGTCTGCCCGCTCGCCGACTGGTCCTGCACGACCCCCGGCAGCTGCGCCCGGTACCCCGGCGTGACCGGGATCACATAGCGATCGTTGCGCAGCGTGATGATCGGCTCCGCCAGGACCGGCTGCAGATGCGGGGCCTGGAGCAACTCCTGCAATGCCTCGCGGACCGTCTCGCGGGTGCGACGCGCGTCCGCCCGGAGGCGACGGAGGACGGGGCTGGCGTCATCCGCCACGGCCCCGTCCGGCGTGATACACCGGCGAATCTCCGCCGCAACGTCCACCGGAGGAATGAGGCCGGCGGCGACGCGGGTGAGTTCCGGCAGGTGGCGGGCCGCCCCCTGCAAGTGCCGGCGGACCTGGAGCGCGGCCTCCAGCGTGTCCGCGATGGCCAGGAGCTCCTGCGGGGTGAGGTGCACGCCGGCGATGGTCGCGCGCTGGAGCGCCTCCCGGATGTCCGTGACCTGCTCCAGGGTCGGCATCGGCCCCTGCCGCAGGAGGTCGCGGCACTCGCGCGTCTCCGCCAGGCGCCGGGCCACCAGGTCCGGATCGGCCGAGGGGCGAAGCCCCGCGGCCCGCTGGCGTCCAAGGATCGAGGACGCCTCGGCCGCCAGGCGGTCCACGATCTCGGAGAATTCCAGGACTCGGAACGAGTGAGCGTCCATCGCGTCCGCGATCACGCTAGCCGCGCCCGCGGCAAGCCAGAGCGTGATCTCCAGAGAAAAACGCAAGGGACTCGTTCCCGAGTCCCTTGCGTTCCGTGTCCGGTCCCAATCCTTTGCCGGCCACCGGGCGATCAATCCCTTGCGTCACGTCGTCAGCACATCAGCTCTTGGAGAGGGCCTCGCGCACCAGCGTGTTGACCATCTTGCCGTCCGCCCTCCCGGTGACCCTGGGCATCAAAACGCCCATGACCTTCCCCATCTCCTTGACGGAGGTGGCCTGCACCTCCCCGATGGCCTCCAGGACCATGGCCCGCAGCTCTTCGGGCGTCAGGGGCTTGGGCAGGTAGGATTGCAGGAGCTCGAGCTCCGCCGATTCCTTGTCCGCCAGGTCCTGCCGCTTGCCCTGCCTGTACTGCGCGATGGCGTCCTGCCGCTGCTTGCAGGACGCCACGATCGCCTGAAGCACCTCGGCGTCCGTCAGCGGGCCGCGCTTTTCGACCTCGCGGTTCTTGATGAGCGCCATCAGGAGACGGATGACCGACACCCGGAGTTTGTCTCCGGACCGGAGCGCTTGCTTGAAATCCTCCCCGAGGCGCGTCTTCAGGTCCACCGGCCTACTCCGACATCAACCGCATTCGCTTCTGTGCCTTCTTGCGCGCCGCCAGCATCTTCTTCTTCCGGCGAACACTCGGCTTCTCGTAGTGCTCGCGCTTGCGGAGCTCGGAAAGAACCCCGGCTTTCTCGCACTGCTTCTTGAAGCGGCGTAGCGCACTCTCGAAGGACTCGTCCTCCTTCACCACCACGCTCGGCATCCACTCACACCCCCTTTGCGCCGCGGAAATGAGGCCAGACCGATCTGCTGGAACGGGTGAGAACCTCGAAAACGTAGTAAAATATTATACTTATCGCGGTTTCACCTGTCAAACAATTTGCCGCTGCCTCTCACCTCGCACGCCTCCTCGGCCCGGACGTTCTCACGCATAGTCCGCCTTGCGCTTCCCGAAGCGCCGGCCGAGCTCCTCTGCGATTTCCTCCGGCCGCACCTCGTGCTCGGCAAGCAACACCAGGGTGTGGAACCAGAGGTCGGCCATTTCGTAGATGAGCTGCTGACGCTCCCCGTCCTTCGACGCCGTCAGGACCTCGGCCGATTCCTCCAGGATCTTCTTCAGGATCTGGTCGCGCCCCTTGGCGAACAGGGAGGCCACGTAGGATCCTTCGGGCGCGGCCGCCCTGCGGTCCAGGATCACAGCGTACACATCCGCCAGGATCCCGAGCCCGGCGTGCACTGCGCCTGGATCGAACCGTCGGTCCGCTGCCTCTGTCGAGTCGGCGCCGGCTGTGGGAAATGCGCGGTAAAAACAGGATCGGTTCCCGGTGTGGCACGCCGCCACGTCCTGATCTACTTTGAGGAGTAGGGTGTCGGCGTCGCAGTCATAGAAGATCTCGCGGACGCGCTGGACGTGCCCCGACTCCCCGCCCTTCTGCCACAGGCGCTGGCGCGACCGGCTGTAGTAGTGGGCCAGCCCGGTCTCCAGCGTCCGGGCCAGGGCGTCCGCATTCATGTACGCGTGCATCAGGACCTGCCCGTTCCCGGCGTCCTGGGCGATGGCCGGGATGAGCCCGTTCGCATCAAACCGCAGCCCCTCAGGCACCCTCGTCGTCACCCCCACCACCCCCATGAGCCAATGACCAATTGCGGTACCCTCATTGGTCATTGGCCATTGGTCATTGTACCTTGTACCCGATCTTGCGCAGGAAGTCCTTCCGGGCCGTCACGTCGCCTGCGGCCTCCACCCCCTTGGGGGACAGGCCGTCCACCACGCCCATCACGCCGCGCCCCTGCCCCGTCACGGCGACGATGACTTCAATGGTGTTGGCCGAGGCGCAGTAGATCGTGCAGACCTCCTGGCACTGCTTGATCGCGTTCAGGACGTTGATGGGAAAGGCGTCCCTGAGGACCACGACGAAGAAGTGCCCCGCCCCGACCGCCTGGGCGTTCCGGATGGCGGCGTCCCGCAGCGGCTCGTCGTTGCCGGCGGAACGGATCAGGCAGGGGCCCGAGGACTCGCAGAACGCCACCCCGAACTTCGCTCCCGGCACGGAGGACACCAGGATCTCGTACAAGTCTTCGACCGTCTTGATGAAGTGGCTCTGGCCCAGGATGACGTTGGCACCTTCGGGGGTCTGGATCGCCACCGCTTGGAACTCCATCCCGTCCTCCTCTCTTACGGCGTCCCCGTGGGCGCCGAGAGCCGCACCGGCACGCCCCGTCCCGCCAGGTATCGCTTGGCCTCCGGAATGGTGAACTCCCGGTAGTGAAAGATCGAGGCCGCCAGCACCGCATCGGCCTTGGCCGCCACGAGCCCCTCGTACAGATGCTCCAGGGTCCCGGCGCCTCCCGAGGCGATGACCGGGATGCCCACCGCCTCCGCGATGGCTCGCGTGAGCTCCAGGTCGTACCCGTCCTTCGTCCCGTCGCGGTCCATGCTGGTCAGCAGGATCTCCCCGGCCCCCAGCCTCTCCCCCTCGACCGCCCAGCCGACCGCGTCCCTCCCCGTGGGAGTTCGGCCGCCGTGGATGAACACCTCCCACGAGAGGCGTGAAACGTGAGGCGTGAAACGCGAACCGTCCTGCTCGGCGCTGCGTTTGGCGTCGATGGCCAGGACGATGCACTGGCTTCCGAACCGTTCGGCCGAGCGCCGCACCAGCTCGGGATCCTGCACCGCGGCCGTGTTCAGCGACACCTTGTCGGCGCCGGCCTGGAGCAACTCCCGGATGTCTTCCAGGTACCGGATGCCGCCTCCCACCGTGAGCGGCATGAAGGCCTGCTCGGCCGTCCGGGCGACCACGTCGATCATGATGCGGCGCCGCTCGTGCGAGGCCGTGATGTCCAGGAAGACCAGCTCGTCCGCCCCCTCCCGATCGTAGAGGGCGGCCACCTCGACCGGGTCTCCCGCGTCGCGCAAGTCAACGAACCGTGTCCCCTTGACGACCCGGCCTTCCTTGACGTCCAGGCAGGGAATGATCCGTTTGGTCAGCATTCCGTCCGCGCCGCCGCATGGAGGGCCGCCTCCAGCGTGAGGCGGCCGTCGTAGAGCGCCTTGCCGATGATCGCAGCCGCCACCCCGGGGGGCGCCAGGGCCTTCAGGGCCTGGATGTCCCGGACCGACGAGACGCCGCCGGAGGCGATCACCGGAATCCGCGTCGCCGAGGCCACGTTGGAGACCCCCTCCAGATCGGGGCCTTCCAGCATCCCATCCCGCCGGATGTCCGTGTAGATGATCGCCGCCAGGGAGAGGTCGCTCGCCCGGCGGGCGAACTCGGTCGCCCGGACTTCCGTCACCTCGGTCCAGCCGGAGGCCACCAGCATCCCGGCTCGCGCGTCCAGGCCGAGGGCCACCCGCCCGGGGAAGGCCGCGCAGGCGGCCTCCAGGAAGGCCGGGTCCCGGATCGCCGCGGTGCCCACGACGGCCACGGCCGCCCCCAGGTCCAGCGCCGCGCGGATCGCGTCCAGGCTGCGCAGCCCGCCCCCGAGCTGCGCCGGCACCGTGATCGCCCGGAAGATCTCGCGGAGGGCCCCGTGGTTGGCCGGAGATCCGGCGAAGGCGCCGTCGAGATCCACGAGGTGCAAGCGCCGCGCGCCCCGTCGCTCCCATTCCCGGGCCACGGCCGCCGGATCGTGGCTGTATCCCGTCTCCCGCGCGGGGTCGCCCTGGACCAAGCGGACAACCCGTCCGCCCTTGAGGTCGATGGCCGGGATGATCTCCATGGCGTCAACGGGTGAGGGCGGCGAAGTTCTTCAAGAGCTGAAGGCCGACCGCCTGGCTCTTCTCCGGATGGAACTGGGTCGCAAAGAGATTATCGCGCCAGATCACCGAGGTGAACCAGCCGCCGTACTCGGTGATCCCCGCCGTGACGTTCGAATCCGCCGGCTCCACATAGTAGGAATGAACGAAGTAGAAGAAAGGTTCCTCGGGCAGGCCCGCCAGGATGGGCGCCGGCCGCACCACTCGGACGCGATTCCAGCCCATGTGGGGGACCTTCAGCCGGGGACCCGGCAGCCGGGTGCCCGGCAGCCGGGTGCCCGGGACCGCGGAGTCGGGCATGTCCTGGGCGAATCGCCGCACCCGGCCGGAAACGAGATCCATCCCCTTGTGCAGGCCGAACTCCTCGCTCTCCGAGAACAGAAAGTGGAGCCCCAGGCAGATTCCCAGGACCGGTTTCCCCTGCTCGATGGCGCGCCGCAGCGGCTCGATGAACCCGTGGCGCGACAGCTTGGCGATGCCGTCGGCGAAGGCCCCCACGCCCGGCAGCACGATCCCTGCCGCCTCGGAGAGAGGCCGCGGGTCCTCGACGATCCTGGCCTCGTGCCCCACCCGCTCGAAGCCCTTCTGCACGCTCCGCAGATTGGCGATCCCCGAGTCGATGATGGCGATCATCTCAAGCCCGCCGGCCGTTCAAGCCCCGGCGCATCAGAGGCTTCCCTTGGTGGACGGGACGATCCCCGGCAGGCGCGGGTCCACCGCCGTCGCCTGGTCCAGCGCCCGACCGGCCGCCTTGAAGACCGCCTCGGCCATGTGGTGGAGGTTCTGCCCGTACTCCACGTGGATGTGGACGTTGGCATGCAGGTGATTCGTCAACCCTTGGAAGAACTCCCGCACCAGGTCGGCCTCGAAATCCCCGATCCGCCCTCTGAGTTGGGGGGCCTGGAACACGAGGAACGGGCGCCCGGACAAATCGATCGCGGCCGAGGCCAGCGCCTCGTCCATGGGCACCCGCGCCGCGCCATAGCGGACGATCCCCGCCTTCTCGCCCAGGGCCTGCGAGACTGCGTCGCCCAGGACGATCCCGATGTCCTCGACCGTGTGGTGGAGGTCCACGCAGAGATCGCCGGCGGCCTGCACGGTAATATCGAAGCGCCCGTGTCTGGCCACCTGGGCCAGCATGTGGTTGAGGAAGGGGATCCCGGTCTCGACGCGGTGCTCTCCGGTCCCGTCGAGGTCCAGGGTCACCTGGATGTCGGTTTCGGACGTTGTGCGCTGGATGACCGCGCGGCGACCCATGTCACCTCCCATGGTCAACGACGTCGGGCAGGGCGGCGAGGAACGCGTCGTTCTCCTCGGGCGTCCCGACGGTGACGCGGAGGCAGTTGGCGAGAGAGGGGGCGCGGGAGAAATTCCGCACCAGGATGCCTCGCTCCAGCAGGCCCCGGAAGACGTCATCGCCCGACCGCGCCATCCGCATCAGGAAGAAGTTCGCCCGGCTGGGATACGCCGTCACGCCCGGAATCTCCCGCAGCCCGGCCAGGACGCGGTCGCGCTCCCGGACGATGGCCGCCGCATGGTCGCTCACCACTTCGGGGTGCCGGAGGATTACGCGCGCGGCCGCCTGGCTGAGGGCGTTCACGTTGTAGGGGAGGCGGACCTTGTTGATCTCCTCCACCACGGCCGCGTCGGCCACCAGGATCCCCAGCCGGATCCCGGCCAGGCCGACCTTCGACAGCGTCCGGAGGATCACCAGGTTGGGATACTGCCCGAGCTTGGGAAAGAAGGTCTGTCCCGCATAGTGGAAGTAGGCCTCATCCACCACCACCAGAGCGTTCGCCCCGTCGCGGCAGCCGACGCGGACAATCTCCTCCACCGCCGCGGGGTCGTACAGACGTCCCGTGGGGTTGTTCGGCCAGGCCAGGAAGACGAGCCGCGGCCGCTTTGCCCGCAGCACCCCGCAGAATCGGCCGACATCCAGGTCGAACTGCTCGGAGAGCGGGACGCCCACGAAGTGGAGGCCCAGCGCCCTGGCCGTCAGCTCGTACATCACGAACGTCGGGATGGGCGCGGCCACGGCACCGCCGGGCGCGCCCGCAGCGATCGCGAGGAGTTGGATGGCCTCGTCGGAGCCGTTGCTCGCCAGGACCTGCTCCGGCGCCACGCCGAGATCGCGGGCCAGGAGCCGCCGAAGCTCCCGCGCCTCGGGATCGGGAT
>Ga0315280_10005352_pt1 | contig 18371 bp, 18 predicted proteins | sample YL17G06_40_MG_FD_203697 | JGI IMG/M metagenome (GOLD analysis project Ga0315280, IMG submission 203697) | Sediment microbial communities from Yellowstone Lake, YNP, Wyoming, USA - YL17G06_40 | ecosystem: Environmental > Aquatic > Freshwater > Lake > Sediment | place: USA: Wyoming | collected... | reverse complement strand
CAGGGCCGCCGGCGCCTACCACTTCCATGTGCATCAGGCCCCCAGCGGCGGGATGGATAGCACCGCTTCGGCTGGCACCCCGTGCTGGACCATTAACACAATATCGCTACGCTAACGCAGTAGCGTTGCGCTTCCGCAGGGAAGCGCCTATCAACGTCGGGCCAACAGGTTCTGGTACTCCTTCTCCAAATGGGCGATTTTCGGCAGATCCCAGTACGCGATGTAGGGATAGTCGGGGTGCAGATCCATGAAGTTCTGGTGGTATTCTTATGCCGGGCAGAAGGCCTTGAGCGGCGTCACCTGGGCCACGATCGGCCGCTTGAACACCCGGATATCCCGAGGTTGTGCCCGCCACAAGCGCTAGCGGCAGACCGTTTGACAAACCCGCCCCGGCCTATTACTCTGGCACTGCGAGGAGGCGCATCACCATAGATGCCCTGTATCAGCTCTTAAGCAAGATCGGTTTCAAGGATCCTCTCCATGCCCCGCTCACCCATTTTCCGGTCGCCCTGGCGGTCGGCGCGTTCCTCTTCTTCCTGGTGGCCATCCTTTTCAGAAGAAAAAGCCTGGTGTTCACCGCCCGGCACGTGTCCATCCTGGCTTTCCTCTTCGCCTTCCCCACGATCCTGTTTGGGGTGTTCGACTGGCTGCGCTTCTTCAAAGGCGCCTGGATATTCGAGATCAAGATCAAGATGATCCTGGCGGGCGCGGTGCTGGTCATCCTCGCCGTGGGGATCATCCTGGGCCGAAAGCTGCCGGTGCGCACGGCGCCCATGCTCATCGCCTACGCCCTGGCCGCGGTCGCGGTAATCGGCCTGGGCTACTACGGAGCCCGGCTGGTGTACGGCGGTTGGACCTCGGGCGCATCGGTTGCGGTCGCCGAGGGCGCGGCCGGCGGGCAGGCGGGGGCAAAACCCGCCAGCCAGGCCGCCCTGAAGGCCGGAGGCGACCTGTTCGCGGCCAATTGCCAGCGTTGCCACCCCAACGGCGACAACGTGATGATGGCTCAGCTCCCGCTGAAGACTTCCAAACGCCTATCCAGCGGGAAGTCGTTCATGGCCTTCCTGCGCGCGCCGGGTCTGCCGGACGGCACAAAGGGATTGATGCCCGCCTTTCCCCCGAAGCAGCTCAGCGACCAACAGGCGGGGGAACTGTACGCGTACATCATGGCCATGCGATCCCGCTGGAGGTAGAAGAAGGCCAATTGCAGCCGGCTTCTCTCTTGAAATAACAAAAAGTTATTTCCCTTTCACCTTTTATCAATGGAAACGGATCCGCTTAAGTGCGTACCCTGCAGGAAAGAGGAGATATGTACGCGCGAAGAATAGCTCTGGTTTTCCTAAGCCTCTGCGCTTTTCCCTTCCTCTACGCCGACGGGCAGGAGCCCGTGGTGAGCCTGGACGAGGTCCTCGCGGCGGCCGGCGCCGGGCCGGACGCGCGCCTGGGCCAGGTGACCCTGTCCAGCGCCGAGTCCCAGTACGCCCAGGCCAGGGCCCAGAACCTTTTCGGCTTGAGCGGCACCGCGGGCGCCACCCGCAACACACAGACCAGTACGGCAACTGGATCCTCGTTCAGCACGACTACACCAATAGATAGCTTCGAGGCCGGGGTGCAACTCACCGCCCCGCTGTCCACTAAAATCGGCGTGAGCGCCGGACCCGAGTTCCTGGAGTCCAGGCCTGAGGATATCGGCGGCAGCATCTCGCTGACGGCCAGCTCGACCCTCTGGGACGGATATCCGGGGGGCAAGGGCAGGGCGGCCGTGCAGCAGGCCGAGATCAGCTTGAGAGGCGCGCGCGTCAACAACGAGGCCAACCGCAAGAGCATCGCCTACAACGTGAAGCAGGCCTACTACACGATGCTCTCCACCCAGCGCCAGCTCGCCGTGCTGCGGGACACGCTGGCCCAGCGCCAGCAGGAGCTGGCCCGCACCCAGGCCCAATTCGACCTGGGGAACGCCACCCGGATCGACCTGAAGCAGGCCCAGGTCAACGTCCGCAGCGCTGAGCTGGATCTGAGCGCGGCGCAAAAGACTTTGGTGGTTCTGCGGGAGAGGCTCTCGGCCCTGGTGGGCTGGCCGCTGGACAGGCAGTACTCGATAGCCGAGGTGCCGGATATGCCCATTCCCGAGCTGGGCGTCATCCAGGCCATCCGGACGGCCCTGGGCCAGCGGGCCGACCTGCGGAAGTACGCGCTCGACAAGGCTGCCGGCCAGCTCGATCTGACCCTCAAAAAAAGCCAGGTTTCCCCCACGGTTGAAGTCAATGGCAGCTACGACTGGAACAGGGACTGGACCGCGAACGACAGCTTCGCCAGGTGGAGCGCCGGGCTGCAGGTGAACGTCCCCATCCTGGACTCCGGGCTGACCAGCTCCCAGGTCCGGCAGGCACGGCTCGAGCTGGAGAGCCTGCAGATCCAGGAGCAGAAACTGGCCTCGAGCATCGCCACGGATGTGAAGAACGCGGTCTACAATCTGCAGAACCTGCTGGCCGCCTCCGAGCTGGCGGCCCAAAACCTGGACCTGGCCAAGGACCAGTACGAGCTGGCCAAGACCCAGCACGACAGCGGAGTGATCTCCACCCTCGACCTGCTCACCGCCTCGGTGACCTTGACCACGGCGCAGGTGAACCTGGCCAAGAGCCGTAGCGACGTGCAGCTTGGGGTGCTGGCCCTGCAGAACGCCATGGGTGATTGAGAGGAGAAGGAGTCGATGAAAAAAGGTACGAAGGTCGCGCTCATCGTCACCGGCATCGGTGTGGCCGCAGCCGTAGCCGTTTTCGCCTTCCGGGGCAGCCTGTTTCATACCCCGAGCCAACCGGCGGCCGGGGAGCCGGCGGGTTACACCGCAGTAAAGGTCAGCCGCGGGGACATCACCGCGACGGTTCCCGGCTCGGGCCAGTTCGAGCCCAACACCATGGCCGTGGTGCGCCCGGACTCCAACATGCCGACCCGCAAGGTAGTGCGCATCCTGGTGGTCGCGGGCCAGAGGGTGAAGGCCGGCCAGGCGCTGGCCCAGATCGACGCCTCCGGCCTGGACCTCGACCTGGAGTCCGCCCAGGCCAACTACGACGCCCAGAAGGTCAAGCTGGAAAACTTAAAGAACAAGCCGGTCGACCTCGACCTGGCCCAGGCCCAGGCCAGCCTCACCCAAACCAAGCTGAACCTGGAGGGCCAGCAGCAGAACTACGACAACATCAAGGCCCTGGCGGACAAGAACCTGGCTTCGAAGAACCAGCTCGATGAGGCGAGGCGCCAGCTGGCCATCGCCCAGGCCAACGCCGAGGCGGCCGGCCTGGCCTATCAGAACGTCAAGGCCCAATCGCAGCAGGACGCGATCCGGGCCCAGGAATCGGCGCTGGCCCAGGCGGACAGTGAGCTGCGGAAAGCCAAGCTGGTGTGGGAATCCCGCGTCATCCGCGCGCCGGTGGACGGCGTGGTGGCCGAAATCAACGTGAACGTGGGCGACATGGTAGGCCCCAGCGGGATCCAGGGCAGCGCCACGGGCGACAAGTTCGGCCCGAGCACGGCCATCATGACCGTGGTGGATATGGATCCGATGATCCTGCAGGCCCAGGTCAACGAAACGGACATGGGCCAGGTCAGGATCGGGGAGAAGGCCACGGTCACCCCGACCGCCTACCCGGACCTGCACCTCGCCGGGAAGGTCACGCAGATCGACCTGCACGCTCAGGTACAGTCCAACGTTTCGGTGTTCAACGTAACCATCGAGGTGCCCAACCCCGACGGCAAGATCCTGTGGGGCATGAACGCGGACGCCGACATCGCCGTGCTGTCGCTGAAGGACGTCCTGACCCTGCCCTCTTCGGCGATCCGCTCGGTCAACGGCAACTCGCAGGTGAGCATCCTGGACCAGGGTAAGCTCGTATCCTGGGACGTTCAGACCGGGGCCAGCGACGGCTCCCGGACCCAGATCCTGGCCGGCCTGGACGAGGGCCAGGAGGTGCTGGTCCCAAGCCGCAGGACCGCGGCTCAGAACAGCCAGCGCAACCAGCCCAACATGGGCCAGGTGTTCCGGGTGCTGCACTAGGGGCGAGGCATGGAAGAGCATCCGCTGATCGCCGTCGAGAACCTCTGCAAGACCTACAAGACAGGCAAGGTCGAGGTCGAGGCCCTGCGGGGCGTGACCTTAAGCCTGGGGCGCGGTGAGTTCGTCGCGGTCATGGGACCTTCGGGCTCCGGAAAGTCGACCTTCCTCAACCTGCTGGGCTGCCTGGACCACCCCAGCTCCGGCAGGTACCTCCTTGACGGCACCGACGTTTCCACGATGTCCGACGACGAGCTGGCGGCCGTGCGCAGCCGTTCCATCGGTTTCGTGTTCCAGGGCTTCAACCTGCTGGCCCGAACGAACGCCGAGCATAACATCGAGCTGCCCCTGATCTACACCGGGGAGCGGCAGCGCAGTGAACGCACCCGGGCCCTGCTGGCGGCGGTGGGGCTGCCCGAGCGCTGGAGCCACAGCCCCAATGAGCTGTCCGGCGGGGAGCAGCAGCGGGTGGCCATCGCCCGCGCCCTGGTCAACTCCCCGGCGATCATCCTGGCCGACGAGCCGACCGGGAACCTGGACAGCAGGACGAGCGAGGAGATCATGGACATCTTCCGCGGCCTGAACGAGGCCGGGATCACGATCCTGATGGTGACCCACGAGCAGGACATCGCCGCCTACGCCAAACGCCTGATCCGCTTCAAGGACGGCAGGGTCGTGGCGGACAAGACGATCTCGAAACCCAGAGGCGGCAACGGGCGATCCGTGGACGCGGGCCTGCTCGAACGGGCCAGGCCGGGGACCGACGGCAGGCGGCGGAGCATCTTCAGCCCCGGGGAGCTGTGGGAAAACCTGCGCTCCGCATCCCGTTCCCTGTGGCAGAACCGCATGCGGGCGGTGCTGACAGTGCTCGGCATCCTGATCGGCGTGGGGGCGGTGATCGCCATGGTCTCGGTGGGCCAGGGGGCCACGGCGGGCGTGCAGAAATCGATCGAAGGGCTGGGCAGCAACCTGCTCACCGTGATGCCGGGGAGCGCCAGCGTCGGAGGCGTGCGGCAGGGCTTCGGCTCGGTCACCTCCCTCACCTTCGAGGACGCGGAGGCGATCAAGGCCCAGGTGGATTCCACTACCGGGGTGGAGCCGGAGATGATGTCCCGCCAGCAGGTCAAATACCGCAAGAACAACTGGACCACCTCGATCGTGGGCACCACCCCGGATTACCCCCTGGTCCGCAACTGGCCTCTGGCCGAAGGCTCGTTCTTCACCAGCGAAGACTACCGCGGGCGGCGCAGCGTCGCCGTCCTCGGACAGGACGTCGCCGCCAACCTCTTCGGCGAAGAGGACCCGATAGGCAGAACGGTGAACATCGGCGGGGCCAGCTTCCGGGTGATCGGGGTGCTCAGCCAGAGGGGCGGCGGAGGGTTCTTCAGCCAGGACGACACGGTGCTCATCCCGCTTTTGACCCACTACGCGCGCTTCCGCCACCAGAAGGACGTGCGCAGCATCGGAGTGGCCGTGACGGACAAGGCGCTGATCGAAAACGTGAAGGCCGACATCGAGTCGCTTCTGAGGACCAGGCACAAGATCGCCGACAGGGCGGCCAGCGACTTCACCATCGTGAGCCAGGCGGACGTCCTGCAGACCGTGCAGGGGGTATCGGCCATGATGACCCTCTTGCTGGGCAGCATCGCGGGGATCAGCCTGCTGGTCGGGGGCATCGGCATCATGAACATCATGCTGGTTTCGGTCACCGAGCGCACGCGCGAGATCGGGATCCGCAAGGCCCTGGGGGCCCGACGGCGCGACATCCTGGCCCAGTTCCTCACCGAGGCGATCATCCTGTCGGGAGCCGGGGGGCTCGCCGGCTGGGCGCTGGGCTGGGTCGCCGCCAACCTGATCAGCGTGCTCGGCAAGATGACCGTGGTCATTTCCCTGGGCACGGTGGGGCTGGCCCTCGGCTTCGCCCTGGCGGTGGGGCTGTTCTTCGGCATCTACCCGGCACGCAAGGCGTCGCGCATGGACCCGATCCAGGCGTTGCATTTCGAATGAAACGAGGGTATTCATGTTAGCCAGGATGCGCGCCCCGGCTGCCATCAGCCTCCTCCTGGCCCTGGCCGTTTCCGCCGGTTATGCCCAGAACGGCGCCGGCTCGCCCGGGCAGGGCTTCTCCGTGCCGGCGATGATGAGCGAGCTGGCGATCTTCCTGCCGGAGAGCCCGGCCGGACCGAAGGAGGCAGGCGGCGAGCAGGTCCCGGGCCGGCCGAACGGGCTGCGGGCGCTCATGCAGAGCCATCGCGACCCCAGGCTGTTCTTCGGGCTGGAGCAGGTCAACGCGCTCCTGCCGCTCCTGCAGGCCCTCTACCAGAACCCCTTCCCCACGCCGCCCGCGGCGCGGAGGCTGCAGGCCACGCTGGATGGCCTGCTCACCCCCGCCCAGAGAGCGGCCCTGGAGAGCTTCCGCCGGCAGCGCGACGCGCTGTTCGCCCGGGCCCGCCAGCAAGCCGGCGCCGGGGAGGCGGGCCCGGCCCCGGGAACGGCAGCCCAGACGGGCTCGCCCGGCCGGCGGCTCACGCCCTTGCAGCGCAGGCAGGCCATGATCGAGGCTTTGATCGGCATGCTGAAGCAGAGGAAAAAGGAGCTGGGGCCGTAAATGAAGGCCAGGATCCTGATCATCGAGGACATGAAGGAGATGGGGGAGCTGATCCGCCTCTATCTGGAGAAGGAGGGGGCGGAAACGGAGCTCTGCGAGACCGCCGAGCAAGGACTGGAGGCCTTCCGCCAGGGGGGCTTCGAGCTGATCCTCCTGGACATCAACCTGCCCGGCATCGATGGATTCGAGCTCCTCCAGCGGCTGCGCAGGGAAAGCGATATCCCGGTGATGATCGTCTCGGCCCGCGACACCGATGAGGACATGATCCTCGGCCTGGGCATCGGGGCCGACGAGTTCGTCACCAAGCCCTTCTCGCCCAAGGTGCTCACCGCCCGGGTGCGGGCCATGCTCCGCCGGGCCGCCGACCAGCGCCCCCCTTCCCGCTCGATCCGCTTCGGCGATTTCACCCTCGACCTGGACGGTTGCCTGCTGTACAAGGGCAGGCAGCGCATCCCGCTTTCCTCCCGGGAGTTCGACGTGCTCGCCTTCCTGGCCTCGCAGCCGGGCAGGGCCCTGAGCCCGCAAACCATCTACGACCAGGTCTGGAAAAACCAGTACGGGGACGTGACCGCGGTCGGGGTCTACGTGCAGCGCCTCCGGCGCAAGATCGAGAAAGACCCCTCCCAGCCGGCGATCATCGAGACGGTGCACGGCATGGGCTACCGCTTCAACCCCGAGGGGGCCGTTTCATGAAGCTGCACCTGAAGTTCACGCTGCTGGTGGTGGGCATCATCGTCATCCCCATCCTGGTGACCGGCCTGGTGTTCATGGTGCGGCTTTGGGTCTCCAACCGGACCGAGCCGACCTCCAACTACGGCCGCGTCTCCATGTGGATGAGGGAGGAGTCTCCGCAGGAGCTGCGCCTGGAGCTCTTGCAGCGCTTCGTCACGCGCAGGCCTCCCGGCGTGGAGCTGGCGATCCTCGACCAGGAGGACACGATCCTCCTCTCGACCATCCCCGAGTTTCCGACCGGCGGCCGGCTCGAGCAGGCCCTGTTGATCGACTACGTGCGGCGGAACTCGGGCAACTTCCACATCCAGTTCGACACGCCTCACGGCCTGGAAGGCGGGGGGCTGCTGTTGCTGTTGAAGCTGCCGCGTTCCCGCCCCTCGGTCTTCGGCTGGCTGCGCGGCAGGGCCGTGGAAGCCGGGGTATACGGCATGATCGCCTTAGTGGTGTTCGCCGCCCTGATGTCCTTCCTGATCGCCGGCTCGCTGAACCGCTCGATTCTGGCGCTGGAAGGGGCCACCCGCAGGATCGCCGAAGGGGACCTGGATTTCCAGCTCACCCCGCGCGGCAACGACGAGATCTCCTCGCTGACCCGCTCCTTCGAGAAGATGCGCCTGGCGCTGAAGGAGGAGTCCGCCCGCCGCTCGCGCTTCATCATGGGGGTCTCCCACGACCTGCGCACGCCCCTGGCCCTGATCCAGGGCTACGCGGAAGCCATCGCCGACGGCTTCGCCTCCGACCCGCAGGTCCAGAACCGGTACGTCGGCGTGATCCTCGAGAAAACCAGGACGCTCGAGGGCATGATCGCGGATCTGATCGATTTCGTGAAACTGGACACCGCGCAGTGGCGGATGAAGTTTCGGGAGGTGCCGATCAGGGCCTTCCTACTGGACATCGCCCGCAGGTTCTCGGAGGACGCCGACATCCTCAAGCGCCAGTTCCAGGCCCGAATCGAGCTCCCCGAGGCGGCCACCGTGCCTATGGACGAGGGCCTGTTCTACCGGGTGCTGGAAAACCTGATCGGAAACGCCATCCGCTACAGCGCCGAGGGAGGCAGGATCGAGTTGGCGGCGCGCCAGGACTCGGGGCAGGTGCTGCTGACCGTCTCGGACACCGGCATGGGCATCCCCCCGGAAGAGCTGCCCTTCATCTTCGACCCCTTCTACCGCGGCACCAACTCGCGCCGCGAGCAGGGCTTCGGGCTCGGCCTGACCACGGTCAAGAGCATCGTCGAATCGCACGGCTGGAGCATCGACGTGTCCTCGGAGGTCGGGCAGGGAACGACCTTCACCATCCGCTTAGCCGCCAGGCGCTGAGCCTGGGGCCGGCGCCCCGGCTGCTTCCGCCGGGCCCTCTTTCAGCCGCAGGGGCGGCGGTCCGGCGGGCTTCCCAGGCAGGCGTAGGTGGCGCGGCACAGGGCGCTCAAGTCCTCGGGGCCCAGCTCGCGGCCGAACGCCTCCCCGATCGCCAGGGCCCAGCCGAAAATGAAATACACCAGGCCGTCCTCCAGGCTGAGCCGCCGGCTGGCCTGCTGGCGCCGGGCCTGGGCCAGGAACTCGAGCTCGCCCCGGTAGTTGAACTCCCACACGAAGCCGTCCAGCGGGAATATGGCCTGGTCCGATACCGGGGAACCAGGCCGGTCCTTGCCCAGCCCCGTGGCGTTGACCACCAGGGAGCCGGTGGGCAGCTCCGCCAGCAGCCGGTCGTTGGCGCGCTCCGCGCCGGACTCCCGGTAACGCAGCTCCGCAGACCGCGGCAGCCTGGCGTGCACCTCCCGGCTCGCCTCCAGGTTGCGGGGATTCAGGTCGGCCAGGGTGATCCTCGCGGGCACGCCGGCGTCCCGCCCGGCGCGCAGCAGGCGGGCGCTCAATGCCAGGCCTGCCCCCCCGGCGCCGAGGATCAAGACCTGGGCCTGCGGGTGCTCCTTCCAGTAGCCTGGGGGCAGGAAGTGCTCGAGGGCCAGCCCGGAGCTGAGCGGGTCCTTGGCCGAGCCGTAAAGCCTGCCGCCGCGCTTGGCGATGCAGGACACCTCGCGAAACAGCCGCGCATCCGGGTCCAGGTCATCGAACAGGTCCCCGGCCGCCGCCGCCAGGTCCAGCTTGTGGGCCGTGACCAGAGCGCCTAGGGCCTCGGGATCGGCCCGGATGCGCCGGACCGCCTCCCGGTATGCCTCCCGCGGACCGCGCAGCGGGATGTCGTACCCCCGAATGGCGGCCTGAGGCAGGCCCAGGGCGGCCAGCCAAACCGGAAACAGCTCCAGGCTGAGCGATCCGGCGGTGCTCACCCCGATGAAATAGAACACGGATGGCAATGGTCAGTCCGCCACGACGACTTCGATACCTAGCTCCTCCAGCTTCTGCCGGTCCGTCGGGCTGATCGCCTCGGTCACCACCGCATCGATCTGGTCCAAGGTGGCGAAGCGGGCGAACGAGCTCCTGCCGAACTTGCTGGAATCGCAGAGCAGGTAGACCTTCACGGCCATCTCGAGCATCAGCTTCTTGGTCTCGGCCTGGCTGATGTCCGGGGTCATCGCTCCCTTATCCAACGAAAGGCTGTTCACGCCCATGAAGGCCTTGTCCAGGGTCAGCCCGGAAAGCGTCTCCCTCCAGGTATTGCCGTAGGACACGGTGCAATGGAAGCGGCGGCGCAGGAGCCCGCCGATGAACACCACGCTCACCGAGTCGAACTCCTCCAGCATCAGGGCGATGGCCAGGTCGTTGGTGACCACGGTGAGGTCGCGCCGCTGGGCCAGCAGGCGGGCCAGCTCCAGGGTGGTGGTGCCGGTATCGAGGATGATGCGGTCGCCGTCCTCGATCAGCTCCAGCGCCGCCTCGGCGATCCTGCGCTTGGCCTCGAGGTTCTGGACCCGCTTCTGGCTGGAGTCCAGCTCCTGCCCGGTCTTGCTGCGCACCATGGCGCCGCCGTGCGTGCGCAGCAGCAGGTTGCCCTTTTCCAGGTCGCGCAGGTCATTGCGGATCGTGGCGCTGGAGACCCGGAAGCGCTCGCAAAGCTCGGTCACGGTGGCCTTGCGGTGCTCTTCGATGTACTCGATGATCTTCTGCTTGCGTTCTTCGACGAACAGCGCGCCGTCGGTCATCGCGGGCCCCTGACCTTGCGCACGATCTCCATGGCCTTGCGGCAGTTGTCACGGATCTGCTCCCATTTCCTGGCGGCGATCAGCTCCTTGGTGGCGATCCAGGTCCCGCCGACGCAGGCGACCGCGTCGGCCCCGAGATACTGCTCCAGGTTGGCGAGGTTCACCCCGCCGGTAGGCATGAACTTGACCCCGGTGTGCCCGTAGGGCGCGGCCAGGGCCTTGATCATGCTCAACCCCCCGCTGGCCTCGGCCGGGAAAAACTTCTGGATCTTCGCCCCCAGAGCGAGGGCCCTCTCCACCTCCGATGGAGTGACCACGCCGGGGATGAAGGGCAGCCCCAGCCGGGCGGCCTCGGCCAGGAGCTCCGGGTTGGTGCCCGGGGCCACGCCGAAGCGCGCCCCGCTCGCCTTGGCCGCGCGCAGGTTCTCCACGCTGAGCACCGTACCCGCCCCGAGGATCACATCCGGCCGCTCTTTGGCGATGCGGGCGATGACTGCGCCGCCTGCCGCCGTGCGGAAGGTGATCTCCGCCACGGGCAGCCCCCCGCCGGCCAGGGCGTCGGCCAGCGGCAGCGCCGCCTCCACGGACTCGATGGCGATGACGGGGACCACCCCGTACCTGCTTAATGTCTGAAACAACTCCTCTTGGGTCATGTCAGAGTACCTCCAGTAGATTTCGGACCGCCTCCTCGGTGGCCCGCGAGACGCTTTCCTCGGTGTACCCGCCGATGTGCGGGGTGGCGATCACCCGCTCGTGCCCTGCAAGGCGCCAGTCCTTGGGCGGCTCCTGGGCGAATACGTCGGTGGCAAAGCCGGCGATCTGTCCGCTCGCCAGGGCCTCCAGCACGGCCTGCTCCTCTACGACGTCGGCCCGGGCGGTATTGACAAGATATACGCCGCGCCGCATCCGGGCGATCGCCTCCCGATCGATCACCGGCCTGGGTCCCGCCGGGCAGTGCAGGCTGATGATATCCGAGCCGGCGTAGAGCTCTTCCAGGCTGACCCAGCGGAAACGCGGCGGGGCGAATGACGGGTCGGGGTGCCTCCTGAAGGCCATGGTTTTCAGGCCCAGACCCGCGGCCAGCTCGACGACCATGCGGCCGATGTTGCCGCAGCCGACCAGACCCAGGGTGCGGCCCGCCACCTCCAGCCCCAGGCGCCGGTTCCAGGATCGGCGCTTCAGCTGCCCGTCGCTCCAGGGCAGGGAGCGCAGGAGGGAAAAGATCAGGGCGATGGCCAGCTCGGCCACCCCGCGGGCGTTGGCCCCCGGGGCCGGGCGCACCTGGATGTTCAGGCGGCGCGCCGCTTCCAGGTCCACGTTGTCGATGCCGGCGCCGTTGCGGCTGATCACCTTGAGGCCCCTGGCCGCCTCCAGCACCCTGGCGCTGACCTTTTCCACCCCGGCCAGATACCCCGCGCAGCCGGGCAGGAGGGCCAGCAGCTCCGCCTCGTCCGGCATCTTGCCGGGCGTGCAGGTGACGAGCTGGTGGCCCGCCTTCTTCAGCCGTTCCAGCGCCGGATGCCCCTCCTTGGTCAGGGACCTGGGGGTGATGAGGATCTTACCCATGCCGCTGCCTCCTCGACCGGATGAATTCGACCTTCCCGCCGCGCTTGACGATCCGCACGGGAAACCCTTCCTTTTCGATATCCCCATAGTTGTGGCCCGCGTTGCCGGGGTACACGTAGAATGAGACCAGGGGCTCATCGCCGGTGTTCACGGAGCGATGCCCCCAGAATGAAGGCACGTAGACCAGCCTCCCGGGCTCGAACCTCTCCCAGACGCACTCCCCCTCGGGGGTCTTCATCAGCATGTACCCTTCGCCGCGCAGGCCCAGGTAGATCTCCGCGGTGTCGGCCACGGCGTGATAGTGCCCCTTGGTCATGAAGCACTCCTCGCCCACGGTGCCGGGCAGCGTGGTGCTGATGCCGAAGCGCAGCTGTCCCGGTGAATCGGGCACCGGCTGCTCGGCGACCTCGTAGTGCACGGGGTCTCCGGCGGCGATGATGCGCTCCAGCGCCTCGGCATCCGCGTAATGCCCGCGCATGCTGGAGGCGCGGCGCACGATGCGGGTGGCCGGGTTTTTCAGCACCCCCTGCACCAGGTCCAGCTCCACGCCGAACGGTCTCAGGTAGTCCATGACTTCCCCTTTTCAGCCCCCGGCGACCACGGGGAACAGGGCGACCTCGTCGCCCTGGGCCAGCGGGGTATCCAGGCCTTCGGGCAGCTGCGCCCAGCCGCGCCCGTTCAAGGTGGCCATTACCAGGGGGTCGGGCAGCTTCAGGCCGCGGGACTGGGCCAGCCAGGAGGCCAGCTCCCGCAGGCGGCTTCCCTCCGGCAGCTCCACGGCCTCCTCCCGGAGGCCCGCGCGGTCCCGGAGCGCCGAAAGATAGCGGATCCGCAGGCGCACCTGGCCTGCCTCGCTGGCCGCAGCGTGATTCAAGCGAGCAGCTCCCGCAGCCCGAGGCGCTCGAGGGTGGTCTCGGTCGGCACCCCGTCCTCGCTCCACCCGCGCAGGCGGTAGTACTCGTCCAGCATGACGCGGTACATCTCGTCGGTCAGGATGCGCCCCTTGGTTGGCCCGTCGGGGAGCTTTTCCCTGGTAAAGCGCTCGGGCAGCAGGTCGTCCCGGCGGCGCACGCCCTCCCGGTTCAGGATCACCCGTTCCAGGCAGTAGATGCGCTCGCCGATCTCCATCAGCTCCGGCATGAAGTCGTATCCGGTGGCGGCCTTCATGATCTCCCCCTTGGGCTCGTCGCTGAATCCCACCGCTCCCCGGACTACGGTGCAGATACCCAGGCTGTCCACGTAGGCCCGGTTGTCCTGCAGGCCCTTCACCAGGGCGCCCTTGCCCTCCAGGGCGAAGCGGTCGTACTTGCCGCTCTGCAGCTCGGCCCGGATGGTCCAGCCGCCCACGTTATGGCAGGCCCCGCGGCTGGAGGTCCCGTAGGTCAGGCCGTTGCCGTGGAAGCCTCGAGGATCATAGGCGGCGGGCGGAAGGCCCTTGACCTCCAGGATGTAGGGGCTCCACTCCGGGTGCGCCTCCCGCACCCCGGTCATCCCCTCGGCCAACAGGTCTCCGATGCCCCTGCGCTCCCCGATCAGGCTGATGAGGCCCAGGAGGGCCTCCGGGTCCCCGAAACGGGCCTCGATGCCTCCGGTATCCCCCTTACCGACCAGGCCCCGCTCGAACAGCTCCATGGCGAGCGCCACGGCGGAACCGGTGGAAATGGTGTCCAGGCCCAGCTCGTCGCAGAGCTGGTTGGCCCGGATGATGGCCCCGAAGTCATCGATCCCGCAGTTGGGCCCCAAAAGCCCGATGCTCTCGTACTCGGTCCGGGCGCGCGCGCCGGCGTAAGGCCCTTCGCGCACCAGGCAGATCTTGCCGCAGGCCACCGAGCAATGGTAGCAGGCGTAGTTTTTCTCGAAATATCGTTCCCGCATGACGTGGGCATCAATGCGCGAGGTGCCCTCGAAGTGGGCGGTCTGGAAGTTGCGCGTGGGCATGCAGCCCAGCTCGTTGATCACCTCCAGGTACTGCGGAGTGCCGTATTTGCTGTGGTTGGCCCTGGAGGTCTTGAGGTCCGCCACGGCCGCCTTCTGGATCTCGGCGGCTTTGGCCGGGTCGGCCAGGGGTATGCGGCCCGATCCGCTCACGGCGATGCCCTTCAGTTTCTTGGCGCCCATGACCGCGCCCGGCCCGCCGCGGCCGAAGGCCCGGCTGTCCACGTCGATGTAGGAAAGGCGCACCAGCCGCTCCCCGGCGGGCCCGATGGACATAGCCCCGATCCGCCCGCCGCCCATGGCTTTTTTTAGAAGCTCCAGGGTGCGCGGGGAGCTGGCCCCCTGCCAGGGGCGGGCGTCGCCGAAGGCCACCTGCCCGTCGTTGATCGTCAGGTAGGTCCAGTCCGCCGCCCGTCCTTCGACGATCAGCCCGTCGAACCCGGCCATCTTCAGCCTGGGCCCGAAATCCCCGCCGCAGTTGGAGCACAGGTAGCGCCTGGTCTCCGGCGAACGGGTGCTCAACTGGAACTTGGTCGTCGACGGCAGCGGCAGCCCGGTCAGCGGCCCGGTGAAGAAGAACAGCTTGTTGGCCTCGGCAAAGGGGCCGACCTCCGGCCCGATCTCGTCGTAGTAATGCTTGGCCGCCAGGCCCCGACCGCCCAGCAGCAGCTCAAACCGCCTGGCTTCGATCGGCTCGACCCGCGAGCTGCGCCGCGAGAGGTTCACCCTCAGCAGCTTGCCCAGATATCCTCCGGAAAACATGAATGGCAGCTCCTCTTGTCAGCTCACCGCCCAGCGGTTCAGCGCCGCGAGCGCGGCGGTGTAGCGCTGCATCCGCTTGCGCGCCAGCCCTCGCCGCTCCTCATCCGGCTCGACCGGCTCCCCGCGCTGGACCCAGGCGCGCGCCGCCTCGTCCAGCGAAGGGAACAGCCCGGCCCCGAATCCGGCCAGCAGGGCCGCGCCGAGCGGCGCCCCCTCGGTGCGGGTGAGCCGGACCACCGGCAGGCCCAGCACGTCGGCCTTCATCCGGTTCCAGAGGGCGTTCCGCCCTCCCCCGCCGGTGATCCGTACCTCCGAAGACCGGAAGCCCGGGTACAGCTTGTTCAGCCCCTGCAGATAGAGCCCGTATTCCAGGGCCACCCCCTCGAGCACGGCCCGGTACAGGTGAGCCCGACCGTGGCTCCAGGCCAGTCCCAGCCAAGCGCCGCGCAGCGCCGGCTGGCTGGGACTGACCCGGCCGCCCAGGTGCGGCACGAACAGGGGGTCATCCTCGCGCGCAGGCAAGCTCTCGGCCGGGCGGTCCAGCTCCTCGAAGGACTCCGCCCCCATGAGGTCCCGGCGGAACCACTCCAGGTTCATCCCCCCGCCGTTGATGTAGGCGTACGGGTGCCACAGCCCGCGCACGGCGGATTGACCGCAGGAGAGCATCCGCTGTTCGAAGTCGGGCCGCATGGCGGAGGTGGTGAAGGCGAACACGGAAGCGGTGCCGGCCACGTCGACGCAGATCCCTTCCCGGGTGGCGCCGCAGGACAGGAAGCTGGCCGCCGTGTCGCCGCAGCCGGCCAGAACCGGGGTCCCGGCCGGCAGGCCGCACTCCCGGGCCATCGCGGGCCTGAGCCCGCCGATCTTCTGCTCGCAGGCCACGATGCGAGGCAGCCGGTCCGGATCCACCCCGAACTGCCGGCACAGCCCCTCATCCCAGCGCCGGTTGGCGTTGTCCGCGAACCCGCTGAAGTGCAGGTAGGTCGGATCGATGAAAGCCTCGCCGGCGCCCAGCCCGCACAGCCGCAGGGCCGCGTAGCCCGCCGGGGTCACGAAGCGGCGCACCGAGCGGAAGACCTCCGGCCGCTCGCGCATCCACCAGAGGACCTTGGGTCCGTGGTTGAAGCTGGGCGGGCCGCCGGTCTTCGATAGAATTTCCTCGCCCGCCTCCTTGTCCATGATCTCGATGTAGGGAGCGCAGCGCGTATCCAGCCAGGAGTCGTAGGGCGTGACGGCCCGGCCGTCGGCTCCGATACCGGTGATGCCGGCCATCTGGCCGTCGATGGCCATGGCCGCCACCTCGCCCGGCGAAGGGCCGGCGGCCTCGAGGCAGCGCCGGATCGTGCGCAGCACCGAGGCCAGCTGGCGCTCCGGGTCCTCCTCCACCGCCCCCGGGGCGGGCTTGAGCAGCTCCGAGGCCTCGAAGGCCTCGGCCAGGCAGCGCCCGTCGCGGTCGAACAGCGCGGCCTTGGTGCCCTGGGTCCCGATATCGACGCCGATCAGCCGTTCTCCCTGCATGATCTACTCCCCGAGAAAGCTCACTACGTGCTTCAGCCCGCTGCCGCGCAGCACCGCGCCGAAGGCCTCCCGGATCGCTTCCAGCTTGTAGCGGGCGCTCACCAGGTCCTCCACCTTCACCACCCCCTCCTCGATGAGCCGCAGGACGCGGCGATACTGGCCGATGCTCTGGCGGGTGGTGCCGGAGACCACGAGCTGCCGGTAATGGATGAGGTTGGTATCCAGGCCCACGGTGGAGCGCTCGGCGGGAAGGCCGCCGAAGAACAGGACCCGGCCGTTCGCGGCCGCGACCCTCAGGGCGTCGGCCTGCGCCTCCGGGGCCGGACAGGCCGTGATGACCACGTCCGCTCCCCTGCCTCCGGTCGCCTCCATGACCGCCTGGACCACCTCGCCGCCGACCGTGATCAGGTCCGGTTCCAGCGAGCGGCAGAGCTGGAGGCGCTCCGCGCTCAGGTCGTTCAGGAACACCTTGCCGGCTCCGCCGGCGCGGGCCAGCTTGGCGTGCATCAGCCCGATCGGCCCGGCGCCGATGATCAGCACCCGGTCGCCGGGGCGGATGTCGCTGCGCAGGAAGGCGTTGTAGACGCAGGAGAGGGGCTCGGCCAGGGCCGCGGCCGTGAACGATAGCTTCGGGGCCATGGGGCAGAGGTTGCCCTGGCGGACCGCCTCGGCCGGGATGCGCACGTACTCGGCGAACCCCCCGGGCAGGTTGATGCCGAAGGCCCGGAAATCGACCTGGCAAAGCTGCGTGTTCCCGCTGACGCAGGCGTCGCAGGTCCCGCAGCCCATGTTGGGCGCCACGGCCACTGGCGTGCCTTCCCGCAGGCCGCGCACCTCCCTTCCCGCTTTGGCCACCACGCCGGCCAGCTCGTGGCCGGGCACCAGGGGCGTTTTCGGGCTCACGCCCTTGGCCCCGTTGCGGTACATGCGGATATCCGTCCCGCAGACGGCGGCGGCCTTCACCTCCAGCAGCACCTCTTCGACGCCGATCTCCGGCGTCGGGATCTCCTCGACCCGCAGGTCTTCTTTGCCGAACAAAAGCGCGGCGCGCACCCCTGGCCTCCCTCAGAGCTCCGCCAGGGTGACCGGCCGGCGCTCGCGAATCGATCGGTTGCCGCCCTCCACGACCTGCACGGCCAGCAGGCCGTCCCGGCCGCTCACCCGCGGCGCCCGCCCCTCGGTGACGGCCCGTATGAACTCGCGGTCCTCCTCCTCGTAGGCTTCCTGGAACAGGTTCCTCCAGCTCTTGATGAAGGGGCGGACGATCGAGCCATCGGGCGTGCAGGAGAGCATGGAGCCTTGCTCCTGGCGGCCCACGCAGAGCAGGCCGCGGGTGCCGAGGATCTCGACCCGGGAGTCGTATCCGTAGCTCACGGACACGGCGCCGCCGATGAAGCCCTGCGTGCCGTTGCGGAACCGGGCCAGCAGGGACACGTTGTCGTAGAAATCGGGGTAGTCCGCCTTGGCCTCGGGGCAGCGGTAGTTGCCGGCCACGGCGTAGACCTCCTGGAACTCGCTGCCCGTGAACCAGCGCAGGGTATCGATGTCGTGGCTGTTCACCTCGGCCAGCGGGCCGCCCGAGGCCTCCAGGTCGTACATCCAGGGCTGCGGAACGCTGGGCCCGTGGGTCAGGGACTTCACCTGCACCACCGGGCCGATGTCACCCCGGTCGATGGCCTGCTTGGCGGCCTGGAAGCTCGGGTCGAAGCGGCGCATGAACCCGATCTGCAGCACCCGGCGGTGCTCCTCGGCCGCCCGGATCATCTCCCGGCACTCCTCGACGGAAATGGCCATGGGTTTCTCGCAAAGGATATGCTTGCCGGCCTGGGCGGCGGCCACCACGAGCTCCCGGTGGAGCTTGGTCGGGGTCACCACGATCACCGCCTGCACGGCCGGGTCTTTCAAGGCCTCACGGAAATCCGCATAGCACCGGCCGACCCCCAGCTCCCGGGCGGCCGCGGTCAGGGCTTGCTCCTGCGGGTCCACGAGCGCCGCGAGATAAGCGCCGGCCACGCCTCTGGCGAAGTTCCGGGCATGGATCATTCCGGCCCGTCCGGTTCCGATGATGCAGACCCCAACTTTTTCTTCAGGCATCTAAAGTCCTCGATAAA
>Ga0315280_10005349_pt1 | contig 18377 bp, 11 predicted proteins | sample YL17G06_40_MG_FD_203697 | JGI IMG/M metagenome (GOLD analysis project Ga0315280, IMG submission 203697) | Sediment microbial communities from Yellowstone Lake, YNP, Wyoming, USA - YL17G06_40 | ecosystem: Environmental > Aquatic > Freshwater > Lake > Sediment | place: USA: Wyoming | collected... | reverse complement strand
TTTTTAAATCATCCTGGAAAAAGACGGCCTTAGCTGAAGCAATTTCGTCTCCGCCTCCTAAAACAGTACAACCATTATCGTCTGAAATGGTGGCTGTGGCTGAAATGTTTGAGGAAGAATTAGCAGTGATAGTAATATTAGCTGCGCCATTCAAACTGACGCTGGAAACCACTGGGGCTATATTATTGACGGTGAAATGGTCAAGTATTCCCTGGCCAGCTCCATCTGAGGCAAAACTGTGATTGTCATAAATGTAAGGATAATAATCGTATTGACCATCAGGGTCAGGAACAGCAAAAGTACAATTAGGATTACTATCAACCCAGCCTGAGCTTCCCGAAGTCAGAGAGTCGCACCATTGACCTGTCCCCCCGCAGCCAGAAAAGCTACAGTTTTGCTCCTTACAAACATAAAGCTTTACCTGGTCACCAGTATCATCGTCGTCAGCTGTGGCAGTGATGGTGATTGTTTGGCCGGGATTTTTTGCTCCATCAGGATTACTATCAGAAAAAGTAGGGGCGTGGTTGACATAGAAGATGCCTGAAACAGAGGTGGAATCGGAGAAGCCATGCTCATCGCCGGCAAAAACATAATATGAATTGGAAGTTCCAGCGCCAATTAGTGCAACATAAGTGCAGGTCCTTGGCGTAGCTCCGTAAGCAGAACCGTCGCACCAACTGCCTCCGGTACAGGTTTCCCCTGAAATGGCATTGGTTTTGCAAACATGAATCTTGGCTGTATCAGAATCTGAATCAGTAAAGGCCATGGTAAAAGTGATGGTCTGGCCTACATTCTTGCCCGGAGCTGAATCAGCATCAGAGGAAGCGACACCGGTCACTGGTTCATGGTTGACATAGAAGATGCCGTCGGATTCGGTCATATTGGTACAGGCATTGCTGTCATCGCAGGCATAGGCATACCAATAATTACTTGATGCATCGCCGGATAAGGTAGTATATGAGCAAGAAGCAGGGCCTTCGGCTTTCCAAGTAGTTGAGCTTGGGTCATAACACCAGGCGCCGCCGGTACACTGACTGCTAGCATTAATAGCATCGGTTTTACAGATAGCTAACCTAACCTGGTCTGAAGTATCAGGATCGTCGATAGTGCCTGAAAAGGTAACTGCCGAGCCAACTTTGGTTGGCGAACCAGGAGTTGAAGTTTCGGAAATCGTCGAAGCTGTCGGCGCGCTGTTGGGGAGTGGATCACCCCACTCCTCGAATATCAAATCGCTTGCTTGGGATATAGACCAAGTTGAACCACTATTGGTGGACCATAGAAATGTTCCGCCGTTATACGTTGATGAGTTTTTGAAATACCAATATGGCTTTGTAGCAGCGCTTCTAACAACTATCGCGTACATTATAGCCGCAGCTAAATTGTAATTTGTCAGCGTGATAGTGTACCAAGCTCCTCCTCCTGCGCAGTCGATCGAAAAGGTGTTTCCGTCTATTGTGCCACTCGTCAAATCGCCACCTGTTGGCTTGCCGCTCGCAGTTGCTCTAATGCTAACGGTTACAGTCCCAGGCGATGTGCCGTTATCGCGACACATTCTTAATTTTACTTGCGTTATAGTGTGACCTGTCGCTGGCGTGAATGATTGTGCTAACCATTGCGTACTAGAAAACGTAGAATAGTCATCCCAGAGGCCCGGGCCCGGATTATAGTTCTCGTACATGGTAGCCGGTGAATTATAGGCATAAGCTGTTTTGTCACCAAATTGGAATTTGAGAACGTGGGGTTTAGCGACATTAACCAAGTGGATTACTTCCCCCGTTTCTTCGCATAACCAGTTTGGATAAAAAATAACATCATTTTCCAGGATTTGGGGTATTCTCTTTTCCTCGTTGCATTTTAAGGAAACGAAATCTAAATCATCAATACTTGCCTGGTCATCGGGAATAATATATAAATCAGCCGTACCTTTTGTTTCAAAAGATACCGTCCAGTTATCGCCAGCCTGGGGATGAGAATAGACATTTAAGATGGTGATTTCTACCCCATAAGTTGGGTCTATTGTTTTTGTCTCTCCGGCAGAAAGTGAAACATTCAAGGATAAAATAAGATTAGTAGCTGAATTCTTTCTTTCTAACCACAATTCTGGATTGAATTCATCTGGGACATCAGAGAAGTCATAAAAAGCTTTACTATTTTCAGTATCAAAAGAAATTCTATCTGGGTTAACAAACTTTCTGGCATTTTCAGTGATAAAATATTCTTGATTGTTCCAATAGATTTTGTTTGTCTCAATCTGATTCTTCAAAAGGAGAGATAAATTCAAATCCTGCCCGCTATTGTTTGTAAAAGTCAAGCTTTGTTTAACTTGCAGAGACCCGATCTCTGTTTTTTTGTAGTGAGTGGTTAGGGAAACTTTAGAAAGGTCGAGTTTGGTTTGGACACTATGAGATTTATCGATTTCCTTTGTTAATCTGTATTCTGGCAGAGTTTCAAAACCTAAGAGAGATTTGATTTTTTCAAATAAAGAAGAGGGGTGATAAAAGTTTTCTTTGTTAAATAAGGGTTCATCAGCTTCCAGGGAAATGGTTAAATCCTGAAAGCCAGATTTCAATTCGGGGAATTCCTCTAAAAACTCATTCTCCGGGATTTCAGAAATCAAATACTGGTCAACAATTTTTACTTGACCAGCAATTTCCTCTTTGCCCTTTTCCTTTTTAATTAAGGGGATGTTTAGGGGATAGTCGGTTTTTAGAACCTCAATATAGGAACTCTTGATTTTGAAATTGCCATTTTTAGCTAAAACCACCTGGGATAAGACAAAAAATAAACCCAGCAGTAAAAAAACACCGCCTAAATAAATAATAGTTTTTGAATTTTTGAAGTTTTTGAGCTCCACGCTTTAATTAAGAACCACCCCCGTTATCATTCGCCGGACAATCGCCTTGGCTTTTGCAGCTTGGGGGATCAGTTTCTGGACAAACTGGACTCTGACAGCCATTACATTCTGGTTTTGGACAACCGTGGCAATAATCACCAGATACATTAGGACAAGCATCTTGGGAATCAGGAATTCCATCTTCATCAGTATCAATAGCTTCCGGAGCCCTCGGCTCAGGATTGCAAATATCGTTATACCAGTGCAAGCCTGCCCCTTCACATATTTCTTGGGTAGTACATGAATTCAAATGTTCTACATCGCAAGTCGGTGCCCCGGGTTCTGCTCCGGCATTACAGATGCCACCATACCAAAAGCCACCAGCATATGTACAGTCTGTTTCATTTAAACATGGGTTCAAATGGTTGGGAGCACAAACAAGGCCTGAAGGTTCCAGGCCTTGCTGAACTATCAACACTTCGTAGAGAACATCAATTTTATGTTTCAGCTCAGCTAAAGTATTAACAATATTAGTCAAGGTGGAAATGATGCTATCTATTTTTGCTAAAATCTGGTTTAGCTTTTCTCCGATTTCAGAAATTTTCTCGCTGATAAAGTTTATGAAATTTTGGAAAAAGCTAATGATGCTTGAGGAAAAATCTATTCCTTCCCCTGTTCCCAAACTTTCCAATTGAGTTATATCAAATAGAAGCACTATATCGGTTTCATCCCCTAATTTTTCCTTAATCAGCTGGGAAAGATTTTCCCATTGTTCCGGAGTCAATTCTTCAACGCCCAAAAGCTCAGAAAGGGTGGTGATTTTTTTCCTTGGCTGGATTTCTTCCCCCCATTTAACTTGATTTTCCTCTGCCAAAGTTCCGAGGGTAATCCCCAGCCAAAATGGCGCCTTATCTAAATTAAGATTGATGGGGTTTACTCTTCCCAAAATTACTTTAAACTGTCCTCCCCCTACCGAAATGGCATTGTAAAAAGTGTATTCTTCTTGCCAAAGAATATTTCCTTGGGTTTCTTCATCGTAAATAACAAATCTTATATTATATCTTCCATCCACCAAAGGATTTCCTCCAGAATCAGTTAATTGACCTTGATATAAAATTCTTAAATTACTGAGGTTTTCAGGTTCTCCTTGGGCAAAACAAAACTCAACCGCTAACAAAATGACAAGTAAGGAAATGATAATTGGTAATTTATTGTTCATAACTTATTGGTACTATTATATAAAGATATTTTTGTTCTTCGACCTTTTTAAAAATCGGGATAATAAATCCTGAAGTTTCATCTTTTGCCTCAACTATTATTTCGTCAGAAAAAGCGGCTTTTATTTTTTCTTTTAATTCTTCGTTTTTTTCAGTAGAAGGGATTATCACTACTCCTTCTCCAGCCAGTTTGGGAATTAATTTTTCTTCAACAATTTTTTGGGGGGTCAGAAATTGAGTAACTGCTCTATACCCCTGGCTAATTTTTTCCTCAATGAAATCATTGGCAGCAAAATATTTTTGAACCCCGTTAGAAATAACATTTTTAACAAAACTTGATGTCCTAGAAACAATATTTCTAACGGGGTGAACCAACCTGCCCAACTTTTGCTTCACAAAGTTGTTAACAACAGTATACCCCTGAACCCCGTTAGAAATAACACTTCTAACAAAGTCGGGCACACTAGAAATCGTATTTCTAACGGAGTGAACAATTTTTTGACCTACTACAAAAGTTTGGCTGGCAAAGCCGCCTAACTTTTGCTCAACGAAATCATTAGCAGTAGTATAAACCCCAACAATCTTTTGACCTACTGCAAAAGTTTGGCGGGCTAACCACTGTCCAAACTCTTTCAAATTCTCAGATATTGAACCGAAGGAATCACCAGCCGAAATGACCGCTCCTTCTCGGGCTAACTGACTGGCATTTTCTACAATTTTAAAAGTCATTGACATTCCGGTTTTTATCTGGTCTAAGAAATTGACAAAACCCTGAGCGCCGTCAACTAAGAAATCTTCCACATTTTCATTTGATTTTGCTACCTGAAAGTCTAAATCTTCAAAAACATTTTTGAAACTTTCCTTGCCAAAAAATAAATTATTTACCAAAAGAGCAAAAACCAAAATTACCAAAAAGCCAAAACGCAATTTTAACTCTGGCCTTATTTTTGGAAGCATGGGTTTTCTCTCTTCTTCAACCGGAAGGTTCTCCGGTGGTGGAGCAAATTTTTTAACATCATTATTCAGATACTCTTTTAACCATTCCCTTTTCGTCACCCAATTTCTACCAAACTTTATCGCTTTCAATTTTCCTTGCCTGGCTCTTAATGACAAATACTCTTGCGTATAACCGCAATATTGAGTTGCCTCTTGTAATGATATATAGATTGAATCACCCTCCATACTCAATGAAACTAAAGCTTCATTTCAACCTTCATTCGCTTACAGCGAACTTGGTTTTTGATATCCGATACTAAAATTTTTGTCTGTAATTTATTCGGATATTATTTCATTTTCCGATAAACAAAGGACCTAGTCAAGTGCTTCTCTGTGGATAAGTTCCGATATAGAAAATTAGTGGGTTTTGATACTTTGGAGTATTCCTAACCCGATAAGCTAGTTAGAAATTAAAAATTTCTAAACGGGGTAAAAGTGGCTTAATGGGTTTTAATACTCTGTAAAATTCCTAAAGCAGTAAAAGTTGCGATTAGGCTACTACCGCCATAGCTTATTAAGGGTAAAGGAATGCCAATGATTGGTAAAAAGCCGATATTCATCCCGATATGGATGAAAATTTGGGTAATAAAAAGAAGAGAAAGCCCCGAAGCAAAAAGATAGGCAAAATTTGACTGGCTGGAAATGGCAATTTTAAAAATTCGCCAGATTAAAATTGAAAAAAGAAAAAGTAAAAAAGAAACTCCAATTAATCCTGTCTCTTCAGCAATAGCCGAGAAAATAAAATCGGTCTGGGGCTCTGGTAAAAAACCATATTGGGTCTGGGAACCTTTAAAAAGACCCTGGCCAAAAATTCCGCCAGAACCTATGGCAATTTTTGCCTGCCTTTGGCTCCAGCCAATTTTTAATGGATCAGAAATTTGGGGCCAAATAAAACTCAAAATTCTCTCTTTTTGGTAATCTTTAAGAATTGTTGACCAACTAAAAATTGAAATTAAAAGAAAGCACAAGACCAAAATTAAAAAATGGCGAAGTTTAATTCCAGAAACAATTAAAATTCCCACCCACAGAGAGAGTAAAATTAAAACCGAGCCAAGGTCTGGCTGGAGAAAAACTAAAAGAGAAGGAATGAAAACGTAGAGACCAGAAATTAAAATGTGGATTATCCGATATAATTCAATATGACGCGTGGAAAAATATTTTGCGAGGAGAATTATTAAAACAATTTTGGTAAACTCTGTTGGATCGATAGAAACTTGACCTAATTTATACCAAGATTTTGTGCCCCTGATTTCCGGGGCGAAAAAAAATAAACCCACCAAAAGCACCAAACAAAGAAAATAGAGAATTAAAATTAAACGGGGGTCTTCTCTTAGTGTTCGCCAATCAAAAAAACTAATCAATATCATTAAAATAATCCCTATTCCAAAAAAAATAATCTGCTTTTTAAAATTCAAAAAATCTCCTTTTCCCAAGGAGCTACTGTAAATTGACAACAATCCAAAACCAACTAGCAAAAAAGTAGAGACAATAAGTACCCAGTCTAATTTTTTAAGATGGAGTACAATAGATTTCATCTGAGATGTTCAACCTTGAAGTTTGAACACTATTTCAATTAATTTCTATAAGTTTCAAAAACTCTTGCTCATTAATAATCTTCACTCCTAGTTTTTTGGCTTTTTCGAATTTTGAGCCGGATTCTTTGCCAACAATAACAAAATCTGTCTTTTTAGAAGTCGATTCCGAAATTTCTCCACCCAAAATTCTGATTTTTTCTTTTGCCTCTTCTCGGGTCAGTGTTTGTAAAGAACCTGTTAAAACAAAAATTTTTCCTTTTAGGGGTTGTCGTTTTGGTTTTTTTTCTTCAAGAATTTGAACTCCAACTTTTTTTAATTTTTCAATAAATTTTAAATTTCTTTTTTCTTGAAAAAAATCATAAATTGACTTTGCCACAACTGGTCCAACATCTATTATTTTTTGAAGTTCTTGGAAGGAGGCGTTTTTTAGTTTTTTAAATGAGCAAAAATTTGCAGCCAAGTCCTGAGCGGTCTCTTCGCCAACATTTCTAATGCCCAAAGCATAAATGAATTTTGACAAAGTAATTTTCTTTTTTGATTGAATTGCATTGATTAAATTTTGGGCTGATTTTTCGGCAAATCTTTCTAGGGGTAAAATGTCTCCTTCTTTTAACAAAAATAAATCTCCCGGGTCAGAAATCAAACCCTCATCCAATAATCTATCTACGATTTTAGGACCAAGACCAATAATATCAAAAGCTCTTCTTGAAACAAAGTGATAAAAATATTCCCTTTTACGGGCCCGGCATTTTGGATTTGGGCAACGCCAGACAACCTCTCCTTCTGGTTTGATAAGTTTTGTCTCACAAACTGGACAACTTTTTGGAAAGCGGAATTCTTTTTCCTTTCCGGTTCTTAATTCCGGCAAAACTTGAATGACATCGGGAATGACATCACCTGCCCTACCGACAATGACCGTATCGCCAATTTTTACTCCTAATCTTTTTATTTCATCCTCGTTGTGTAAAGTTGCCCTGGAAATTTTAACTCCGCCAACCTCAACCGGTTTTAAAACGGCAACCGGAGTCAGAGCTCCTGTCCTGCCAACCTGCAATCGAATCCCTTCAACAATTGTCGTCGCCTGCTTTGGCGAAAATTTAAAAGCCCTCACTCCTCTCGGGCTCTTTCCAACCACTCCCAATTTTTGGAAAATTTCATTGTCATTAATATTGACCACTACTCCATCGATTTGAAATGGGAGTTTCTCTCGCTTTTCCCCTACCTCTTTCCAGAATTCCATTATCTCTTCTAAATTTTTACATTCCCTGCCTTCATCTGTTTTGAATCCTAAGGCCAGCAAAATTTGGTGTTCTTGAGAATGCTTTTTTTGACCCAGATCGGTGACAATATCATAAGCCAAAAATTTTAGGGGCCTTGAGGCGGCCAATTTTGGATCTAATTGCCTGATGGAACCGGCGGCTAAATTTCTGGGATTGGCAAAAGTTTTCTCTCCTTTTTTTTCTAATTCTTTGTTTAACCTCTCAAAATCTTTGACATTCATATAAACCTCGCCCCTGATTTCAATTTCTCCCTTTTCGATTAATTTTTTTAATTTTTCTTCGAATTCCTCCCCACCAAATTTTGGTGGGGGGTGGATTTCCAATTTTAGGGGGATTGATTCAATTGTTTTTAAATTTTGGGTGACATCTTCGCCAATTTTTCCAGTCCCTCTTGTTGAACCAATTTTAAAAATCCCATTTTCATACAAAAGAGAAATAGCAAAACCATCAACTTTCAATTCAGCAAAATATTCAACCCCCTCACCACTTTTTTGCGAAAAGTGGTGGGGGGCAAGTTTTTTTAAATAATCTTCCCAATCTCTCAGTTCTTCTTCAGAAAATATATCTTCAATTGATAACATCGAGGTTTTGTGTTCAACTTTTGCGAATCCCTCTAATGGTTTACCAGCCACTCTCTGGGTTGGGGAGTCGGGGGTGATAAATTCGGGGAATTGCTGTTCAAGTTTATAAAGTTCGTGCTTTAGAGAATCCAAAGCTGCATCAGAAATCTCCTGTCGATTAAGAACGTGATACAGGTATCGATGGTAATCGATAACCTTCCTTAGTTTCTCAATTCTTTGTTTGGCTTGTTGCCTGTTCATACGAAAACATGATTCACCCTATTAAATAGGTCTTTGACCTAAAATCCTCTGGATTTTATTTAATAGGGTAAAGATATCGGTGATAATTTATCAATTTTTTTAATTTTTCAATTCTTTTTTTCGCCTCCGATTTTTTCATATCTATCTATTATATTATATATATCATTCTTCCAATTAAAAACTCTTAATAAAGAGTTCTAATAATGCCAGTAAAATAAAATCCCATATCGGAGAGGGGTCGGGAGAACCCTTCGGTTCTCCCATCTAGGAAAACAGTCGGGCTTTGCCCGCGTTAGAAACCGAGGGTTTCTAAGGAGCGAGCTAAAGGCGAGCGACCTGACTTTGTATTACTACTAGTATTTCGTTTCGATGGCGCGCTTTATTTCTTTGTAGTTGCCAATTGATTTAATGGTTGTGGTGGAAGTGGTATCAATTATTTCAACTTTGGCTGAAATATCATATCTTTTTCCATCAAAAACAGTATAAAAGGTGATGGTACAATTTTTACAACTTTTTGGCAGGCAATCAGTTCCGGTTGTTTCACAATTTTGGCATTCTTCTGCCGAACATTGGTTACAAATATCACAAAGCCCCCTCGTTCCCTCAGCTGGTATTTTTTTACGGTCATAAAAAAGAACTTTTTCTATCCCACTTTCAGCTGAAAAAAAAGAAATAACGGAATAACCAATTCCGGTCATCATTTTTGTTTGCCGTATTAAAATGACAGAAAGTCCCAAGCCAATAGCTAAAATAACATCCATAATTAAACAGGTTAATAAAATTGAAACGCCCCTATTCATGGAACCTGAAACATGGAACATGGAACAATTTGTTTTATGTTTCATGATATATGTTATATGATGTGTGATTTAATATATGAAATCTAGGTTTCTTTGGGAAAGAGTGGTTTGGAGCCGGATTTTTGATTCTGGTTGGTCCTTTTTTTGAATTTCAAATGAAATGGTTAATCTTGGTTGAAGGTCATCTTCCTGGTCCTGACCGGAAAGTTGAAATTTAAGGAAGGTAATTTCTAAATCATCGGGAGTCAGGGGCTGAAATTGACCAAAATTTTCTTCGCTTTTATCTATTGATTGCTTTTGCCCAAATTGACCATTATTTGAAGAAAATTCCTGACAAAGTTCTTGATAGTTTAAAAATCTGATTTTGGAAATATCAAGGCCGGGATTTTCATAATTTGAACCGGCTTCAATACAAGAACCATCTAAATCTTTTTTTGCCATTCTTAAGGCCCGGCTAACATATTCTAAAGCATAAGAAATATTGTCAGCAATTTCCGTTGAAGTTAGGGCTTTTCTCTGTCCTTTTAAAGAAGTAACAAAAAGACCGGTTGGGCCAGCAATAATGAAAGAAAAAATGGTAACGGCTACCAAGATTTCAATTAAAGTGTAAGCATTTTTATTCATACCAACTAGTGAGATATTCTATGGCTTTTGCATTATGGGTTCTGCCTTTCTCTGCCCACTCAACATTAACTTCGACTTTTATATTATCGGAATCCAATTTTTCAATGGTAATTTCTCTTTTAAATTTTGTTTCAGTTCCCGAAGTATAATTGTAAAAATCACCATCAATTTTTAGAGGTGTTCCGTCATATGAATGGCAATTGTATCCCGGGTATTCTGGACCGCATTTTTCAAAATCTTCTGTGTCAGCGAAAGTAAGAGTAGTGTAATCTGCCTGAAAATAACAGGGCGAGTCAGGACAAATTAAACCATCGTCCCAAAGAGAAGTTTTGCTTGGGTCTCTGGCCTGGAGCCAATTGGTGTCTCTTATATTTCTAACGATTTCAATCCCCTCCTGGACTAAATAAGAAGCAATTAAATGATCTTTTACCAAAGAGGCAGCCGACAAGGTTTGGCTAATTAAAATAAAGGCAGAACCAGCTCCAATAGTTAAAATAAAAATCGCCCCAATCACTTCTAGTAATGTAAATCCTTTATTATGCTTAATATCGGAAATTAAACATCTGGGCATGTTTGAACTCGGAGATTAAACATTTTAGTCGATTTCAATGAGGCCGATGGTGTTGATTTTGACAGTTTTATTTTTACCATCATAGGTTAAGGTGACGATGGCTGAATTGTCCGGAGGTTCGGGTATAATTTCAATAACTGGGTCGGGAGGGAAAAAGGTGATTGATAAAGGTGACGAGGGAGAGAGGTTAGAAATTTTAATTCCCGTCTCCTCCAAAGAAAGTTCTTTGATTTTTTCTGGATAAGGAGTGTCAGGTGTTGCTCCGGTGCAACTGAGAGCAGGTCCTGAGGGATCGTATTCTTTATCTCCATCGCAATCAGCAAACAAAATATAGGAACTTAAATTATTTTGAAAAAAAATTCCATATCCCCCTTTTGGGAAACCCCCACCAAAACTGGCTGGGAGAGTTTCACTGGCCATTGCCATTCTTTTTGCCGTTCCTAAATCCTGAGCTAATTTGTAGGCCGACCTTAAGAGAGCGTATTCTCTTTCCCCTACCCGATAATTCGCCAGGACAATGCCTGACAATAAAATAATAATAGTAATCACTACTGTTAATTCGAAAAGAGTGAATCCTCTCCTCATGGAACATGGATCATAGAACATGGAACGTAGAACAATAATTATTTGTTTAAACCTTGGATTGTTTTCCAAAGCATTGCTCCGATTTCCTCAGCTAATTTCATCATTCTTTCATAATCTTCTTGAGTTAAATATTTTTCTGCTAATGAAAAATGTAATAAATATTTTGTTTCTTGTAACGAACCATAAGAAATCTCTAGAAAATTTTTATAAATTTTATCTTTTCCCCGAGCATAACCTTCTTTATAGTTTAAAATTATGGAGAGAGCAGCCCTTCTTAATTGTGAAGTTACACCGTATAACTCATCTCTAGGGAAATTTTTTGTAATTTTATAGACTAGATGGACAAGATCATCCATTTTAGCTTTTAGCTTATCGTGAAATTGTTGTCTCATGTTCCATGCTTAATTCTCAATGATTTATGTTCCATGATCCATGATTACAAAGGGGGAACTTCCCGCCATTCAGGCAGAGGAGTGGTAATTAAAAGTTGGTGATCTTCGGTATCAGTTCTACCAACGTTATCAGTAATTTTCAAAGTAACTAAACCAGAATTAGCATCAACTTTTTTGAAAGAAGCTGAGGGACAAGAAACTGAGGGAATTGGTGGAGAACACCAACTACTGGAACGGGTGCCATCTTTAAGGGTCCAGGAAAAATTGGTAATTGAGCTCGCTCCCTCAGAAGGCCTAGAAAGAAGAATACCATTTACACCTCGGAAATAAACCAGGACATCTTCTGAAACTCTAAAGTTATCACAACTCTCCCAACCCTCACTCGGTTTCAAAGAACATTCAAATTCGGCAATGGCTTCCAGGCGAACATAAAAGTCGTGAGTTTCTTCATCACTTCGGCCTTCGATATCCTCAACATATAATTTCACGTGGTAATCCTGGCTGGCTGGCAGAGTAGGTAAAGTTAGATTACAAATTGCTTCATTTTCGGGAGTGCCGGGATCGTCAACACAGGTTAAATAGGGATCCTGCCAGGGAGTCCAATCTTGATAGAAAATTGACCAGATTGATGTTGAGATGTTATTATCGGGGTCGGTTGATTGATTCAAAACCTTAAAGTTGCAGTTTCGGTTATAGGCAATCCAATCGGGAAAACACTGGCCGCCGGGTTGACATCCCGAAGCATCACAAGAAATGGCGGCTGTTGGTGGATTATTGAGAACGGGGCCAGTTTTTTCAGATGTTGGAGTAGCATTTACTCCTTTTTGGTCTTGGGCTTCGAAAAAGTAAGTATAATCACCACCTGAAAGTCCTGATTTTGAGAAAGAATAAATTGCTCCCCCGGTATAGGTTCCACTGACGTAACTCATATTAAATGGACTACCCGAAATATCTACCCCACCTTTTTTGATATGAACTCTAACAAAATTTGGGGAGTCACCATCCAGGTCAGTATATTTAATTCGATAGACAAAATTAGTGGAAGTATTTCCGGTTTCTGGCTCTAGACCGTCAGAAGTATAACCTGATTCGCCGGTCCAGCTTAGAGTCGGCGCATTATCTTCAATTACATTAATAATAATAGTATCTTCGTCGCTACTTGTTCCTCTCTCCACCTTGACTTTAGCTGTATAGGTTGAACCGGAATAATTGCAGAGATTAGAAGCGATGTAAGGATTAATGTCACTACCATCAATTTTCAAATTCCAACCAGCAGTAGGAACTTCTTCTGCTCCTGCGCTTGTTGTTGGTTCTGGGGAAGCGTATTTACGAACTCTAATGGCATCAACAGAAAAATCTACTGTGTAAGTTATAGAGCTTACAGATCCTTCATTATCTACTATGGCTTTGAGATATCTGAAATTACAATCAGCTTCATCCACTCTATATCCAGTATCTCCACTTCCCGAAGGATTAAATGTTATTCTTTTAAGATTGCTCCAAGTAGAACCATCTGTAGAGTTCTGCCATTTCCAAGCACCTGATGGTGAATAAGAAGTGGAATAAAAACCATGAGTACCCCTCCACCAAAATTGGCATTTATAGCCAGTATAAATAGAACCAAAATCCCAAGTCCAGGCAGACCAGTATGGTCCTTGCCCAGCCCAGTTATCTCTAAATCCCATTATTCCATACTGTCCATCTGAAGAACTTGTAGTATATTCTGGGTTTCCCCAAAATTGTGTATTGCCGTAAGGATTTTGATAGGTAAATGAAGGTAATGATATTGGCCATAGAAAAATGTTAGGATTACTTTGACTCGTAGCACTTGGATTTCCATAATAAAGATAAATGGTGGCATCCGCTCCAGAAGCCTGCGACCTCTTGACCCAGACAATCGCAAAAACTCCGTCCGTCTTGCTCTCAATCCAGTATGGCAACTCTGGGCCAGTTTCGTTTTCAGTAAACCTTATGTCACGGAAATCGCTCATCATGTGGCTGTCGTAAGTAAGATTGATTTTCAACTGGTAGTCCGCTGGATGGGTTCCAGTTATCGTTATCTTTTTCCTGTAACTCCAGTCAGAGAGCCAGCCTTCAGCGCCTGTTATACCACAACCAAACTCATAATTTATTGTTCCAAACATTGTTCCAGAGACCGTGGCTTTTAAATCAACGCCATTTGCCGGTTTAGAGAAGACCACGGAATCGTAATAACAGGCCACATTAGCATCCAAACCGGCGCAGAGATCTACTGCCAAAGTTGGATTAGAAACTGTTATCGGTAAACTTCCGCTATCAGTTCCTCCCCTATCGTCGGAAACTGTTACGGAAACAGTGTATGCATTAGCAATTGAATAAGGATGGCTGGGATTTTGTTCGGTGGAAGTTCCACCATCACCAAAGTCCCAGTTATAAATTAAGGCATCGCCATCTGGATCGGTAGCGGTAACAGTGAAATTAACATTACAGCCGGGCTGGGTAGTCGGCACGGTGCAGGGCGAGGTAGCGTAAGAAGGACCCGAAGTAATTTGAGGAGGATTATTGGGAAAAACATTAACTGTTATCGGGTCACCAAAAGCTGAATTTCCAGCTGCATCCCAACAGTAAAATTTCATAGTGTGATTTCCAGAAACAGTGAATGAATAATTAGCTGAAACGGTGCAAGAAGTTCCATTTTCACAAGGAATTGGAGAAATAGTAGGGGTAACACCAGTATCTGCTCCATCCACCCAGAGTTGACAACCGGTAATTTTACCAACTGAATCAGTAAGTGAAGCACAAAAAGTTTTCTCTTGGCCTTGGTTAGCCAGAGTACAGGGAGCTAACGCCGGGTCACAGCTTGTCGGTGGAATAGCGCAAGCAATTTTACCAATTGTTGGTGGAGTCCAATCAATGCCAAAATTTCGGCTGGTTTGTTTTGAGTTTCCAGCAGTATCATAAGCATAACTTGTAACCTTGCAGCGATTTTCTCCTTGAAAGATACATATATTAGTGGAACTACAAGCACCTGAGCCGACATAAACAGTTTTAGTGACCGGATCGCAACTTCGTGATAATGTTCCAGAAGAACAATCGGGACCAGCGGAAGGGTTTAATCCCACAACCAAATATTGACAAGAAGAAGCCAAACCTGAACCACCGATATCTGAATCATCAATTGTGGCTGTAAAATCATCATTATGCCAAGAACCAGCAGCCGGATTAGTAATATCGGTTGAGGGAGCAATTTTATCAACTTTAAATTCGACTGGACTGGAAAATCCGGGATTTCCAGCCAAATCCTTGGCCGTCCCACAAACCCACAAATGAGAAGAAATTGTTTGAGGACTGGTAAGGTTATAATCTCCATAATTAGTTGAGCAAGTTACCGGATTTGAGGTGTAGGTCTTTAACTTGTAAGAACCGGGGTCGCAATCAGTATCGCTATCAGTGCAAGAGACGGTGGCAGTGGCATCGGTGTTCTGCCAGGTGGTGGTAACGCTGACTGGGACGGCCACAACTGAAACAGTCGGTGGATTAACATCGGCTACTCCATAAAATACTTTATAATTTGAAATAGGAGTACCAGCTGGAGGGCAAACGCCTATTCCATTTGAAAATCCATCTTTATCAGGATCGCAATTGACTCTGTTAAAAGAAATCCAGCCAATTACCTGATCTGACCAAGCCCAGCCTTCCATTTCTCCAGCATAAGAATTCCAGGAGACCCCATAATTTGTATCTCTTAATCTTATCCAGCCCGGCCAGCCACCGCCATCAGTTAAGGCCTTTGCCCAACCGGAAACCTTGTTTGTTGAGAGATCAAGTTTTGCAATACAACTTCCATCAGGACAAGGATCATCAGTTGGTGGAGCTCCAGTTTCTGAACGTTTAAAACTTATCCAGCCAATGTTTTCTGACCAGGCATCGCCGGAAAAAACCCCGGTTGTAGAATCAATATTTACTCCGTAATTATTTGTGCAGCGAGGCGTCGGCAATTCAGGATTATTACAATTAAAAGAAATCCAGCCAATATTCTCTGACCAAGCCCAACCGGAAACATTGTCGGCTGACCCAGCATTTGCTTTTTGAAAAACAAAAAAACCAAAAACAAGAAAAGTAATTAGTAAAAATATTTTAATCTTTAAAAGAAATTCCATTTCCGGCATTGTTTTATTATACCATTTTTTAAAAAAAGAGACAGCTTTTAGGCTGTCTATTGGATATTCTTAATGAACTTCAATGGTTTTGGAAGAAAAGCTTTTGAAGAAATTGTAGAGTCCGTGAATAAACAGAGCGATGCCGATTATTAGGAATACGAAGAACCCTCCGTGGTCAATGAAACGCCCGATTGTTCCCCATGGCTCGCCCCACCAAGTTCCGAAGTGAAGCCCAACTAGTCCAGCGGCCAACACACCGAATATCGCGAACATACCTAGAGAGCCAAGGCCAAATATGCACTCGACTATTCCAACAACCATCCTTCCTTTGTTTTTTTCCACAAAACCACCTCTATTTTAGATTATAAACAAAAGGGGATTCTTGTCAAGTGATTCTAAAAATTCAAGGATATTTTAATTTAATTTCATTCGCAGTTTTTATTTCTTTGAGTAATAGCCAATAATGCCAGTGTTGTTGTATGAAGATTATCAAACCAGCTTCCATTTTCCGCCTGGCAACGAATAATATTTTTAACCCAAACTTCTTCTATTGGATAACCAGCATAACCAATAATTGCCGCTCTCTCAGCATAAATATCAAGAGAGAGAGGGATACAAAGATGAGAAAGATTTTCTGACTTTCCTTCGTTGTTTTGAATTATTATTAAATCTTCAACTAATTCCTTTATCAAAGTATCTATAATGGAAAGATCATAACAGCCTCTTTCTTTAATTATTGCTAAGGCTAAAAGGAGGTGGCTAGAATTATAAGCATTATCTTTTTTAATCGTATTTATATCTTTTAGAATGTCCTCATATACAAACATTTCACAATAAGCTGCTTTAGCAATAAGGCGAGTGTTCAAATCAGTAATATTTTCCAAATCAGGAATATCCGAATATTGATAGACAGGGTCATAAAGTCGGTATAAGAATTTCCGATCGCTAATGTCTTCATCTAATTTTTCTTTCCATAATTTTTCCAATCTTTCATCTCGGCAAAATTTATTTATCTCTTTGACTAAAAAGGTTGTTCCCCCACCAAATTTTTCATCAGTTTTTAAAAGAAAATTAATTCCTTTTTGAACCTGACCTTCTTTTTCTATCAGAGGTATTTGAGTTGAAATTTCAATTCTTCTTTTCAAACCAGAGAAAGTGAAAAATCCGATTATTAAAATAATAATCAATGCTAAAATAACCCAAAAAATTCCTTTTTCAACAAGTTTCATTTTTTAACTTCTTAAAATTTATTGATTAAAACCTATTACAATAAAGTCTCTTGTTCGAAGTGTTGCTCTAGCAGCATCGTCAGCGCCTCGATCGCTGAACTGAAGACGAATTGTGTGGGTCCCGGGACCGACGGCATAGGTACACATAGTAGCGAAACTTAGTCCATATGTATCTCCTACAGCGGTGTTTGTTGGGCACTCGTGATACCTGTGACTTCCACTACATTCATTTCCATCAACAGCAATTTTGTAGTACCCCCAGGTGTGAGGGTCTCCAGCAAGGAAATACGCATCATCACGATAAGTAATCGCACCCCCAGCCCAGATAAACAAAACACTGTTGCTGTTTACGGTAACAGTACTCACCAAATAAGGATCGTCAAAGTAGGTGTTAGCATTTGAACTTTCTGGCACGTCCCACACAGTGCCTGTTGAAAAATATCCATAGGGAGGTTTATTAATAGTTGGCGTTTGCCAACTTGCTAAACCACTTGCATCAGAAGTTAAAACCTTGCCTGTGCCTGGCGAACCGCCAGTAATTTTAACTTGTCCGGCAACTTCCAGTTTTGCTCCCGGGCCCGTCGTTCCGATGCCGACGTTGCCACCTGAAGTTATTCGAAATCTTTCGGTTCCTCCTGAGAAAACACTCAATTGAGACCCAGCAATATATACTGGAGCGTTTTCAGCTGAATTTGATTTCAAATACAGATCATTGTAACCAATAATGGCATTTACATCTTTAATATCTCCTTCTGTTCCTCCCAGTTTAATATTCCCAACAACTTGCAGTTTCTCACCCGGCCCCGTCGTCCCGATGCCGACGTTGGTGCCATTATCATAGATTTGGGAATTTCCAAGAGAATTTGAACCTGTCCATTTGGTTATATAATTTGTACTTCCACTGCCAGTCAATCCACCACCAGTTACCACACAAGTCGGAGCAGAAGCTGAACTCAAATCAAATGATTGAATTGCATAACCTGAAGAACAGCTCTTTGAGGGATAGGCAAGAGAAACTGTATCTGCCCCTACATTAATTCCAGTTCCTGCTCCTACATTCAAAGTAACATCCCCTGAAGTTCCACCTCCAGTTAGACCTGAACCAGCATTAACAGCAGTGATATCTCCCCCTCCTGCCGGAGTAGAACAAGTTAAAGAAGAACCTACTGCGCTTACATACTGACCAGAGGAACAGGCAGATGGAAAAGAAGTCAATCTTGCCCAGGGAACAGAACCAATGGTAAGGGTACCAGTCGAATCTATTTTCCATTTCTCTATCCCTCCTGAATAAAAACTGAGTTGGGAACCTGAAATATATACTGGAGCATTTTCAGCTGAATTACTCTTCAGAAATA
>Ga0315280_10005348_pt1 | contig 18378 bp, 16 predicted proteins | sample YL17G06_40_MG_FD_203697 | JGI IMG/M metagenome (GOLD analysis project Ga0315280, IMG submission 203697) | Sediment microbial communities from Yellowstone Lake, YNP, Wyoming, USA - YL17G06_40 | ecosystem: Environmental > Aquatic > Freshwater > Lake > Sediment | place: USA: Wyoming | collected... | reverse complement strand
CTATTTTATGCTGTTCTTCATGTTGTTCTTGAAAGTGCTGTTGCGCTGGGTCATGGGCAATCTTGGTGCGGTATTGCTAGCGTATATGAAAGAGAGAGCGCGCTGGCTTGTCCCGAAATTGGTTTTTAATGGTTTTTATTCGCCTTTTATGATTTGGGGGCAGATTTGGGCTTCGCATTTTGTCCTCATATTCTTGCAGTATCCGCCCTTCTCGAACCTGCAAAGGTGCTAAGACGGCTGAAGGTAATGGAGACAACCTCTGTGAAGGGGTCTGAGAGGGCGAGGGAAACTTGACGCTTAACTTTAGGAGGAATGGAATAGGTGAATGCTGGTCTTCCAAGTCCCTTAGATGGCTTTTTTTCCTTCACTATGAAGCCTTGATCTACTAGAAAATCCAGATGCAACCTCAAAGTGTTATGGGAGAACCCCACATCGTTTAGAATCTGATTAAAAACCCTAGGCTTGCCATCCTTAAGAACATTTAGGATGCGTTCGTCAAAGAAGCCCATAATGAGGATTAATATGCAAAAACAGCCTTAAAACCATTTTTAACCATTTTAGGGACAAGCCAGCGCGCTATCACTCAAAGATTGAGAGTTCTCGCTAGTTCAAGCAAATCTCCAAAATCCGAAGGTTTTACACCATAACTTCTAAGCAAGCCACTGATGTCAAAAATGTTAAAAACCTCTACAGGTATTGGTTGACTTCGATTCCAAGAACTTATGGCCTCAAAAGCTTCCGGTTTCAATTCACCACTTAGAAACAACAGAAGACGCCTTGGATTATCCCTGGAAGTCCCTCGGGGGAATCGAGTTTCCTGTGTGTTCAGTGCTTCTATCATTTGCCCAGCGATTTCATTTCTCCAATCAGATTGGGATATATCCCCTTTCTTGACTTGAATAATCAAGATTTGTGTTCTTCCTAGTTGGTCCTTGTCAATTACAGCCACGGCGTCTTTCCCATGTTCTCCTGTGCCGTGTAACGGTTGCACATTATTTCGAGAAATATGCTTGGCAAAAAAAGCACGGATTAGTTTCCTTAGATCCTCTTCTGATAATGATTGTAAAGTCTTGACAATTTCCAAGTCTTCGATATACACTATGAAGACTCCGATTAACTGGTTTCAGAAGGTTTTTTTTCCTTGCTCGCGCGCTCCTCATAACGTCTTTTCATTTCTTCAAGTTCTTTTTTCTCGTCTTCAGGAGTCTTGGCCAAAACTCCCCCAGTCATTGATAGCATTCTTTCAACAGAGCGTTCTAATCTTTCAATCCTATCTGCAACTTGACTGAGACGATTCTCGATGGTTTCTTCTAGAAGAATTTTGCTTTCAATCCAACTTTCTAAGACGCTTTTGACATCAACTGTGTCGTTTATTGTGATATTCTTTCCAGAGACACTTTTGCATTCGCCTTTTAGCTTCAATGTTGTGAATTTGTCGGCTAAAACCTTTATGTTGCCCTCAGGTAGCATAAACCGAACCTTTTGACTGGGCATTAGCAAAGGAAAAAGGACAGCTTTTTTGAAGTCCCCAGGTTCAAGTGAAATTTCCAATTTGACGTCTATCGCCGCCATTTTACCAACATTCTGAACGAGCAAAACTACGAACAACGATCCTCTGATCTCGAAGGAGGCTTTAATAAATGGATCAAAACGATCCCTAGGTTCGTGCTCAACCATGCCTATGCATCCCTTGTTAGAGTTTATGCTCTAAAGATTTAAGAATATTGCAAATGGTGATCGCGGCGCGCGCGCTATGACCATACTCGCTAAGTTCAAGCTCCTTCGTTAAAGCGACTACTTTCAGTTGGCTCAGCGAGTTTCATGAAAATCAAGCAATGGCAGTGTTACTCCAACCTGATTTTGATACCTACCTCTGTACGCGTTTGGTGAAGCAGTTGATTTTTCAGCCAGAGTTAGGTGAAAAACCTTATCCATAGCGTAGAGCTTTACTGGAAAGCTTCCTCCCATGATTTCAACGGTCAGTTGCCCGTGAAAACCCGAATTGACGAATCCATATGGCAGGAGTAAACCAATCCTTGCATAGGTGCTTCTAATGTTCAGAAAGCCGACCAGCTTATTCGTTAACCTTATTTTTTCGAAGGTACAGACCAATACTCTTTCTTCTGGATTGATGACAAATGAGGAGTCAACTTCTTTCTTGTAGAATTTCTTAATATCTTTCGTCCTGTGAGTGTCCAAGATCGTTGGAACATTTCGCAATCTTGCAATTTCCTTTCCTAATCTTAGATCAATTCCGTCCTGCGTCAGGCACATTTCGGATAGAGGATCAACTAGTAGCTCTCGGCTTTTGATTAATTGAAGTATCTCAGATTTTCCTAGGATCAAATTTTCACTTCCGACGATCCGTAACGCCATATAGAGCTAAAACTGCCCCAACCACAGTTGCTCCTATCCCAAGTCCTATTAGAAAGGTAGCATCGTCCACAAGCCCTGGAGACAATATCCTAGAGTAGAAAAGAAAAAGCCCACAAAAGAACAGGTAAAAAGCGTATACATAAAATCCCGTTATCCATATGGGGCGTCGACGGGGAAGTCTGCGGTTAATAGTGGCAACCTCTTCCTGTAACTTACCGAGTGCTAGGACTATATCATCAATAGGGTGACCGTGAAATCTTTCTAAATCAGTCCTTTCTAGCTTTCTGAAATCAAGTTGACTTTTTCCGATGGGATCAACGGTTTCCGCCGGGTGTATGAAGGTCTTTGGATTCTTGCCGCGATACCCTTCTTAGCGCTTTTATCTAGTCTTTCAAATTCAAGCGAACATATGGGATCACCAAGTCTTAATTCGATTGGTTCATGTCCCAAGTGTTTGAATACTAGGGCAAGATTCCATCCATCAGGATATCCGTATCCAAGATCTATCTTCGTTGCAATGCTCGAAAATCCTTTTTCTAGCAGGCTTACCTTTGAGCATATTCTTCCCTGAATGTCCAAAGGAAACGCAACCTCTTCCATAGAGTGGACGGAAACAAGTTCTCCAGGATGAATATCGAATTTTCCATCGACTAGTCCAATTGGCTTTCCTCTAGTAAGTGAGACTACATTCTCGCCCATACGCAAATCGTAACTCGCTGGCTGAAGGGATGTACGGTCATAGTTTCTCTTTATCAACTTTCCTTTTTTGGCATTGTATTCTATTTCAGAATCAGAAAGTAGACAATTCATACAACCACTTCAGACTAGAATATGACGTCATACCAATTTCACTATTTCTATTTAGCGCTGACTTGTTATCATCTCTCAATCGTATTATTCCAGTAGCCTCTAGTTTCTAATACTCGCAAGATGGACTTGAACCCGTTCAGGTTCTAATCCGTAGAGACCAAAACCGAAAGCTAGGCAAATCCATCAATTCCTGCCAGCATACCTTCTGTTTGAATCTTGAATTAGAACGCCTGCAAGATTCTGCAGAGCATGAATACTAAGAGTGCTAGGTTTCATATCTTTCTGTATTGGGAGCTGAAATCGTGTCCGAAGCATGTTGAGAACTTAACCCCGTTTGGGTATGGGACGGGCGTACCCTGCATACACTCTTATTAGCCTCCCGAACAGTACTGATACACGTGGAGCAAGCAGAAGGTTCAAATGAATGTATGCCTATCTTTTTGGAAAGAGCAGTTCTGTTCCAAAAATGCTTCTGGGATATAAGGGTACGATCCTAAGCGAATTGGAAAGCCTTGGCGTTCTTGTTCCACTAGGGTTTGTGGTCACGACAGAAGCCTGCAACGATTTCCTTTCTCATGGGAGAAAGTTTCCCAAAGGACTACACGAGGAAATCCTTGACAAAGTGAAAGCGATCGAAGCTAAGATCAGGCTTTTGGTAAACAGTCCTCAACGCCCATTACTGTTGTCTGTTCGATCAAGCCCTCCAGCTTCCATGCCGGAGGTGGCTGATGCGGTTCTTAATCTGGGACTGAATGACGAGAAAGTTGGAGAATACATCAGCTCAACCGGGAATGACTTCTTTGCTTATGACGCGTATCGACGGTTAATTCAAACATTTGGGCATTCGGTTTTTGGTATCAAGACTGAGAAGTTCCAAAGGATTATTGATAGTTACAGAGAAAGACAAAAGGGAAAGGACCTTGACAAATCAGATGCTGTCGTGTTAAGATCTATTGTAGCAGATCTTAAGAAACTGATTCGCAAGGAAACCGGAAGAGAGTTTCCCCAGGACCTTCAAAGCCAAATGCAGATGGCTGTAACAGCAGTCTTCGATTCCTGGAACAAATCAGAAGCGATTCTATATCGGAAAACAAACCGAATACTTGGGGTCGGCACAGGCGTCATTATTCAAGCTATGGTTTTTGGCAATCTGAATAAATACTGTGGAACCGGTCTGTGTTTCACACGACATCCTGCAACAGGAAAGTCTGACCTATTTGGTCAGTTTCTTGTCAATTCTCAGGGTAAGGATAACGTTGCTGGAATCCGTTTACCTGAGTCAATAAGGGTTCTGGAAAATAAACTGCCACAAGTCCGCAAACAACTTGTTAAAATCTGCAAAGTCCTTGAACGTCACTTCGGAGATATGCAAGAATTTGACTTCGTCATGGAAGACAAGAGGATTTTTGTACTGTCGACTCGAGCAGGAAGGCGAAGTTCAACTGCAGCAGTTAGAATCGCCGTGAAAATGGCTCAAGAAGGTCTCGTTAGCGTAGAACAGGCTCTACTTCTGGTCCACCCATCATGCATTGAAAGACTGACCTACAGACGTGTTGATCCGAAGTGTGGTGCAAGTCCTGTCGCAACAGGGCTACCTGGATCGCCCGGTGCTGTGACTGGCAAGATAGTCTTCGATATCGACGAGGCAATAGAGCTTAGGAACAGAGGCGAAGATATCATTCTCGTTCGAACGGAAACCGTTCCAGAGGATATTCGAGGCATAATGTCTGCTCAAGGTATGCTCACAAGCAAAGGTGGGATGACTTCACATGCTACGGTGACTGCGAGGGGGATGGGCAAGCCAGCAGTGGTTGGTTGTGAACAAATCAAAATCGATGCCAGTAACCAATATGCCAAAATAGGGGATACAATAATCAGAAAAGGGCAAACGATAACCATAGACGGCGCAAATGGCACTGTATTTTTGGGTGCCATGCCAATAATCGAACCGGGGCTTGATTCTTCGGCACGCTTGCTGCTGAAATGGGCTGACAAAATTCGAAAACTTCAAGTCAGAGCAAATGTGGACACACCAAGAGACGCAAGAAGAGCACGAAAGCTTGGATCAGACGGTGTAGGTCTGTGTCGATCAGAAGAAATGCTTTACATCAACAACTGTCTTGGTCTTATGCGGGAACTAGTTTTTCCTCAAGATGTTAGAAACCGCACTCGTGTCTCAAAAAGACTCCAACGATTGTACAAGAAGAACTTCAAGAGAATATTCCGAGAGATGCAGCAGTTGCCGGTTGCGATAAGACTACTGGATCTCCCACTGTACGAACTCCTTTCCGAGAGCGGTCGCACAAGGTCTGGGACACGATTCTTTGGCTATCAGCAAAACGAAGGTTCAGGCACTCTGTACTCTAAACAGAGTTCAAACTTACTTGAGCGCAACCCAATGCTCGGACATCGAGGTTGTAGGCTAGCCATCAGCCATCCTGAGGTCTATGAAATGCAGGTGAGGGCAATTTTTGAGGCGGCTGGTGAACTGCAGAGGGAAGGTCTTCAGGTTCAGGTCGAAATCATGTTGCCCTTCGTTGGGGAGGTCAATGAGATTCATTACTTGCGTAACTTGTTGGAGTCTGTTGCAGCAAGCAAAATGAAAGCGATGAAAACTGTGATAGACTATAAGGTCGGAACCATGATTGAAATCCCCCGTGCGGCTTTGACTGCGGATGAATTAGCAAAGTATGTTGACTTCTTTTCGTTCGGAACAAACGATCTTACTCAAATGACATTCGCTTATAGTAGAGATGATGCAGAAGCAACATTTCTCAAAGACTACTTGGAAAAAGATATTCTGGCTTTTGATCCGTTTGTCATCTTGGATCGCAAAGGTGTCGGAAAACTCGTGCGATTCGCAGTTGAGAGTGCGAAGGCAACCAATGGCAAACTGAAGATCGGTCTGTGCGGAGAACACGGTGGAGAGCCAAACTCTATAGAGTTTTGCAGTGACCTAGGTTTTAATTATGTGAGTTGCCCTCTGCATCGAGTTCCTCTGGCCAGATTAGTTGCAGCACAAGTGGTCGCCCGAGAGAAAGAGCGCACGAAACATCTTTAAGATGATCTTGGCGCTCATCCATTCCTAGCCCCTGTATAAATGAGCAAGACTAAAATAAACGGGACAACAATACCAGTCAGAGGTTAAACGTTGAAAATCTACATAGTTCGCCATGGTGAATCAGTCGATGACATAGAAGATTGCTATGGTGGTATTGCTGATTTTCCTTTGACCGATGCAGGACGAGAGACTGCTGAAAAGCTGGCAAGCAAATTGGCCAACACCAGTATAAAGATACTGTATACGAGCCCATACAAACGCGCACATGAAACTGCAAGTATTATCTGCAAGAAGTTGGGGTGTGAATTGAAGGTTATAGATGATCTTCGCGAACGCAATTCATACGGAGTGTTGTCAGGAGTAAACAAGAAGAAGGCAGAAGAGATATTTTCAGGAATTCTTGCAAAGCTCAAATACGAACCAGGTGACTTTTACTCAGATGAGTTAGTCACTGGTGCAGAACCTCTAGACGAGTTTGCCAGCCGAGTCAGGGAAGCTTTTAACAAAGTCGTAGAGGATGGCGAAGGACAGAACATAATTGGCATAGTAACTCACGGAAATGTGACGAGAGCCATCTATCGCTACATTCTGGGGATAAAAACCAAAGTGAAACCTAGCCTTCTCGCTATTACCGTAATCGACTTTCAGCCAGTAGTAGTTGAGCTTAATAGAGAGCAAACACAAGGGGTGGAGATGTAGGAAGAAACCTGCATCCCCTATAGCTCAAGGAGGGCGTGTTGTGACCATTCCCATCGAACTGTTAGAACAGATCAAGAAAGGAAATTGTGTTCTTTTCCTCGGTTGGGAAAGGTCAGGAGCAAGCGAGAGTCGCTTTCTAGACGAAATTACCTTGGCTCAACATCTTGCGGAGCGCATACAGTATCATGGGCCTGCTCTTGAACTGCGAGATGTGGCCCAATATTTTCAAGCCTCTAAAGGGCGTCAAGCGCTTATTCAATACTTGTGTGAGATAATTGAAGAATATGAAGATCGCTGTCCTGACTATTATGACGTTTTTGCTGAGTCGTTGTTCAACATCATCGCCACAACATCTCTGGACAATTCATTGGAGTCAATCCTAAAGAAACATGGGAAAAGCTTCGTAAAAATGGCTTGGGATGAAGATTGTTCATCAATCGATGACAACAAGATACTTCTTGTGAAACTTCACGGCGATGTTGAAAACAAAACGTCAATCGTGATCACGAAAGAAGATCACATAGCTTTCATCGATCAACTCGCGAAAATGCCGGATATACTCAAGTATTACTTCAGCACCAAAACTCTGTTATTCTTGGACTTCGATCTGAGTGATCCTTACTTTCTGCAGTTCTATGCGTATGCAAACGAACGGACTAAAGGTTATCCACGACTCGCATATGCAGCAAAACTCAACATTACGCAACAGGAACGCCAAGAATGGATGCAACGCAATCTTGTTCTACTTGATTCCTCCACCGATGTCTTCCTGAGAGAACTGGCAAATAAGATTGGCCACGTGAGCCACCTGCCCCCAAAGGATCCTATTGCCGCACTTGCAGGGACGCTCGCAGGCGCGATACACAAGTCTCCATACAAATTCCTCAGCAATTTCGAAGAACAGGACGTCGACATCTTCTTCGGTCGAGAGTACGATGTCGTACATGCTTCTCAGAAAATTCTCTCTTCCAAACTAACAGTTCTATATGGAAAATCAGGTATTGGCAAGACTTCACTGATCTGTGCAGGGATTATTCCTCGTCTTGTTCAAAATGGTTACCTCCCTGTATACAGTAGGTGTATTGGGGACCCCTTGCTCTCCATCAAAAAGAACATCCTAGATCGTCTACTAAGCCTCGACACTGGCAACATAGTGTTAAAGAGATTGCGGGATGTTATGAATTGCTCCTTACCTGACTTTATTCGTGAAGTTAGAGAAGTTGAGAAGCGACCACTTGTAGTTTTCATTGATCAGTTTGAAGAATTCTTCGTTTCCCTAGGTGAAGCTACTCGAAAGAAGTTTGAGCGGGAGCTGACCGAATGCATAGACTCACCGTATATTGGAGGAACGTTTGTTCTCTCTTTACGTGAGGATTTCTTGGCAGAGTTGCATGAACTTAAAAGACTGCATAACATCTATGGAAATCGATATCGCCTGAAGGCACTGACGGAGCAAGAGGCAAGACAAGCCATAACCCGGCCTGCGGAAAAATTCGGAGTGACCTTCGATGAGGATGTTGTTAAAGTCATAATCCATAGACTCTCTGAGAAGGGGCAAGTCGATCCAGCGCAACTGCAGATTGTTTGTGACCGCCTGTATAATAGCATGAGTGAGACTTCTCAACTTATCAACATGGAACTGTACGATCAGCTTGGAGGGGTAAGAAAGATCCTAGCCGATTATGTGGACTCGATTTTGGACAGTTATGGGCCCAAGCGTCGGACAGTAGCTCAAACATTGCTTCGGAGCATGGTGACTTCACTGTTTACGAGGACTATGCTGTCCTTTTCAGATGCTGTCCTCGTGACTTCAAATGTGACTGATTGGAACAAGGCGGATACCAGGAAGTTGATTGGCGACTTGATTCAGGCGCGTCTGATACGTAGGGTGGCAGACGTGCAAGAAGAGTCCTATGAGCTCAGCCACGAATATCTGATCAACAAGATCCGAGAATGGATCGATCTAGAAATGCTAAAAGTGAAAGAAGCACAGGATCTATTGAGACAAGAATATGATAATTGGGAACATCATAGGATTCCCATGGGTGAATCAGCGCTGAAGATCGTTGACACACAACGAGAAAAACTTGTACTCAATAACAAGCTGAAGGCATTTATCCTTGTTGCGGCAGTAATCTATGATTTCGAGTTTGCCTATTGGTTAGGGCGAAATCAGGGAAATCAACAAGCCATTAATCTTCTTGGACGGACTCTGAAGGAACATAACTCTGCTGCTCAAAGGCTTGCTGGAATTGCTTTGGGTCAATTGACAAATGACAAGAAACTCCTTGATGAGATATTTAAAATCTTCAGAACTGTCGCCAACCCTAACGTCGAAAAAAGGATTGAGGAACTTCAGAGCCAAGGTCTGTCCATTTCCAACTCATTTCTAAAGAAAGTCCGGAGCATAGTGGTGCGGAGATTTTCAGAGAATATGGTCTTTGTAGAAGGAGGCGATTTCCTGATGGGAACTCCAGAAAGAGAGATTAACGCTATAGTAAGGAAGGCTGATGTACCGAAGGCGTTCTTCAAGGGACAGTATCCTCAAAGAAAAGTACATGTTGACTCTCTTCAAATTGACAAGTTTCTAGTCACGAACAAAGAGTTCAAAGAATTTAAACCGGGTCACACTTTCCCAGCTGGACAAGATGACCATCCCGCAACGAATATGACATGGTACGAGGCAAGGGATTATGCTAGGTGGCTAGGAAAAGACCTCCCTATAGAAGCCGAATGGGAGAAAGCTGCGAGGGGAACTGATGGACGCAGTTTTCCTTGGGGGAACAATTGGGATCCAAAACGGTGTAATACGAGGCTTTCTGGATACGGAGGAACTACCCCAGTGAATGCTTACCCATCAGGTGTTAGCCCGTATGGATGTTATGATATGGCTGGAAATGTATGGGAGTGGACATCCACATGGTTAGATTCGAGGAAGAAAGAGATAGTGCTAAAAGGTGGGTCTTGGGCCAAGTACAAGATTCTGCCTTGGTGTGCATACCGTTTCAACTACGAACCTGACAGTGGTTATTCGAACGTTGGCTTCAGATGCGTCAGACGAACCAGCACACAAACATAGTTCATTCCTTGGTTCACGAGGAAAAAAGGAGAGAATATGATTGAGTATACCTACTACCTCTGCTGGAGGGATACTCTTGCGATATGAAGGTAACAGCATTTTGATTGTGATAGTTCAACGCGAGAAGGGAATCGAAAAAAAATGGGCTCCTGCATTAAGGCAATTGCCCAAAGGCGGTTGTCGAGAAGGTGAGTCATTGGAACAAACAGCGTTGCGAGAAGTTCTGGAAGAAACAGGTTTCAAGGCAAAACTGCTAGGAAAAGCAGGTCAGGCCGATTGGTCATATGAGAGAAATGGTCAGATGTACCATGAGACTGTTCACTATTATTTCCTGGAACCGATAGAGCCGCCTCAGGCTCATGATGACGAATTTGAGGTCGTTCGTTGGATCAAAATTGAAGAAGCCGCCAAGACTCTGTCATACTCGGAGGAACGCGATCTCATTGCTAGAATTATCGCGAGTGGCAGATTTCCTCAACGAACGGAGCAGTGAGAAGACTTGCGCTTCTCTTCGACCAAGGCAGAGACGCTGATCTACCTAAAGAACATTCTTAAGAAATCGGTGGTTGAAGATGTGTTTGTATTTACTTTGGCCGACTGGCAGTCTAACCCAAATGGAACTCTCAACGCAGTTCAAACCGCTTTTCCAAATCAGCTTGTAATTGTCCGGAGTTCCACGATTGATGAGGACAATGTCAAGAGCCTCAAGGCTGGCTATTTTCATAGCGAGTCGAATGTATGCACTGGTAGCAGAGACGCGCTAGCGACAGCCATAGATCGAGTTATTCATTCGTATTCAAGAGACGGCCGTGTTCCTAACCAACATGATCAGGTGCTTGTTCAGCCCTGTATCCAAGAAGTTAGGTTCAGCGGAGTTGTACTTACTCGAGACCCGCGACTAAATGCCCCTTACTATGTGATCAACTACGATAGTTCAGATCGAGTAACTGATTCCGTGACTAAAGGAGTGTCCTGTTCTCTAATACGCTTGGCTCGATGGACTGATACATCAACTTTGGAAAATCCTTGGAACAAGCTCGTTCTAGCTCTTCAAGAAATTGAGCATATATATCGTAAAAAAGCACTTGACGTGGAGTTTGCTGTGGATTTTCGTGACAAAGTCCACATTTTTCAGGTGCGTCCGCTGTTAATAAACAAAAAAGATGTTGGGGACGAAGAGGTCAAGTCAATCGTCGAAAGACTTGAGAACGAATTTAAAAGCAAGGCATCGAAAACTCACGGCGTAGCTGGTTCAGATACAATTTTCTGCGATATGTCCGACTGGAACCCTGCAGAGATGATTGGCAACAGATCCAATGTCTTCGATTATTCACTGTACCGGTTTGTAATAACGAAATCCATATGGAATCGAGCGCGTGTTTCTATTGGATATACCGATGTAGATCCTTTCGAGTTGATGGTGTCCTTCGCTAATAAACCCTACATTGATGGACGCATATGTTTCAATTCCCTGACACCCAGAAAGCTGGATCTGCGCCTTAGAAAAAAGCTAATCGATTATTATGTTCACAAACTCATTGAGCATCCATATCTTCAAGATAAGGTCGAATTTGAGGTTGTTTTCAATTGCTTCGAGTTTTCATTCGATCACAGAATACCTGAACTTCATGGGAATGGCTTCTCGAAAGAGGAAATTGATTGCCTCAAGAGAAACCTCTTGACATTTACTAATGACTTGTTGGAAAGGTCAAACGGCATAATAGAAAGTACTCTTAAAGAGCTTGGAGAACTTGGAAGACGACGATCTCGCATCATGAAAGACGCCTTTTTGCAATCAACACCTGAAGGATTATTGGACAAGGCATTTGACCTTTTAGCTGACTGCAAGCAGCTAGGAACATTGCCTTTTTCCAAGGTGGCACGACTCGCATTTGTGGGTATGATCATACTAAAGAGCATGTTACGTGAAGGTATCATCGATGAGTCTTTTTTCTATGGCTTTCTAGGTTCCATCAAAACGGTGGTAACCGAGTTTCGTACGGATCTAGACCGCCTTGCTCATGGAGATTTGAGCATTGAAACATTTCTCAGTCGATACGGTCATCTGCGTCCAAGAACCTATGACATAACAGCCCCACGATATGATCAAACTCCCAATCTTTTTAAAAGCCTAAACGATTCTGGCCTTAGAAGCATCGTTGCCAAGGGAATCATGCGTGCTGCCGATCGGAATATGTTGGAACGGATGAGTAAGGCTCTTTTGAAGTCTGGTCTGCATTGTTCCAGAAAGGATTTTCTCAACTTTGTCAGGAAGACCGTACAATTACGTGAGTATTCGAAATTTGAGTTCACAAAAAACATATCCGAAGCGTTAGAGCTGATTGCGCTCGCTGGATTGGAGCTTGGGTTCAGTCGGGAAGAACTTGCCATGATAGATCTCGATACATTAATGCAATCCCGTGGCGGTGGCAAATTCGATCGAAGACATGTTAGACGAACCTGGAAAAATGTGGCTCAGCAGAACCAAAAGAAAAAGGTTCTATATCAAAAAATAGCTCTTCCGCCTGTGATCACCTCAGACAGGGATTTCGCGCTTGTTCAATACTATGTGTCACGACCGAATTTCGTTACAACGAAATGTGTTGAAGGAACTGTTATGGATTTGAGTCTGATTGACTATGAGAGAATTCCTGATCTATCAGACAAGATCATAATTCTTGAAAATGCTGATCCTGGCTACGATTGGATTTTCGCACATAACTTGAAAGGATTGATTACAATGTACGGAGGTGTAGCGTCTCATATGGCAATTCGTTGCACTGAATTTGGACTACCTGCAGCTATTGGTTGTGGTGAACCCATCTTCGAGAAGGTGAGAGCCTCCAAGAGAATTCGGCTAGACTGCACGATGGAAAACATCGTTCCGTTATACTAAGGTGATGAAATGATGTTACCATCAATGCATTATTTGTTTCGCAATTCAACGGTTGATAATTCTTTAAGGAGTGTTGTTTCTGTTGAAAGCAATAGTACTCGCCGCTGGTGTTGGAAGTAGGCTCGTAACCTATTCGAAAGGTGGGCCTAAGTGCCTTCTTGAGATCGGTGGCAAATCAATTCTGGAACGACAAATCGAGACTTTCCGAAAAATGAGTATTGGGGATATAGTCATTGTAAAAGGTTATGCCCAAGAAAGGATCAACATTAAGGGCGTTCGCTACTACATTAATGAAAACTATGCTCACACAAACATGGTCTATTCGTTGTTTTGCGCTGACAAAGAGATCAAGGGCGATGTAATTATCTCATACGGAGACATATTGTTTGAAGACCGTGTTCTTGACTCTATTTTGAGTGCTCAGACAGGGGAAATCCAGGTGGCGGTTGACATCGGTTGGGAAGAATACTATCAGCAGCGTTTTGAAAAACCATATGAAGAGGCAGAAAGCCTGATCTTGGATAAAGACCGAATCCTAGACATCGGACGGAGGAATGCCCCTGCGTCTGACATCCAAGCTCAATACATTGGTCTTATACGGCTCTCAGACAGAGGTTGCCAAGCATTCTTGAACACGTACAAACATGCAAAGGAACAGTATTCAAACAGACCGTGGAAAAGAGGCAGGACTCTTGAGGAGGCCTATATGACAGATTTTTTGCAGGCACTTATTGACGATGGGGTGCCGGTATACGCTGTCGCAATAAGACATGGGTGGCTCGAGTTTGACACACCATCGGACTATGAATTGGTTCTTTCCTGGTTTGCTAGTGGCAAACTTGATAAGTTCTGTTCACTTCATTGACTAGACATATTTCGGAGTGTCTCATGGAAGGACTATCAATGTATATGCTAGAAAATAGTTGCCCCGAAGAGCTTCTGTTTCTGTCTGCGATTAGGGCTGTGGAAAAAGAAATAGCGAAAAATCAGTGGTCAAGAGCTCAAGATATAGCCATTGGATGGGCACGCGTGATTTGTGAAAAGTGGGGTCTACAGGAAACGCTGGTGTGGAAGATCTTCAAACGGTCGCTAGCCGCTCGATGGTTTGGGAAAGTTGAATGCAAGAGATTTTGGCCGAGATGGTCAGTCAAGGAAGTAATTGAATATGCGAAGAAATTCCATGGTCAGTCAGTTCGGTTGTCTCTTTTTCCAGAGAAGATAGCTTGTCATGCAACCAGCTTCATACTTCCAGAAGATCGAATGAACCAGTGGAGTAAAATTATCGGTCAACTTGACAATTCTGTGGCGATAGAGATCTTCCCTGAATCGTCTACCAAGACCTCTGTATGCTTCAGAAGAAGCTCCACGCTATTAAGCGAAGAAGTGATTTACGAAGCTGGAGAAGGTCAAGCTTCATTTGTTTTTGAGCAAGAACAGGGCAAACATTCAACTGTAGTAGCTTGGAAGCCGAGAGCAAAATTCAAATACATCAGAAAAACTGGTGAAGAGGGTGATTGTTCCATTATTGAAGAAAAGCTACGAGCTTTAATCAAAAAACACGAGAAGTCTTTAGCCATGAAATCCTTTTGCATCTGTAGTGCCCTTGGGATCAATTATCTTCATATCGAAGGCTATTTTGACCCACTAAAAAAGGACAGCATTCACATTGTAGATCTTGACTTACCATTTGATCTTGTATTCATGAAACCACTAGACACAACCTGCTTAGGATATCGGACCTTAGGGAATTCCTCCAGTGTGATGTGAATGTGCCGGATGCTCGCCCTATACTGCAACAAGCCGTTGGAGCCGAGGTTTCTCACAGACTTCCGCGAACTTGCAGAGAAAGGCAAGGTATCCAAATACGCATCGAAACCGGGTCATAAATCAGGTTGGGGAATTGTCATCTATGAAAATGAAAAGCCAGTCTATATGGGCCGATATCCGACTAACGCCATGAATGATCCCAGATATCTTGAAGTATGCGAACAGATTGAAAAAATGGCCTTTACTGGTATAGCTCTTGCTCATTTGAGAAAAGCTTCGCATGGAGAAGTTAGCACAGCTAACACCCATCCTTTTATCTACAGAAACTGGATCTTCGCACATAACGGAAGCGTCGAAGACTTAGAACGACCAGATCCTATTCCTGTGGAGGGTGATAGTGACAGTGAGAGATTATTCAAACATATTATGCGGAGAGTTGTACAGGGATGTGAATGCATCCAAGCTTTAAAGGATATTATATACCATGTACGCACAAATCACAAGTTTACTTCTTTGACGTTCATAATGTCGAATGGTCAATCGATTTATGGCTACAGAGAATTTCGCCGTGAACCTGAGTATTATACTCTGTTTTTCACAAGGACAGATAATGCTGTGATAATCTGTCAAGAGCCGTTATGGAAACTCGATTGGCATGAGGCGAAAAACAGATGCCTTGTTGTTGTCGATCCCAATCTTGAAATCAAAGAGATAAACGTTTGAAGTCCTAGCTCGCTAATAGACCAAGGATCTAAAGGAAGATACTGTACGAATCGCGCAATATCGCAGACTTCTAGTCGGTCTTATCTGGACGGATATTATACCTTATACGCTTAATTTCAGAAGTCAGAGCCTGCATTTCATCTTTAATGTCGCTTACGAGCCTTTGCAGATCCGGTTCAACAAGCTGAGACAGTTGCTTCATCTCGTCAATAAACTCTTTTGTATCGATGTTTTCATCAATTTTGAAGGATTGTCCGAAAATGTCGCTGTAGTTTCCCTTGACCGTGATCTTTGCCGCTTTTTCGCACACTGTATCGATATTCCCATCTGGCAATAGGATTCGGTTGATTTCGCTAGGGGCCATCATGCTTTGCCTCCATGACCGCTCTATATTGCCGGGGAGGAAACTTATTGTGATTTTGATATCTAACGCAGGACCTTTGCCAACATTGGTCATACGCAGAAGCAGGAACCTTGGACCCAAGAAAATCAATGTGGCTTTGACGTGAGGAAGGAAATCAGCCTTTCGCGCCATTTTCATCTCGTTTATCGTTTGTCTCGTTTGCCAAGCGCTAGAGATGTTTATGACCACGAGCACAACCGTGACAAAAACGGACACCCATAAAGGGTCTGTCAGCATTTCTTTTATAGGCTCAGAGTATACGCTCGCATAAGCATATAAGCTCAAAACTAGAGCGATAGCTGCGCAACTGATAACCAGAATGACCTTGTACCATTTCATGCTAAAGACTATTGCCCTTCCTGTTTTAAGATTTCCGCCTCACAACGTAGCCGAAAGTTAGAGAACAGATGAAACCTTTTAGGAACAAAGGACAGAAAGTGGGCATTCACGCTTTAGTGGGGGCAGAACTATTATATCGTGCAGCAGTCAAAAAAACCACGACCCCCTTTATTGGTGGATATTATGGGAAAGCTCGAAAGAATAATCATAGAAACAGATACACAAGAAACATCTCATCAAAAAAGATTTGAACTGGTCGAGAGAAAGGGAATATGTCATCCTGATTATCTTGCTGATGCTATCGCTGAAAGATTCTCGAGATTACTGTGCAAGGAGTATCTACAACGTTGTGGGCAAGTATTACATCATAATGTTGACAAACTGATAATTACTGCAGGGCAGACAAAGACAGTGTTTGGAGGAGGGCGCTTTGAGCGTCCTGTCCTTGTGTTTTTTTCCGGGCGAGCAACAAGCTCTTTTGGAAATCGGTTCTTCGATGTCAACAAAATTGCTAGGAAATCGGCAGTAGAAGTCATAGAAGAGACATTTTCAGGAACAATGGGAGAACAATGGCGGATGCAGCCCACTTGGAATCCAAGAGATAGACACGAGATGGTGCCATTGGTAAAAACTCGAGGAGGGAAACTACTTTTTCAGAAGTCTCTTCTATCCTTCCCTTCTCTGGCTAATGATTCAAGCTGTGGCTCAGGCTATGCCCCAATGTCTTGGTCAGAAAGGTTAGTCTATGAAGCAGAGAGATTTCTGAATTCTGCTGAATTCAAGAAGAAGCATTCTTCTTCGGGTACGGATATCAAGATTACTGGGACAAGAACGGGTAAGATGCTTTCTATGACCATCGCCATGGCATTCGTCGATAGATTCGTGGCTGGTGTTAGGGAGTACATCGAACAAAAGGCGAGAATAACAGAAGAGCTACGAGAGCATATTATTGACCATCTCCCTTCGAGCGGAGAATCAATTGGACGCATAGACCTAAATCCATTCGACAATGAAAGGGTTGCACTCAAAACTGAGAGAGGAAATGGAAATGCGCGCGCGCTGACGCTGGAGTATACGAATCAGCATCATTCATCTATGAGATGACGATAAACTTCGAAGAAGAAAAAATATATCTATGGGTTAAACACTCTGAAACAGGAAGTACAGGTACAGTCACATATAGCTTCAGCGAATTTGGTTGGGATGCATATTATGGCTTTCCACAAGACCCAGCAAAGCTTGCCGGAGGCCCTGTTTTCGCTGGAATAATATCAGTTAAAAATGCAGGTCACGCTTCAATCTCGGCAATTAGGGTAACAGAGAGTCCATAACATATTGAATCAACACACAAATCAATACCCGTTTTTTCTCTTTCTTGTTAAATTAGTGCTATCATGCACAAACAATGGATATGGAACGAACAAACTTTCTTTAACAACCAACATTTTCCCAGAATAAGTAAGCTTTCGTCTGCATTAGGAAGCCGCAGACCTTGATTAAACGTGCAAGCCTTTCAAGACCGGCTTTCATCACTTCTTTAGCGTAAACTTCCTTCCTTCCGAAGGGAATATGGCAGAAAAAGTATTTCATAAAGCGTGCGTGGCAATGTTTAATGAACGCTTCTCTCAACTTTTCCAGACTTTCATCGCTTAGGGTTTGCAGCTTATTCAAAACGTATTTCTCGCTCCCCAACAGTTGAATGTTAAAGCCAAGCTGCTGCAGGATTTCTGCAATCTTTAAGGCTTCTTTTGGCGGTGGCTGCTCAGCTATTTTCCTCATTCCAGCCTTCTCTCCAAACGGGTTATATTTCGCCATGACAGCAGGCATTTCCACGTAGGGCGTGCCAGCCTTAGCCAATGTTTCCCGCACAAGCTTAACGCCCAAGCCTATGGTGCGGTATTTTGGATGCACAACAACACGAGTTATGATGCTAAGCTTCTCATTCAGTTCTTTCATTGACATCTTTGGCAGAACAAGCCTTCTTCCGAAACATGTTGGAGGCGGATAACAATAAACAATTACCCCGCATAATTCGTCTTTGCGTTTGAGGCAGAAGATTTTGCGAGGACCAGCTATCTTGTGGCTTCGGTAGTGGAAGCCTGCAAGCTTTCTCCAATCCTCAGTTGCGCCTTTCTCTACGTGCATTTCCTTAACGAGGTTGCATTCCTTTGTAGGCTTATTCGGATAATAGTTAACGGTTATTTCTTTTCCGAAGCGTTTGTGGA
>Ga0315280_10005345_pt1 | contig 18383 bp, 16 predicted proteins | sample YL17G06_40_MG_FD_203697 | JGI IMG/M metagenome (GOLD analysis project Ga0315280, IMG submission 203697) | Sediment microbial communities from Yellowstone Lake, YNP, Wyoming, USA - YL17G06_40 | ecosystem: Environmental > Aquatic > Freshwater > Lake > Sediment | place: USA: Wyoming | collected... | reverse complement strand
GGTCTCAGTCCCGCCAAAGGCATTGATAAGGGCTCTACCGGGGAAGCGCTCAATCGCCTTCTTCAGCACCTCATAAGGGCAGGCAGCAGCACCATAGGTTACTACCCGGACGCTGGAAAGGTCATATTTATCAAAGTCAGGGTAGTCAACAATTCTCTTGAGCATGGTGGGCACGACCATTATTCGGGTGGCCTTCTCCCTTTGTACCGTCTCAAACCACTCCTTTTCCTCAAACTGCCGCATCAAGGCGATAGTCCTGCCCCCATAGATGCCAGCCATCAGTGCCTGCATTCCCGCCACATGGTAGACGGGCATGCACAGAACGTTGGTCTCGGCTGGTGCCGCCGGGTCGGGTGGGTCAACATTAGTCAGGACGTAGGTGCTATAGGAATTATGGTCTTGAGGAACCCCCTTGGGAAATCCAGTGGTTCCAGCGGTAAACATGAGTATGACAGTATCCTCGTCGGCTAGCCCGGCAAAGCTCTTTTCCTCAGGCGAGCCTGAGGCGATAAGCTCGTCATAGCTCAACATCCCCTTGTCCTTACCACCAATAATAATGAAATGTTTCACCGAGGAAAGCCGGCTACGGACGCTGTTCACCATATCGCCGTAGCGGCTGCCGACAAAAAGGATTTTAGGCTCGGCCTTACTCACTAGATAAATTAGCTCCTCCTCCCTTATTCTGAAGTTGAGGGGGACAAAGATACCGCCCAACCTCGCTGTGGCAAAACAAGCCTCCACATATTCATTGCAGTTGACCTCAATGATGGCAGCTCGCTCCCCCTTTCCCAGTCCCAGTTTACTTAGAGAATCAGCGAGGCGGTTTACCCTCTCCTTGAGCTGGGCATAGCTATATCGTTTTCCGTCAAAGGCGATAGCTACCCTCTCCGGAACAAGCATAGCCGATAGGTCAAGAAACTCGGTTATAACCATTCTTTACCTCCACCAAATACCAGCTCTTTCTCTCACCTAACGAAGATTGTAGCACTATACCCAAAACACAACAAGGGCATAAATCCTTGATTACACCCTTAGCATCGGATATACTGTTTAACGGCTTGCCGATTAGATCTTGGTTTATAAGCCAAGTAAGGAGACTGGTTTGCAAGAATTAACCGTAAGCTCCGACACCCCCGGAGAGAGACTTTTTGTCCTGGGTAATGAGGCGATAGCCAGAGGGGCAATAGAGGCCGGGGTTCAAGTTGCCGCTGCCTATCCCGGTACCCCGTCAAGCGAAATACTCGAAACCTTAGCCAGCGTAGCCAAGGAGCTTGATATATATGTTGAATGGTCAGTTAATGAGAAGGTAGCCTTTGAGGTCGCCCTAGCGGCATCAATCTGCGGGCTAAGAGCCATGGCATCAATGAAACACGTTGGGGTCAATGTGGCTCACGACCCCTTAATGACCGCCAGCTACATAGGTGCCAAGGGGGGGCTGGTTCTGGTCTCTGCTGATGACCCCGGGGCATGGAGCTCTCAGAATGAGCAGGATAACCGTTATATTGCCCTTCAGGGCTATATCCCTGTTCTTGAGCCCTCCTCAGTCCAGGAAGCCAAGGATATGATGGCTGACGCCTTTAAACTTTCCGAGGAGTTCAAGCACCTTTTCATGCTCAGGTCAGTAACGAGGATAGGTCATGCCCGTGGCGATATTGTTCTTGGGGAAATATCAAAAGAACGGAGAAAGGGTCAATTTAAAAAAGACCGCACCTGGTTGGTCTATACCCCTGCCGGAGCCAGAAGAAACAGACCTTTAATGCTAGAAAGGTTTGAAGCAATAAAGAAAGCAGTGAATACCCTCCCCTATAATCAGCTCCGTCTGGCTGATAGCGCCAAGCTTGGTATCATCGCCTGCGGATTATCATATAGTTATGCCCTAGAGGCGGTAAAGTGGCTGGAAATTGAGGACAGGGTCTCGATACTAAAGATTGGAACCCCACACCCCCTACCTGAGGAACTGGTAATAAGACTATTAAAATCAGTCGGGGAGATACTGGTCGTAGAGGAGCTAGACCCCTTTGTTGAGCTTCAGGTTAAAGCCATCGCTGGAGAACATAATATCCCGGTTAGGATTCACGGAAAGGACTTAGTGCCCCGAATAGGTGAGCTATCAACGAGGGCTGTCACCGAGGCTATTGCCAGGTTAACTGGCTCCAAGCCTCCGGTTGATTTCGCCCGGTTAGACAAACTAGAGCAGGAAGTAGCTCCGCTCCTACCGTGGCGACCGCCAACCTTATGCCCCGGCTGTCCCCACCGAGCCTCTTTCCACGCCATTACTATGGCGGCGCGAAGGGTAGCTAGAGACTATGGTAAAGATGTGGAGCCTATCTACCCGAGTGACATCGGCTGCTATACCTTAGGGACTAACCCACCGCTAGAGGCAGTAGATACCTGTATCTGTATGGGAGGCGGCTTCGGCATTGCCAATGGGCTAGCCCACGTCGTAGACGCACCAATAATCACCCACCTTGGTGACTCAACCTTCTTCCATGCCGGGATACCACCGCTAATAAACGCTGTCTATAACAAGGCAAAGATAACCATGGTAATACTGGATAACTCAGCCACGGCTATGACCGGTTTTCAACCCCACCCCGGCACCGGCTATACAGCTAGCGGTGAGGAGGCGGTCAGTTTAAAACCTGAGGACGTAGCCAGGGCGTGCGGGGTAAAGTTCGTTGAGGTCGTAGACCCCTTTGACCTTAAAACGGCAACCGATACTATAGAGAAGGCGTTAAGATTTGATGGGCCAGCAGTCATCGTTTGCCGAAGGCTATGCGCCATAATTGATCAGCGGGAAAAGAGAAAAAGGAAGGAAGAGGTTGTCCCCTACTTTGTAGACCAAGACAAATGTAATATAAAGTGTAACGCCTGCATTAAACTTTTGGGTTGCCCGGCGATAATAAAACAGGAGGATAAGACTATAATTGATAGCTCGCTATGCACTGGCTGTGGCGTTTGTGCCCAAGTCTGTCCCTATAAGGCGATATTACTGAGGTAAAAGGAATGATAAAAGAATTCAACATATTAATTACCGGTGTTGGCGGGCAGGGTGTGATTTTAATGTCAGAACTCCTGGGGAGGGCAGCAGTCAAGGATGGGCTTAGGGTCAGGGGCTCCGAGATACTGGGGATGGCAGTCAGGGGCGGCTCAGTTACCAGCATCGTTAGACTTGGGGATGAGGTATATGGTCCACTTATACCAATGGGGAAGTGTGATGTCTTAATCGGGATGGAGCCCTCCGAGGCACTGAGAAACATCACCTATCTATCAAGGTCTAGCCTGGCAATAGTTAATACTGCCGTAACCATTCCCTTTACCGTCTCAATTGGTGAAAGTAAATATCCCAGTCTGGAGGAAATACTTAAAAAACTGGGAGAAGCCGCAGGCAAGGTAATCACGCTAGATGCCAATCAAATCGCTCAAGAGGCAGGAAGCTTACTTGCCACCAATCTCGTGATGTTAGGGGCATTATTCGGCACGAAAAAGCTCCCTATCGGCATAGAAACAATAAAGGAATCTATTCAGGTACGTTTCCCGGCTAAAACGGCACCGGTTAATATAAAAGCCTTTGACCTCGGTTACCAAGCATGCCAACAAGCGCTTAAATAGTTGTTATGCCAGTAGCTCCATAATATGCATTACCTTTACTGGCAGCTTGTTTCGCACCAGACTGTCAATCAGCTGAATCTCACACCCGGGGCAACTGCTGACAACAATATCGGCACCAGTAGCCTTTATTGCCTGCACCTTTCTATCCGCAATCTGCTTTGACAGGTCATAATAATATAGGCTAAATGCCCCCGCCATGCCACAGCACCTATCAGCATTGGGCATCTCAACAAACTTAAGCGTCGGTATTGACTTTATAATCTGCCGTGGTTGGCTATTTATCCCCAGATGACGGTTAAGATGACATGGGTCATGCCAGGTGACCGTCTTGCCCCTCGCCTCAGGCGAAGGTTTATACGCCGATGGCGGCAGCTTTAGTATATCAACCAGGAACTGGGAAATGTCCTTCACCTTGCCACCGAACCTGGTATAAGCCTCTTTTCTATCTTGCGTATCAGCAAGAAATTTGGCGTAATCCTTAAGCGCCGAGGTGCAGGTAGCACAGTCGGTAATAACATAATCTAAGTCCTCAAATGCCCTGACATTGGTATCAGCCATCCTTCTCGCCGTGTCAAAATCGCCAGCCCCCAAAAACACTGGCGCCCCACAGCAGCCCTGCTCCTTTGGCACCACCACCTCCACCCCGTTTCTTGTCAGAAAATCAATTATATGCTTACCCAGCTCAGGGAAGACAAAATCGGTCATGCAACCCATAAAATAGCCAACCTTCATCCTGGTCTTGACACCGGCTGGCGGCTTATTCACCACCGGAACCATCTGCCTTAAAAACCTGGGGGCAATCTGAGGTATATTCCTGCCCTTGCCTAGAGCGGAAAGGAACATAGATAAATGTCTAATTGTACCCTCGGTCTTGGGTAGGAAGATACCCTGGAACCAAGAGGCAAAGCGAACCACCGTGCCAAAAAGCGTCCGCCGCGGCAATAGCCACCGATAGATAACATTATAAGGGAATTTTAGTCCTCTAGCCTTAACGGCATCTGCCCTAGCAGCGACGATAACATTAGGGATGTTGGCTTTAGCTGGGCAGTTAGCGGTGCAGGTCATGCACAGGGTGCATTTGTTCAGTCGGGCAGCATACTCCTTGGTATATTCCAGGTCACCAGCCAGCAACCCCCTTATCATCATATTCTTGCCCCGGGCGACAGAGGATTCCACCCTCTCCTCCTGATACACCGGGCACCAGAAGGTACAGAAGCCACACTTCATGCACTGCGTCAGGTCGCTTTCAAACCTTTTTATCTGCTCATATCTCTTCTTTTTGGTTGCCGCCATACTATGCTTTTTCCTCCCAAATCTTTCCCGGATTAAGGATATTATTGGGGTCTAACATTCTCTTTATCTTCTTCATCAGGTCAAGGGCTACCGGGTCCATAGCTCGCTTAAGAAAGCGCTGCTTCTCCAGACCAATGCCATGCTCCCCGGAAAGGACACCGCCTAAAGATAGCGCCGCTTCAAATATCTCCTCCATCGTCTCCTGCGCCCGGGCAAACTCCTCCTTCTTCCTGATATCAGTGAATATAGATGGGTGAAGGTTGCCATCGCCGGCATGACCCAGGTAACTGATAAAAAAGCCAGTCCGGCGGGATATCCCCTCCAGCTTATGAATAAACTCAGCGATTTTGTCCCTGGGCACAGCAACGTCTTCCGCCAAAACGGTGTGGGCGGCACCGAAGGTGGCGGCAAAGCCGGCGCTCCTCATCTTCCAGTACATCGCCGCCTCGTTAGCATCCTTGGCGACCTTAATCTCCTTAGCCCCACTCTTCTTCAGGATGTCAACAATCTGCTTGGACTCCGCCTCTACCGCTGCCGGGGAGCCATCAGCCATAAGCAGCAGCAGAGCCTTTGCCTCCACCGGCAGCCCCATGGGCGTCATCTCCTCAATCCGCCGCAGGACAAAGTTATCCACGAACTCAACCTTTGCCGGTATTATCCCGCTCGCCATGATATTGGACACCGCCTGACCACCGGCTGCCATATCATCAAAGATAGCCATCATAGTTTTATTCGCCGGCGGCAGTGGCAGTAGCCTCAAGGTTATTTTGGTGATTACCCCCAGCGTCCCCTCGGAGCCGGTGAAAAGCATCATCAGCTCATAGCCGGTGCGGTTCTTAACCGTCACCCCACCCAGCTTCATAACATAGCCATTGGCCAAGACCACCTCCAGCCCGAGAACATACTGCTTGGTTACCCCATACTTCACACAATAGGGACCACCGGCATTCTCAGCTACCGTACCACCGACGGTACAGCCTAAAAAGCTCTGTGGGTCAGGGGGGTAGAAAAGACCCTGCTTAGCCAGTGCGAGATTAAAATCCTGAAGGACGACGCCAGGCTCAACAATAGCCGTCAGGTTGGTCTTATTTATATCCAGGATTTTGTTCATTCTGGTGGTACAGAGGACAATGCCCCCCTTTATCGGGATTGAGCCACCGCTGACATTGGTGCCGGCACCCCTTGGGGTAACCGGAATCCTGTTCTCATTAGCCAGCTTTAGAATCTGGGACACCTGCTCGGCAGTTGTTGGGAGCACCACCACATCGGGCATATGAGCCCAGGTAGTGGTACCATCGTAGGAATAGGCATTAAGGTCTTCCTTTAAGGTTAAAACTGCCTTGCTACCGACAATCTTTTTTAGTTGCGATATAATCTTCGTTTTCAGCATATCTACCCCCTCAAATTATTTGAGCCGCCCTTAGAAGCCAGTTTAAGGTATTACCTTCTCATCCTTTAGTCTAGCAATATCATCCCAGGTATAACCAAGCTCCAGTAATATCTCCTCGGTATGCTGGCCAAGTTCCGGCGCTTCTCTCCTTACTGAGGCCGGGGTTTCATAAAATGTCCACGGGAAACCCAGCATCCTTATCTTGCCCCACACTGGATGCTCAACCTGGACGATATACTCATTGGCTATGGCTTGAGGGTCTTCAAACACCTCACTAGATGACTGGACCGGGGTATAGATTACATCCTCCTTCTTAAAAATCTCCATCCACTGGGCTCTTGTTTTGGTCGCAAACTTCTTGTCCAGGATAGACACCAGCTCTTTGGCATTATCATGCCTGGCTTCTATAGTACTAAATTTGGGGTCATGCTCCAGTTCTTCTAAGCCCATTGCCTTGCATACATTGGGCCAGTATCTATCCGGCTGAAGGTGAGCAATGACAATCCACTTATCGTCGGCACACTTATAGTGGTTATAAATTGGGTTGCCGGCTCCAGCCCTAGTGTATCTGGGAATTTCCTTTCCCAGAATCCCAGGAGCAGCAAAGTTAACCCCATGCAAAGCAATCAGGCTACCCATTAGAGAAGTATCTACTAGTTGCCCCTTCCCTGTCTTTTCCCTAGCATATAAAGCGGCGGTCACTGCCCAGGCACAGATAAGCCCGCCCTGTTCATCACCCATGCCCGGTATCAGGGTACCCGGTGGTCCATCCCGTTCACCGCACATCATCATGGTCCCTGACCTAGCTATTCCGGTATAGTCAAAGGAAAGCTCATGGGCGTCAGGACCCTTTCTCCCCCAACCAGAGCCGTGGGCGTAAACAAGCCGTGGGTTCCTTTTCAGCAGCACATCAGGACCAATACCCATCTTCTGCGGCGCATCTATGCTCAGGTTGGTCAAAAACACATCAGCCCGCTCAATCAGCTTGAAAAATATCTCCAGTCCCTTTTTAGTTTTCAAGTCCAGAACGATACTTCTCTTATTGCGATTATTACTTTCAAAGTAAAAGTTTCGACCCTTTAAGCCGGTATCAGCGCCGATGATTCTCATCATCCCCCTCCCCGGGTCTCCGGTTGGCGGTTCCACCTTAATCACGTCAGCACCCAAATCGCCCAGTCTCATGCCCGCTACCGGTCCCTGCTGAAACATGGATATTTCCACTACCCTAACACCGTCTAAAGGTCCAGCCATTTTGCCTCCTCTATAATCTCAGTAAACTCAGTATAAGTTTTAGGAAGAATGAGTGTCAAGGATAAGGCATCTTAAATTCAATGCTTTGACAGCATACTTGGGGTGTGTTATCATACCCATCTAGCTTCCCCCAGTCAAATCAGCACGGAGGTAAAAAATAATGCCACCAATAGTCGCCATTGTAGGTAAATCAGAGTCGGGAAAGACGACCCTCGTGGAAAAGCTAATTGTGGAGCTAAAATCACGTGGCTATAAAGTGGCTACGGTAAAGCACACCCACCACAGACTTGCCTTTGATGAACCGGGCAAGGATAGCTGGCGCCACATCCAGGCTGGGAGCGAGACGGTCATAATCAGCTCCCCAGACAGGATGGTGTTAATCAAGCCTGTTGCCACCGAGCCCCCCCTTGAGGAGGTAGCCCGCCTTGCCGGCGAGGACTATGACATCATCCTCGGTGATGGCTTCAAAAAAAGCAACGTACCCAAGATAGAGGTTCACCGCAAGGAAGTCGGCCCACCCTTTGCTACCACCAAGAAGCTTATCGCTATAGTTAGCGATGAACCTCTAAAAACCAAGACCCGGCAGTTCTCCCCTGATGATATTAAAGGCCTGGCTGACCTTCTGGAAAAAGGCTTCATCACGCCGCAAAGGGAGAGGTTGATAATTTATGCAAACAATGCCCCTATCTCCTTAAGCAGTTTCCCGAGGGATATTATCAGCAACATCCTCCTCGCTTTAGCCTCTTCCCTAAAAGGAGTCAAGGAAATACGAAGCCTTGAGTTCTTCCTGAGAAGGAAATGAAATCCCCATAATGCGCAAGGGGATTCTGTCGCGATAGAGAATAAGAGATTCCCTGCAATCAGTCGTCAATTAGCAACCCTGCTTATTTGGCAAACATTTTTGCTAACATACTGCTTGACGCTAAACAAGATGAGATGCTATGCTATTTAATAACATCTACTCTTGCCAATTATGAGGAGGTAACAGATACCAATGTGGTGGAGTAAAAAGAAAAAGGTTAAAAAGACCACTGCTAAAAAGAAGACCGTTGCTAAAAAGAAGACCACCGCTAAAAGGACCACCACCCGGAAAAAGACTAAAAAAAGAAGATAAAAAATGTTTATCGGCCTTATTCTGATTGCTATAGGTGTTTCGCCGAGGTGGCGGAAGCTGGTAGACGCGCCATCTTGAGGGGGTGGTGAGCGTAAGCTCGTCGGAGTTCAAATCTCCGCCTCGGCACCAAAAGGCGGAAGTAGTTCAGCGGTAGAATGCCTCCTTGCCAAGGAGGAGGTCGCGAGTTCGAATCTCGTCTTCCGCTCCAACAAAGCTAAGTTAGCTATGGACGTCGGGCCCGGTGCGGCGACATAGTTGGTTTCTGATAACATCCTTGTAACAAAACTGTTCCTGAGGGAGGCAGCTAAAGGCTACTTGATTAGCCTGAAGGCCTCCCATTACTCGTCCCGCTACATTGAGGCTATGGAGATGACCTTGCGCCTTCTGGTCGACTACGCTGAGGCGCAGGGCTGGGCAGAGGTCTCCCGCCTCACAGCCACTCATCTCGAAGAGTATCTTGTGTATCTCCAGCAACGGCCTCGGTGGTTTGGCGCACGCGATTTCCAGAAGGTGCTGGTCTCAGCTAGTTCGGTCGAAACACATTATCGACGCCTGAAGACTTTTTTCAACTGGCTGGTGGAGCGTGGGCATGTGGAAAAGAATCCCCTTGACCTGATCAAGCATCCCCGGTTCGAGGAACGAGTAATTCCCACGGTGAGCGAAAAGGAAATGCTCAATTTGCTCCAGCTCGTTAATCCTCGACATGTGCGGACAGAGGCCGAGAAATTCCGTACCCTGCGCAACCGGGCTATTGTCTGGCTCCTGATTGATACCCCCATCCGCCGTGGTGAGCTAGCTGGACTCCGAGTGGAAGATGTTGACCTAGACGCTGCCATGGTCAAGGTAATGGGGAAGGGGCGCCGGGAACGCTGGATGCCGCTTGGTGAGACCAGCCTCCTTGCACTGTGGGATTACCTGCAGTTGCGGAATTCACGCCTACCACACCTCTGGCTTGATGAACACAGTCACCCTCTGGCTAGTGGGGCCATCTACATACTTCTAAAGCGTCTCGGCCAGCGAGCAGGGATTCCCAACCTACACACTCACCGGTTCCGCCATACCTTTGCCACTGGCTATCTACGTAATGGTGGGGCTGAGCGTTACCTGCGCATCATTGGTGGTTGGCGGCGAATCCCTGAAACTTACTTCCGCACTCTCGGTATAGAAGATGTCGCTCGCGCTCATCGAGAACTTTCACCTGGAGACCGATTGGCAGAACAATTGTCGGGGCGCGGTCGCAAGCAAGCTAGGAAACCTCGCTTGTAACGGTGTCGGGATATCCGGAACTAGGACCTAGAAGAGCTGTGTGTTTCCTGCATCGTTTAGCTATGCAGGCAGAAGCTAGGCGAGGGGATATATCACTAGCCTAGAGTGCCCCCTCCCCAGCCAGCTTCAAATTCTGCACCGTCTGCCACCGGGCTTGTTGCGGAGTGGATCTGGCGCAGCACCAGCCTGCACGAAGGAGCTGCCATAGTGCTCTGGCAATTCGGACTCCCTGTTTCTCAATGGAGGGCATGCTATAGTCAAAAAATAGGGGAAAAAGAGAAAGCCAATGTTGTCCCCATCCCCTGCAAGCACCTAGGAAAATCAAAGATTTTATGGGGTAAAATTAAGTGGGTGAGGTTAATAAATATCTATGATAGAATAGGGGGTAGTTATGTTCAAAACCAGAATTACCGAAATGCTCGGCATAGAATACCCTATAATCCAGGGGGCAATGCAATGGTTATCACGGGCTGAGCTAGTATCGGCAGTTTCTAATGCTGGAGGCTTGGGCATTATTGCCGCACTAACTTTCCCTACTGTCAAAGAGCTTCGAGGGGAGATTAAAAAGACGAAAGCTTTGACCGATAAGCCCTTTGCCGTAAACATTACCCTGCTGCCAACTATCCAAGCGGTAAACTACGAGGAATACATCGATGCTGCTATTGAAGAGGGGGTAAGTATTATTGAAACTGCCGGTCGTAACCCAAGGCAATATATGAAGCGACTTAGAGATGGTGGAGTGAAGGTAATGCACAAAGTGGCAAGCGTAAAAGCGGTCAAAACAGCGGAACACGTAGGAGTAGATGCCGTAACCATCGTTGGCTTTGAGGAGGGGGGCAACCCTGGTATGGATGATGTAACCTCTTTAGTCCTTATTCCTATTGCCGTAGATGCAGTGAAAATCCCGGTTATTGCTGGCGGCGGTATTGGCGATGCCCGAGGCTTTATTGCTGCCCTAGCTCTTGGTGCTGAGGGTGTACTTATGGGAACTCGATTTATGATTAGTAAAGAATGTCCTCTGCATCCCCAAATTAAACAGTGGTTACTACAAACCACAGAAAAAGATACTTTAATGATAATGCGCTCTATTAATAACCCAGAAAGGGTGGTAAAGACAAATTTTGCCCGGAGGGTGCTAGAGATGGAAGAGAGAGTCACTTCATTAGAAGAGCTACTACCAATGGTAAGCGGCTTGCGCCAGAAACGAGCTTTAGATAAAGGCGATATTGATGAGGCAATGATACCCTGCGGTCAGGCAGTGGGACTAATACATGACATACCTAGTGTAAAAGAAATCATTAGCGGTATAATCAACGAAGCCAGGCTAATCAGTCAGCGCCTATATAAAATGGGAGTCCCACTTTAGAAGGTTAGAAGTGGCAAAACACCGGATTGAGCGAAACGATTGATTGTGGCTCTCTGCACTTTTAGATGAAATGTGTAACGATGTTCTTTCTACTGGCGGCTTAAACCGGTGGTTGAGTCTGATGAGAGGTGCTCTTTGCAGGAGTACGATGCAATAAGGTCCTGAACCAGAAAGTGAGATTACTTCTTATGCCCAGAAAGATATTCGTAGAGACTGGCTTTTGCATCCTCGAGCAAGCGCAGCCGCGAGACACGAAGTCTCATCCCCAGGGCGCGTGCTATCGGCTCTAACAGTGCTCTTTTGCCTTGTGACCCAACCCTTATCTCCTCCGGCAATGTCTCCGACTTCTCAAGGAGGCAGATAACTTCTTTTTGCTTCTCGGAGGCGTTTAGCCATGGTGGAGTCATATTCATTTGCACAACCAGACCAGACTCACGTTCCACAGCCATGAAGCATAAGGGATGGTAAGGGCGGGAACCAGCGGGGCCTATGCGGGGAGGTGCTACAAAAATGTCGAGTTCCCACGAGCTCGAGCGTTCCTTTGTCCTTTTGCTTAGGAGAAAGAGTGCAGCTTCGTCGGCGGCTCCGAGAGGCTCACTTCTATCGAAATCGTCGAGATAGCCCAAGCGTAGGATATCCCACCTCTCCTGCCATCCATTTTCGGTTTGGTAGCGTGTAATTATCTTGCCGCGCGCCAGATTCTGTCGTAGGTCCAGGCTTCCGTCTTTCACTCTTCCGGCTATTTCTAAAGCCTGTCGTAGCGTAGCAGTGAGATAAATAACCTCATCTCTTTCCAGGAACCATGGGGCATACCCCGGCCTTTGGCTGCGGAATAGCGGCCAGGCATTCTTACCGCGAAAGCTCAGACCAAGAGAATTGATGATTTTCCTGTCTTCTTCATCAAGCTCACCGCGGTTTGCCAGCAGGAACACAAGCCCTGGCGTCATGATAGCTGCAGTGGCATCATCGTCTTCCTGCTCCTCAATCAAAGCCACCAGTCGGCGCAGCCCGACATCGCCGAGGAAGATGCTTAACCCGAACTCCTCACCGCCATTACCCAAAATGGAGCAGTAACCGGTCTCAGCATTAATGGGGCTGACTACTGCAAAGATGTCTTCATTCGCCATCCACTCCCAAGGTGCCACCTGCTGGAAAGCGATGGCAGCTTCGTACAGCTCCTGCCATTGAGCCTTGTTCGGTTGCTTCACGGGGAAACTCCTAATGTCTCTGCCAAAGTGGGTTCGTCCTCTGCCACAATACTACACAATACGCTGTCATCATGCAAACGCTTTCCTGTAACAAGATGACGGTTTGTGACTTAATACTCTCCCCGCCGTTGCACGCCAGCAAAACCGGGCAAAGGCTTTATATTCCTCAGCCACTGGTATAAAATAATGCTGGAGTCCCGAGACCAGCTGCACACCGGGCCGGTAGCATAAGGAGCGCAAAGAAAGCTGGCTGAGGGTAGGACAATGACCGAGGACCAGTTGCTGACAACAATAGAAGCAGCCCAACTTTTGAAGTGCTCCCCTGACCACGTTGGTCTATTACTACGGCGAGGTGTATTGAAAGGAGTCAAAAAGGGCAGGGACTGGCTAGTTTTCCAAGATGAGGTGGAGCAATACATAGTGAACCGACCGAGGCCTGGCAAGAAGCCCTCTCAGAGCTCTTGACAAATGTATGGGTATGGCGATATAATTAATGCAGAAGCTGAGAGTAAACGAAGGAATATTTGGAGAGGAACAAAGAGAAATAGAGGGGTTCGCACATCCTCACGGAGACGACATGGCTCAAGGCAACAGTAAGAATGCCAGACCGATGATGGAGTCATTGCCAAGACAACAGAGTCCTATGAAAAGCTTGGATCCTATTTCTGCTCGATTTCACCAACTAAAGAGCGCGCTTGGGAAGAACATCAAAACCATCGACGAAGTGTATATATTGCAAGGCTCCAATGCCTTAATCTACCGGCCCATTGGAAACCTTGATATTGAGGAAGTCATTGCAGGTCGAGAGCGTGTCCTATGTCGCAGTGACGTACAGTTGGCCGGCGTTGAAGTAGCTCTCAATGAAGTAGGCGAGGTTGACCCTGTCGCACCTCGACGCAGGGGGTGCTTTCGCGTGGTTCGGTGGTACACTCCTGATTTCGTTGTCACTTCCTTGCCAGAGGCCATCTCAATTCGACGTTTGGCGCTCGATAGAGAGTCAGGTTGGTTGCGCGGAGGGCCAAGATGAACACACCTGCGGCACCTACTCACGAAAAGATCATCGCATTCGCAGAGACCTTGGAGCAATGGTCCGAGAGCCATGGCCGGCAGTTCCCGTGGCGCAAAACGAGGAATGCCTTTCACTTGTTGCTAGCTGAATTGCTGTTGCGAAAAACACAGGCAGAACGCGTGCAGCCGATCTACGAGCAAATATGCAAGTATGTGGCAGAGCCAGCTGACCTGATGCGGTTCGGGCCTGAGCGCTTGCGTTCTCTCATCCAGCCTCTCGGACTGCAAGCGAGGTTCGACTGGCTGTTGGAGCTTTCAAAAGAAATTATCAGGAAGCACAATGGCCGTGTCCCAAGCACTTACAAGGGGCTCGTAGCCCTAAAAGGTGTAGGGCCTTACACCGCGAACTTCACGCTTTGCGTCGCCTTCGATCAGAATACTTTGCCTATTGACAACAATATTGCTAGGCTCGTTTGTCGTGTTTTCGGTGTCCGGCGAATTGGAGACACTCGGCGCGAAAGGGATGTAGAAAATCTGCTGCGAGAAATCTGTCGGTTGCGGGATGTCAAGACGTTGGCGTTTGCAATGCTTGATTTTGCTGCTGCAGTGTGCAGAGCAAAGAAGCCAGAATGCCTCAACTGCCCGTTGAGTGAGATTTGCTCGTGGGTAGCCCCGCACGTGGCTTAAGCCGGGGGAGACGTTTATCATGGGACAAGTGGACAACAATACGAAGAAGCCAAATCTCAAGAGGGTCATAGCCATTCGGCGACGTCTTGAACAAGGAGTGCTGGGAGCTGGGCAAGTTACCTGGGTCGATACTCAGCAAGCCGTGCCTAGCCAAGCGACTTACAGGGTGGCTGACCTTTTCTCTGGCGCCGGCGGACTAACTCTCGGTTTCGTTCTTGCCAATTATGAACCGCTTTTTGGTGTTGAGTGCGACCCCGTTGCATCGGCCACTTTTCGCTATAACTTTCCCACAGCTGTCCACTATGAGAGCCAGATTGAGGACGTGGATTTGGACGTTCTGGAGCAGTTGATAGGTAGACAGCAGCTCCATGTCCTCCTTGCAGGATTTCCTTGCCCCGGCTTCTCGGTTGCTGGCTTCAGGAAGCCCGAGGACGAAAGAAACCAGCTGTACACGTACGTAAAGCCGTTTGTTACGCGGTTCAAGCCATATTTTGTAGTCCTGGAAAACGTCCCCGGGTTTGTTACTTTGGCGGGAGGAAGGTTTGTTGATGAGCTTTTTCAGGACTTGGCTGAGTGCGGATACGCGATGTCTGTGCAGGTATTAGAGTCGGCTGCCTATGCAGTGCCGCAGTTGCGCCCTAGAACCATCATGATAGCGAACAGGTTCGGACTTCCGAACCCCTATCCACGGCCGTTTCTGACAGAGGAGACCTTCGTCCCTATTGAGAGTGCCATCAGTGACCTGCGGCACCTTCCACCTAACCCCAGCATTAACCACGAGTGGACGAGGCATTCCGAGGAAATGACGAGAAGAATAGGGGAAGTACCACCTGGCGGTTCTCTGTATCCTTCTTATGTGGATGCCTGGAAACGACAGTACCCTGGAAAACCATGTATGACTGTGAAGGAGAATCACGGCGGAACACATATCCACCCCCATCTCAATCGAGTGCTATCTGCCAGAGAACTTGCGCGGCTGCAGAGCTTCCCTGATTGGTTCGTGTTTCAGGGCACTATGAAGCGGGTGTATTTCCAAGTAGGAAATGCAGTACCTCCACTTCTCGCCAAGCACGTAGCTCTTGCTCTACGTCCCACTCTGGACAAGCTTCTTGAGCAGCGTTCCTCTGCACAGGATATGCAGCAGAATCCGATGCGCGAATCTGTGCGAACTGACTCATCAGATAAGAGTGGTTCTCGCTCAGCCACGATTCCTCGGATGTTCTAGCTGATTTCCCGCTAGTGATTGGCTATCGCGTCTTGTTCAACAACCTATTCAGCTGTTGACGCCACCTAGCCAGGTCGTACCATCCGCATCCGACGCAGCCCTGCTCAGCCGCCTCGCCTTTCACCGGAACTCCAGCAGGCCACGTTTCGTTGCCTTCATAGTAAAAGCGAATGCCGTAGGGAAAACCTCTAACGCCAGTCTGAAAACAGTGGCGACATACTTCTCGCTTTTGTTCGTTACGCTGGTTTGTAAGCAGCTGGAACTTGGCCTTAATCTCTTCTTCGCTCATATCTTCCGGATTCTCCCCGGCGGTCTCCTCGTCCCACCGGATTTCCGGGAACTTATGATCTGGGATTAGATGAGGCCCAATACGGTCTTCATAAGCATCGTGACTGCCAAGAACACCGATGATCAGCTCACGTGCTTTAGAAGACCAAGTCTCATATCTCCATTGGGTCCCGGCACGTGGTAACCGCAGCAGGATCAGATGCGTAGTAGACTTGTTGCAATGGAGGCAGCGTCGGCGGTCTGTCGCTAGGACATATCCGAGTTCTTTGATATCCTGAACTCTTCTAGCCCAGTTGGGATTCGCGGGAAGCTGGCACGATTGGCACTTCCATTCGGAGTCCTTGAGTGCGTCAAAGAAGCTCTGAGTGACTTCTTTCTGGAACTGAGCCCAGAATGCATCTTGCTCCCTAAGCCAAGCTTCGCGCTTGCTTGGATGCATTGCATCATAAGCCGTGTTGAGAAGCGAAGCCTGCTCTTCTGCGGTATGAGCAGATATACCTGCTCTGCGATATTCATAAGGAACCGCCCCCTCCCACCTCCAGCCACCACCTTCCGCGTACTCGAATATCACGTCGAAATAAGCTTCGCTCGCTTTCAAATGCTGTCGCGTCCCGACGACCGTGATTCCTGTCTTCAAACCGGCTTTCCTCAATCTCTCCATCATTGTTTCTTCACCACGGGCGCAAACGTCATACGCCGCGTCCTTATGTCATTCCAGATTTTTTGCCGACTGCTCTGCTTCTCTCATGAGCATATGGGCCGGCACGTTCAAAGCTTGAGCTATACGTAGTAGAGAGGCTAGTGATACCGCTTTGAGCCCGCGCTCAATTTCGCTAATATAGGTCCTGTGCAACGCCGCGAGGTCTGCCAGCTCCTCCTGAGACAGACCTTTGATTTGCCGGTGTTTCCGTACCACCTGGCCAAACTTAACTATGAAATCCCGCTGTTTCTCTTCCACTCTTTAGCATAACCCCAATTGTGTTGCTTATATTATGTGCCTCTGCAGACCCTTAGTCTACAGACTATAGTCTGAATGAAGAGCGAACCCACGCTTGAATTGAACACAACGGTGCTCTGTGTGATAAGCCCGGTTATCGTTGAACACAAGACATGACAAATGTTACCTCATTACCTTTATGGTGGGCCTTATTGGACAGCTCCCGAACTTCTGTTTGAGAAGAAGCGACGAATAATAACCTTATCTCTTCTAGGTTGGGTGTGGGGGCTTCCCTTCGTCTCTTCCTTAGTGTTCAGTCTTGACTAAGGTAAGTTCATAAATAGAGTGATATAATGTGCACAAACAAAGCATTCATGGGAGGTGAATGATGCAGCGTAGGGATGTTATAGAAAGATTGTTAGAAGAGCAAAAAATGGAGCGTAAGCATCAGCTTGATTTCATCAGAGGACTCCAAACTATATCAGGCTGTCTAAAAAGCTCCTTCCCTCGCGCTTCTGGAGTGTATCTTAAGACCTTCTGGGGCAGTTTCGCCTGCCCTGCTCTTAAATTGCTTGCCAGTCCTGCCTGTGCTGTTGGTTTAGGTTTACATTTTCACCCCGGCCAGTGCCATGTCTTCCAATCTATGTCATGATAAAGCTACCTGTGGTGCCTTATGCTTATGCCAACTGAACCAAAGGAGAGAGCCTTCAAACACCCGCTTCACTATCTTCTTTATGTTGTTGACTAAACACATCAGTAAAAACTCTCCCCGCACCTTCTCTACCCCTCGCAGGTTCATCATCAGCTTCCTCCGGTTCCACTTCATGTCTCCCAGAACCGGCTCCACCGTATAGAGGCGTTTCTTGTAGGTTTCCCTGCCCTCCTGGCTCCTCAACTTCTCCCTCATCGCCTCGAGAAGACTCTCCCTCCCATCTCGGGTTAGCCTCCGTGCAGGACCTCTGGTGCACTCCTTCTTCACAGCACATCCCTTACAGGACTCACCCCGGTAGATGATGAACGGTGGCTTGCCCTGCCGCTTCATCTCTTGATATCGCCTTAAGTTCTTACCCTCGGGACAGATATACACATCTCTGGTCTGGTCGTACCGGAAGTTGCTCTTGTGATACCTCTTCTCAGCCTGTCCTTTTTTGTCCAGCGCTTCAAAGAAATCATCAGGCATGTAAGTATCCAGCCCCTTCTGCTGGGCATATTCCAGATTCTCGTAGGAGGAGTAACCGGCATCGGCGCTTGCTTGTTCTGGTAGATTCCCCAGGTTTTGCTCTACTTGTTCTACCATCCGCCTGAACTCATGGTGGTCAGTCGTATTCTGGCTGACATCAGCCGCTACGATCACCTGATCTTTTTCGTCCACCGCTATCTGCCCGTTGTAGCTGGGCTGGATCACCCTCCGGCTGTCCTGCATCAACCGAGACTGTGGATCAGTTATGTTGACCCTCTCCAGCTTCTCCCTGTGAAGCACCTCTCTTGCCTCTTGGAGCTTCTTCAGGCGGTATTCCTTTTTCCTCAGTTCCTTGGCTATCTCGGAACCATCGCCATCAGGAAATTCCTGTTCCTCTATCTCGTCTATCCGGGCTGAGGCTTCAATCATTTGCCTCACTTCTTCCTTAATACGCTCAGCCTCTTTCTCAAGACCATCCCTGTCTCGACTCTGCCTCAATGAGGCATTGGCTTTCAGTTTTGTGCCATCGAAGGCAATATGTCCCAGTCCAACCATGCC
>Ga0315280_10005344_pt1 | contig 18383 bp, 21 predicted proteins | sample YL17G06_40_MG_FD_203697 | JGI IMG/M metagenome (GOLD analysis project Ga0315280, IMG submission 203697) | Sediment microbial communities from Yellowstone Lake, YNP, Wyoming, USA - YL17G06_40 | ecosystem: Environmental > Aquatic > Freshwater > Lake > Sediment | place: USA: Wyoming | collected... | reverse complement strand
CTTCAAGCCAAATAAGTCCTCATACAATGCTACTACCTGGCTCATGTCTTCCACAGCAACAACTACTTCCTGTATCCCCACCACTCTCGGCTCTTCGCTTTCGTTACTCATTTTTACCTCCTTACCTCATTTGAGACCATTTAATCTTACCTTTCCCATCCAATTTCGGACATTTTGGAAACGCTTCACCCGCGGATTTTGTAGTTGCCTGATTCATCAGGCACAATCGCCCAATAAATTGGGCAACTACATCTTTTTTAAAAATTTTTACCTCCCTATTTTAGAGATTCCCATACTATATTGGTAAGATACGTCACGTTTTTTGCTAATTCTCGCTTCCGAGAGGCATAATTTAAGTGGAACACACAGAAGGGACAGGCGCTGACAATGGATTCTGTCTGTGCCATATTTAACACCCTGGAGGCTATTTCTAGAGAAAGGTCTCGATAAGTGACTCTTACCCCACCCCCAGCACCACAGCAAAGAGCATTCTCCCTGCTTTCCTCCATCTCTTTTAATTCAGCACCACACCAGCGGAGAATTCTTCTCGGTTCTTCAACTATCCCTTCCTTCCTGGCTAGTGGACAAGGGTCGTGGTAGGTTAACGTTCTGTTTACCTTCTTTAGAAGAGCAGGATTTTGGCTTAATAAATCGTATATCACCTCTACTATATACTGAACAGAAATACCAGTATTGCCAAGCCACACGGACTTTTTACTACGCACCTTGGGGTAATAATACTTAAAGCACCTCAAGCAAACGGGGCAAAGAACAACGATTGTCTTGATGCCCAGTGAGTTAAATTTCTCGATATTCCTGTGGAATAACTCTTCAGCCAAGTCAATTCTTCCATTCTCATACAAAATACTTCCGCAGCATCCTTCATCCTCCAGCAACATGAAATCGAATCCCAGCCTCTTCAAAACTAAGTAGGAAGAAGCAGCGGCATCTTTCTCCTGATATGAGCCAAGGCAGCCAATATAAAAAAGAGTGTCAGATTCCTTTCGGGGAAATCTCTCAGGCAGCCATTCTAACCTTCTTTCAGGGTCACCACCTACTCCATTACCCGTAGCTAGAATTCCCTCGATTATCCTTTTCTGCCTTTCCGAAGGACCTAACCCCTTTTTAGATAACTCAGTTCTAGCCCGGAACACAATTTCGGTGAGTTCGATATCCTCGGGACAGACGCTTTCACATCGCATACAGGCAAGACAATTATTGATGCTTTCTATCATCGGCTCGCTGATTTCATTTCCCTCAAACAGCTTAATCGCTATCTTTAAACGTTCAACTGGCGAAAATAGCGCTTCACCAGTAACCTGATAAACAGGACAGGCTTCGAGGCAAAGCCCACACTCAGTGCAGGATTTAGCTTGTTCAAGAAGGCTCATCTTTTATACTGGCTTTGCTTTTAATGACAGCGCCTGAAGAAAATTATCAGCAAAAGTCTTCAGAATATCTGAATTATACTTCTCGATATTACCTTCATCGCAGAGCTGAGCCACCTGAGGGTCAATGGGAATTTGTGCCAGCAGTGGTGTTCCCGATGCCTCTGCCATCTCCTCTCCCTTGCTCCTACCAAAGATTTCCAGCTTCTTGCCACTATCGGGCAAAACTAAATAGCTCATATTCTCCACGACACCTAAAATAGGGATATTCATTTTTTGGGCCATCTTGATTGCCTTTCTTACCACCATTGCTGCCAATTCCTGAGGACTGAATACTATGACCACACCGGATAAGGGTAATACCTGCATTACCGTCAACGGGGCATCAGCGGTGCCTGGAGGCAGGTCAACGACAAGATAATCCAGCTTGCCCCACAACACTTCCTCCCAGAATTGCGTAATAGCCCGGGATATTAACGGACCCCTCCAGATAACAGCATCATCTTCTTGAGGCAGCATAAAATTAATAGACATAATCTCAATGCCCGAGCGGGACAAAACAGGCAAAATTCCACTTTCACTGCCAGAAGGACGAGCACCGCCCAACCCAAACATCCTGGGAACGCTGGGACCGGTGATATCAGCATCAAGTATGCCTACCTCATTTCCCTGACGGGCAAGTTCAATACCGAGAATCGCTGCCACCAGCGATTTGCCCACCCCACCTTTGCCACTCATCACCGCAACCACATAATGGATATCGTTGACCTCCTCAGGCTTAGCTTCCACAAAGTCAACAGCTACTTCATTCACCTCGGGAAGTTTCTTAAGCACTGCTGCCACTTTTCCCTTGATAAACTGTTGAGCATCAGAACCTAAGGCAGTTGAAGCCAAAGTGATATGCACACTCTGGTCGGAAATGGCAATATCCCTAACCAGGTTCATTTTGGGAAGGCTGCGCACCACCCCGGGAACTAGTACCGACTCCAGCGCGAATTGAACTTTCTCCTCTATACTCATAGATAACTCCTTTATCTTTAGTGGTCACATATATTATCACCTGTTGCTAATGTGCCTCTTATATAATCCAAAACGGCCTTCTCCGGATCGTCGTTGGGCGTACCAACAATGACTTCAATGCGATTCTCCCTAAAAAGAGCCTGTGCCCTGGAACCCATACCACCAGCTATAACGACAGAAACCCCTTGCTCTGCCAACCATATTGGTAGAAGTCCAGGTTCGTGTCCTGGCGAAGGCATGCTCTCCTTGTTCAAGATAACCCCTTTCGCCTCACCAACATCAAACAAGGCAAAGTGCTGACAATGACCAAAATGGACCGCTACCTTGCCATTTGAAACAGGTACCGCATATCTCATTCACAACCTCCTAACATTGCTATCTTACTATTAGCTCGTATTTCGACTGAACCTTGTCAGGGTTGAATACCAAGGTTTAAGCTCGCTTGGGTCCAACGTGTTTAACTCTTTCTGCAGGTGCCATCTATGGAACACGGTGGTGTCTCACAGCGCTCTGTTCTGCCACAGCACGTCCTGCCTGGTGCTCTAGTCTCGGTTTGCAGCAAATAAGAAGCAGAGATGAGTCTCTCCATCTTCTCACTGCCACAAATAGGACAGATGATGGCTTTATTGTCCGCCTGATTTACAAATATCTCCGATACCTCACCGCATTCCTGGCATTTATAATCAAAAATCGGCATGGCTTCTCCTTTATCTATAATTCCGCTCTCCGAAGAGTTTAGTCCCTATCCTTACTATATTGGCACCTTCTTCTATGGCAATTTTATAGGAATTCGTCATCCCCATAGAGAGGTATCTCATTTCCACATTGGCTAAACCGAGCTTTTTAATCCTATCAAATATTTCCCTCGTTTTGATAAAATAAGGCCTGGAATCTTCAGGATTTCCAAAACGAGGCCCCATAGTCATCAATCCCATCACCGTTATATTTTTAAGTCCCGAAATCTCCCTGATTAATCGTTCGGCATCCGGGGGAAGCACGCCCGATTTCTGCTCCTCTTCGCCGCTGTTTATCTCTACTAATACTGGCATTACCTTGTTAATTTGCTCACACCATTTGTCTATTTCCCGCGCTATCTCAACCGAATCAACGGTTTCTATCATGTCAAATATCTTAACCGCCTTTTTCACCTTATTTTTCTGAAGACGCCCGATGAAATGCCATTTCGCTTTATTTCCCACCATCTCATAAGCCTTCTCTGCCTCCTGCACATAATTTTCCCCGACCATTTTTATCCCTGATTGAACTGCCTCAAGCACTTCTTCAGGCAACCTTGCCTTCGCTGCCGCTACCAATTCAACTCCGTCAGGCAACTCATCCAATATGCTGTTCATATTTTCTCTAATGGTCACGGTGTTAACCTCTCAGATACCTTCTTCCACAGATTCTCTATCTCCCGGCTGACCCTGCCATCAGAGAACTCCACCACAGGTAACCCTTTAACCAGAGCCTCAGTGACCACATTATCAAATGGTATCCAGGATACAACTGCTACTTTCTGCTTGGCACAATAGTTTTCAATCTGACATGAATTTTCCTCATTTATATCGTATTTATTTATGCATACCAGAGCAGGAATGCCAAAATGGCGGCAAAGTTCAATAATGCGGTCTAAATCATGCATTCCCGACAGTGTTGGCTCGGTTACCAGCAAGGCTAAATCTGCCCCTGATAATGAGGAAATGACGGCACAGCCAATTCCTGGAGGACCATCAACGATTATGTAGCCCAAATTTCCTTCTTCAGCAATATGTTTGGCATTCTGCCTTACCAGCGCCACTAGCTTCCCGGAATTTTCCTGAGCAATGCCCAGACGGGCATGAACCAGAGGACCATAATGCGTCTCTGAGATAAACCAATGCCCGGACATGTTTTCCCGCATAGTAATAGCATCAACAGGGCAAACCTGTGAGCAAAAACCACAACCTTCACACGAGATTGGGTCAACGACATAATTCTCTATCGCTCCAAAGCGGCATACCTCCTCACAAAGCCCACATTGATTACATTTCTCACTATCAATATATGCAGTTTGTCCACTCCAAAACTCATGCTCCTGTTTAATCTGCGGTTGGAGGAGAAGGTAAAGGTCAGCAGCATCGACATCACAGTCAGCCAAGACTTTCTTTTTAGCTATCGCAGCAAACGAAGCCGCTATGCTTGTCTTCCCTGTCCCACCTTTACCACTTAATACTACGACCTCTTTCATCCAAATTCCTTCTTATTTAGATTGCTTTCCGTCGGCTGATGGGGAGGAGCCGGGCTTTGCCGCCTCTTGCTTAATCTCGCGGAAAAGGTCAGCGAAGCGCTCACGCCACTGCGGAATGCCCTCTACTAAGGAAATGCCTCTAGAATAGAGGCGGGCAATGCTAGTATCCAAGGGAATGGTAAGCAAAATGGGAATGTTTTGTTTACCACAATATTTCTCTACCTTCCCATCACCTACTCCAGCACGGTTTATCACCACACCGCAAGGAATACCCAACTCTTTAACCACCGCCACTGCTAAGGAAAGATCGTTCAAGCCAAATGGAGTCGGCTCGGTTACCAAGAGACAAAAATCGCTATCCTTAACTGCTTCTACCACAGGGCAAGAAGTCCCCGGAGGAACATCAATTATGACCTCATTTCGGGAATCGATATGCTTTTTCACTTCCCTTATTATCGGCGGAGCCATTGGTTGACCAATGGTAAGCCTTCCTTGAATTAGCTCGATATTCCCTGAATTACCCTTCTCTACTACACCTATTTCTTGCCCTTCTTCGGTGATAGCAGATTCAGGACATAAGTAAGAGCATGCTCCACAGCCATGGCAGAGCTCAGGAAAGATGAGCACTTTTTTGTTAACTACAGCGATAGCGTTATAAGCACAAACTTCAGCGCACTTACCACAGTAGGTGCATTTCGTTTCGTCCACCTTAGGGATAGGGATAAATACCGGATAGCTTTGGGTAATGTGCGAGTGAATGAAAATATCGGCGTTTGGCTCCTCTACATCGCAATCCAACAATTGCACTTTATCTTTTTCACTTAAGGTGAGAGCCAAACTGGTGGCTATCAGTGTCTTTCCCGTGCCGCCTTTACCGCTGGCAACTGAGAGTATCATTCCCTGACCATTTTGGCACCGCAATTGGGGCAACTTAAATTATAGCAAGGCGCTCCTGCTTGATGAGGAACCTTTGTTCCGCAACTGGGGCAAACACAATTACCAGTGGGTCCTGCCCCAGGCTTATTTCCACCCATCCTCCCTCTGCCAGTGCCACGCCCCATTCCCATTCCTCTACCGGTTCCCGGTCCTTGACCAGAAGGTCCTGTGCCATCTCCTCTAGGCATAAATACCTCCTTCTATTTCTCTTTCATTAAACCACTCAGTTCTAATACAAATTCATCACATTGGTGGCAGTCCGCAGGCTCCGGAACTGCAAGTAGGGCAACTTGTTTCCGAAGGTTCGGTTGTGCTAGAGCCAGGGCTAAAGAAAGAGGAAAACAGCCTTGTGGGATTTGGAGCATGACATTTGGGGCAACTTAACTTAGCTCCATCCTCGCCAATCGCTTGACGAACCTCAAACTTCTCCCGGCATCGAGTGCATTGATACTCATAAATAGGCATAATTCACCTTCCTTCCTCTAGCTCTTTAATCCGCTGCTGTGTTTCCCTCAGTTGCTGCAACAGCATCTCCACTTGATTCTTGAGCACCTCTATTTCTTGCTCTCGGCTCACTCCTTGAGGTGCTGGCCCCGTCACAGGCGGCATCCCTGAAGTCATCCCCCTACCCATTCCTCTCCCCATACCCATACCACGGCCCATGCCACCACCCATACCCATACCAGGGGTAGCTCCCATACCAAAATGAGCAGCCACATTAGGCTGAGCACCGCCTTGAAGCTTGCCTGCTTTGTAGGCTTCCACAGCATCTCGTATTCTACCTACAACTCCGGTAATCACCTGAACGCCCGCGGCAGATAAAGTCTGGTAAGCATTAGGCCCACAGTTGCCAGTGAGAATTAACTGCACACCTTTGTTAGCAACCATTTGAGCGGTAGTAATGCCCGCCCCACCAGCAGCCATCGCATTGGAATTCTCCAGAGCCTCAAACTCCATCGTTTCCGGATCAATAACAACAAAGTATGAACAACGCCCAAACCGAGGGTCTACTTCAGCATCAAGGCTGGGAGCTGTCGCTGATATCGCAACCTTCATAGCTTGCCTCCTTTCTTACTCTTTCTCCAGCTCTTTTATTCTAGCATCAATTTGCTCCAATTGTCCTTTTATCGCCTCCGCCTGGCTCCTCAAAAAACCAAGTTCCTGCTCGCGAGTCATTTGCGGAGCATAGGGGTTTGCTCCCATAGGCGCGCCACCATAGCCCGCGTATGACATGCCGCCGGCATAAGGGTCTGTTCCCATCGGCTGTCCGCCATATGGGATACCCCCAGCATAAGGGTCTACCCCCATAGGCACTCCACCGTAGGGCATACCTCCAGCATATGGACTGCCTCCGTAAGACATAGCATTATAGAGAGGATAACCTGGCGATACAGGCATTCCAGCAGCTCCGCTGAAGAAATAGCCGCATCTCGGCAGTCCTCCTCTCCCTAATCCCACAAAGGGCCAGGGTGGAGAACTTCCTCTGAAGCCGAATCCCCCACCACCCCTTCCAAATCCGCCTCTCCCAAATCCATTAGGCATTTTATCACCTCCTGTTTATTTACGAAGCTCTTCAAGCCTCTTGTTAACATCATCTAAATCATCCTGCAATGCTTTAGACTGTTCCTCAAGCATGGCTATTTCCTGCTCCTTAGGCATAGGTCCCCAGGGCGAATATCCATAGCCATATCCTCCGTAGGGATTCCCATAAGGCATTCCATATCCAGGCCATCTCGAAGCCCAAGGATTCCATCCAAACCAAGGCCACATTCCATCACCTCCTTAACAAAGTTGTAAATTTACCACCCGGGGTAACCATAATAGCCACCCCATCGCCGCCAGCCACGACCAAAACCACGACCACGACCGAAGCCTCTTCCGAAGCCCAAGCCAAACCCGGCCGACACTGGTGCTCCATAGCCCCAGCCGAACCCAGGCGACATTGGTGCTCCGTAGCCCCCACCAAACCACCTTCCAGGTATGGGATTGGCAAAACCTGGCCTGCCAAAACCAGCACAAAAGCCAGCCGCTCTACCCGTCATTGGTCCCAACCCCATTGGTCCGGTTCCATCTCCAAATGGCATCTTCTTTCACCTCCTTTCTATTTTTTTGCTACCATCGCCGTCCACCGCGAAATCTCCTTCCTCTTCCCCTCCCACAACCAAATGGCGGAAGAGGCATAGGCTGGATATTCACGCTGGAACATGCAGGACAGGATAAAGGCAACCTGCTCGCCAGAACCTCAAAAGGGACATTCCATTCATGCCCATCGTTACTGCATCTAAAACGCTGCTGAGGCAACCCAAAATTTCCACCTCCAATTTGAACTGCCTTACCATTGACCAGTGCGTCAGCCAGCTTCTTGCGTCCCGATTCCAGAACACGATGGAAGGTCGGCCTGGAGATATGCATTCTTTCAGCACATTTCTCCTGCTCCAACTCTTCCAAATCTTTGAGACGAATAGCCTCAACCTCCTCCAGTGAAAGGCGCACCTCCTGCAACAAATTCGCCGGAATTCCCATTGGTCTGAAGAAATTAGCATTCGGCAATCCAGCAACATATCGCAACTTAACCGGTCTAGACATCAAAAAACTCCACCTTTCCGCTAGTAATTATGAACATATGTCAATAATAACATGCAAATTATTTAATGTCAACTCGCTTTATCCTGACTAAAGATGCTAAAATAAACAACGTGGAAATTAGCTGGCTAGGACACGCCTGCTTTGTCCTCAAAGGGAAGGAAAAGACCGTTATCACCGACCCTTATCGTCCCGAACTGGGCTACTCTTTAGGTCAGCCTGAAGCAGATATAGTAACGGTGAGTCACTTCCATCCCGGTCATAGTTATGTTGAGGGCATCGCCAATAGCCCTAAACAGGTTAAGGGTCCCGGGGAGTATGAAATAGGAAATATATTTATCACCGGGCTTGCTTGCTATCATGATAACGAGAAAGGCAACGCCAGGGGCAAAAATACCATCTACCTTATGGAGACGGAAGGGTTAACTTTATGTCACCTGGGAGATTTAGGTCATCCGCTAACAGCATCATTGGTAGAGGAACTGGGGAACTGCGACGTCTTATTTTTACCTGTAGGGGAGGTATCCACCATATCGGTGGATGTAGCTGTCGAGATAGTAAGACAATTAACTCCCCATATTGTTATCCCCATGCACTACAAGACAGATGTGTTGACTAAAAATCTGGAGCGAGTAGATAAATTCCTGGGCAAAATGGGGATTCACGACATAGAGCCCAAACCGAAACTCTCTATCACATCGGCTTCCCTACCCAGTGATTTGCAAACTGTGGTTTTCGCGCTTCAGCAAGCTGGATGATAATTGAATTGTTTTTTCTAGCCTAAGATTTTCTCCGCTTCCTCCATATCCGATTCCATCACATAAGGGATGCCAGAAACATCCGCTGCTTCTCGTGTCAGAGCAACGAGGTCATTTCTATCTATGAAGTTAAGGGCAAATTTGCGCTCACCAGCCATTAGTTGTCTTAAGCCTGTAGCAAGCCTATCGTAATAGGTATAAACACCTATCGCTGCTGGCGGAATTCTCTCAAAATCCTCACCATATTTTTCCCTGAGTTCGCCAGCACTAATGAAAGTCTGAGAAAAAACTTGCCGATATTCTTCCCCATCTCCGTGTTTTTTCTTAAGAAGCTGCTCCTGAGTCTTACCCACCATAGCTGCAGTAAGGGTAGAGCGACCCATACATACCGCTTTTATATAAGGCGCTCCCAGGGCCAAAGCCTTGAAAATGTGGTCCTCAAGAGCAATCCCACCAGCTATGGCACAACTGGGAATAAACGCTCCCTTTTCATTAAGCTTCTTAAGGAATTTATAAAGAAGACACTCAAGGTAAACCGTAGGAATCCCCCATTCGTTCATCATTCGCCAGGGGCTCATCCCGGTTCCGCCACCAGCACCATCAACGGTAAGAAGGTCTATTTTAGCCTCCGAGGCATATTTCACCGCCCGAGCTAAATCCGCTGGCCTGTAAGCACCTGTCTTCAAAGTAACATATTTGGCACCTATCTTTCTCAGTCTTTTCACTTCCTTCAAGAAGGCTTCCTCATCTACCATCCCTAAACGGGAATGCCTCTCGAATTCCTTTATTGCCCCTATTTTATAAGCTTCTTGAACCGCAGGGGCTTCGGGGTCTGGTATGACGATATATCCCCTTCGTTTAAGCTCGAGCGCCCTTTCCAGAGTTGGCAATTTAACCTCCCCACCTATATCCTTGGCTCCTTGCCCCCATTTTATCTCTATGCCTTCAACCCCGAGCTTCTCCACTGCATATTCAGGGACACCAAGTCGAGCATCTTCCACATTTGCCTGAACCAACATCGTCCCGTATCCTTCATACCAGTCCTTATATGTCTCCACCCTCCTCTTGAGCTCAGGCGAGTTAACAACCTTCCCATTTTTGAACTCAGCATTGGAGTCCATGCCACAGACATTCTCTCCACAAACAAGCACAGCGCCACATATAGCAATGGCAATGGCAGCGCCTTCCCAGTTTACACGGGCTATTTCTGTTGAACCCAGAGCACCAGTGAAAAAGGGAACCTTTAGCTTTATCTTGTTTCCACCAGCCCCTATTTCAGTCGAAATATCAACGGCAGAGAAAAGAGCCTTATCCGAATCTGCTTCAATGCCAACAGCACCGACACAGCTTCCCTGGATATTGAAGTGGGAAAAGTCAACAGGATAATCTTTCTCTGACCCAGCCATAACTTCCCCAAAAGGCTGTGGATAAAGCATCTCCCTTCCTCTAATAGCTGATCTCCCTACTTCACAAAGCCCGGCGCAACCATCTAAACAGGTTACGCAGAGTCCAGATGTCGGCGAAGGTGTTACTCTGTTTCTCGTTTTGGTTGCTGCACTTGCATTTGGCTTACTTAAAGACATTATTCACCTCCTTTATATGTTTATTGCTATTCCCTTCTTCTTAAGGTATCTTTTTGCCTCAGGGATAGATATTTCTCCGAAATGGAAGATTGACGCCGCTAGAACTGCAGAGGCTTTGCCAATGGTTACCGCTTCATAAAGATGTTCCAGTTTTCCCGCCCCCCCTGATGCAGTAACCGGTATGCTAACCGCTTCAGCCACGGCTTTGGTCATCTCCAGGTCATAGCCCTCTTTGGTGCCATCGGCATCCTTGCTGGTAAGTAGAATCTCGCCAGCCCCCAATTCTTCCACCTTCTTTGCCCAACTGACAAGTTCCATCCCGGTGGCTTCGCTGCCACTTTTGACCACCACCTCCAACCGGGGAAGACCGCTCCCAGGTGGATTCTTACGCCCATCGATAGCCACCACAAGCTTTTCCTTCCCAAATTTCCTTGAAGCTTCCGATATAAGCTCAGGACTTTTCACCGCAGCAGTATTGATGGAGACTTTATCCACACCGATGTCGAACAAAGCCTTCATATCCTCAATATTCCTAATCCCGCCTCCAACGGCAAAGGGAATGGTAACCTTCTCCGCCACTTTCCTGACCCATTCTAATCTTGTCCCTCTATTCTCCACAGTGGCAAAGATATCCAGGAAAACGAGCTCATCAGCACCCTCTTTACAATAAGCCTCCGCCGCTTCCACAGGGTCTCGGGCATCCCTTAGATTCACAAAATTTATCCCTTTGACCACTCTGCCATCCTTAACATCCAGACAGGGTATGATTTTTATCTTATTCATTTCAAACCTCCTTAAAGTTGATTAAGTCCCGATACTCCATGACAGTGCTCATAGCCAAATTTTCAGCTTCTATGCCCTGTTCCTCAGCAGCAGCCACAGGATTTAAACCTCCCATAAGAACCATTCCTACTCTATTTAATGTTATGGGTATTTCGCACACTGGCTGACTTGGCTCGCCCATCACTATCAACCCACCCAACCCGGCTTCTCTCAACTTTGTTACTATGTTATCCGTCATTGAGCGGCAGAGGACTGGTATCTCTCGATAATTTGCCAGGATTTTCCCATCTCCACTGCTTACTGTCTCACCCACAGATGTCATCCTGGCTTTAATAAATACCTCTGAAGGGTCCAATGTTGAGCCAGCATAATGTATGAAATCCACAAAACGGCTGGGTTTATGATTCCGAATCTGGAGGATGCCACCGAAACGAGATTCCAGCGGAACGCCCGCCTTAAGGAGAGAGCCATTAATGATAATGCTGCAAACTGTGGCAAATCCTATCTTCCCCTGAGGAACCATTACTTCGCCTAGCTTTTCTCCTTCACCTGCCACTGCTACTAACTCACTCACACAAAGTCCAGCGCTAAAAGCTTTCTTCATCGCTCTGAGTGCCTTCTCAAAGCCTTCCTTGGGGAAAAACGAGACATTGACCGGAACCAGACCAGAACATTTTTCCCAATCAAAGCTGGTGCGAAAGGCAACTGCTTCAATCCTTGAAAGGGCGAAACCAATCTTGTCTCGAGCCAAAGCATTCCTTGTTTCCTCAACCCCCAGTTCAGTAAGCAACCGACCATCTCTCCCCGCAGGTTTGGTTAATCCCCTCTCATCCATCAACTTAAGGTGATATCTCACTGCCCTTTCACTAAGCTCAACGCCGTAGTCTTTCAAACGACGAGCAACAAGTCTGGCCCCCAGTGGCTCCTGTTGCTCGCCCAAGACCTTCAAGATGGAAAGGACCTTCCTCTCAACTTCTTGGCTTTCAAAACCCATCAAAATACTCCATTGATTAAGGTAATAGGTAACTGCTTACCTTACACCAGCATGAAAATTCTGTCAATACCATTAAACTTGTTCCTGTATACCAATCAAGGTTGGTAAAATTCAATAATTACCAGCCAGGTTGATATCCCGCCTCGCTAGCCTGCCTATCCAGATCGAGCGTGAGAATACGCTCTAAGGGAAATAGCACATCGCCCTCAGCGCGGCGCAGGTCGATAGCCTTAATATAAGTTCGACATTGTTCGCAAGTATAAAGGCGGTATAATTCCTTCTCATCGGTGAGATAACCCAGAGAATTCTGGTCCTGGTTACCGCAGAAAGGACACTCAAGACGGAAAAAGAGCCAATCAGCATCACAGCGAGAGCATATCAGCCATCTGGCACCGGTCTCTCTATCAAGGAAGGAGAAATCTGGCTTACCTCCGCAGATAGGACATATCCTTTGGCGCCAGGAATCCTGATTCACCAAAGGCAATAATTGCTCGGAATACCTGACCAGTATGGGATGAAAGGCAGCCTTAAGGCAAAGGAAAAGCGTTTGCCAATCAATACTCATTTCCTCGGCAAATTCAGTCAACGAAGAATAGCGATACCAGGCATTAGTTGCCTTTTTTATCATGGATGGTTGTGGATTTTCCAGCCGGGAATTGGGAAATTGCTCGCTAACTATACCGTTTGCTTCTGAGAATAATTCGCAGAATAATGCCTCGTCAGGAAACACATCCTCAAACTGGAGAACAAAATTAGATTGTGCAAAGCGGTTGGCTACTTCACGAATATGTTTATCTAATACGGGCAGATATGAATCTTTTATCTTGAGTCCAAGCAATTTTCGGTGAAGCTCTATATAGCGGGTCTGCTTCCATTCCCCCAGCCGTCTTATAGTTTCACTATCTGCCTGTATGGTCACTCTTTACTGCTGTTTGGAAATTTCCTCATACCACTTGCCATAGTGACTCTTAGCATATTCCTCGGATACCTTGCCGGTTATCATGGAACGAAGGGATTCACTCATTCTGGGATGCACCGTGCCCAACAGAACATGCACTATGAGCATACAGCCACCAATAATAAAGGCGAGAGCATGGGTAAAGAGACACCACTGGAAGACAGCCGGAGACACAGCACCCTTAGCAAAACACAGGATAGCTCCAGTTATAAAAAAGATTGCTCCACAGACGATGGTGATAAGCTGCCATAAATTCTGCCCCGGGTTTACATGCCCCTGGGCAGGCATCTTGCTCTCATCGCCACCGGTGTAGTAATCAGTTGCCGCCTTAACCCAGCCAATATCTTCCTTCTTCCAGGTAAAGGCTTCCTTTATAAACGCTAAGCTGGCTTTGGGATATGTTATAAAGTAGAGCACCAGGACAACTCCAAAGGCATAAGCACAAACTCGATGGATGATGCGTGTCCAGCCTGCTAAGGCGATGGCACCCCAACCAGGCACAAATAGTATCAACCCCGTTATCCCCATTAGTATAACTAACCCGGCTATGGTCCAGTGAAACACCCTTGCTTGCAAGCTAAATCGCTTAACCCCGGGCCTCCCGGGGTCATCAAACAAAGCATCATGAATAAGGGTTGCGATAATATCCCCTATGGGCTCAAAGATAGAGGCCCAAAGACCTCTCTCCTTTTCAACCTTTTTAGCCTTCTCCACTTTTCTCCTTCTTCTTCTCAATCATTCTTGCCCTGGCAAGCACTGCTGCCCCGAGCATCCCAGCGCCAGCCAGCAAACCAAGCCCAATACCGGTCCACTCACCAACATTCAAGGCAGTGGCAGCAGCAGGCATTTGTGGGTCTACAGGAAGGTCATAAACTTCGGGGCGCTCATCGAGCACATAAAGCATATGCAAACCTCCCAGTTCATACTCACCATAAAAGTTAGCATCGGGATGGTTTACCCTTAGAGCTTCGACTCTTTGCTTTCCTTCTGCTACTAAGTCCTCCCATTCACCATATTTTATTGCCCCGGTAGGGCAAGCTTTAGCACAGGCAGGTTCCAGTCCATTGCTGACGCGGTCAAAACAAAAATCACACTTTCCTCCCATCAACCCCGTGCCGAGCAGTTTATTGGACTCCCTGTCCATCCGAGGAATATCAAAGGGACAAAATTCAACACAGTAACCACAGCCACTGCATTTATGCCTGTTATAGGTGACAAATCCCAGAGTTGGATGACGCTGAAGTGCACCAGTAGGACAAACATTAACACATGCTGAATCAGTGCAATGCATACATTGATGCTTCCTGAAAAGCCACCTTAATGTGCCATCATTGCCATGTTCCTTAAATATAATCTTCGTCCAGGTATCAGCAGAAAGGTCAGGAGGATTCTCATATGTGCCCTGATTGGTGGTCTCTTCTGCGGGAAGGTCATGCCACTCTTTGCAAGCAACCTGGCAAGCACGACAGCCAATGCACTTGCTAACATCAATAAGCATCGCCTTAGCCATTGCTTTTCACCTCATTTAGCCCTTATGTCGCACAGGAATGCCTTGTATTCCGGTATGGTAGTGTTGGCATCACCTATATTGGGAGTCAGCATATTAGCGCTGTCTCCCGTGGATAGCCCCATGTAGCCCCAGTGCCAGGGCATACCAATTTGATGAACCTTTTTGCCATCAATGGAAAAGGGAGAAAAACGCTTGGTGACAACGGCCACTGCTTCTATTTTACCTCGTGCCGATTCTACAATGACCCTTCCACCATTTCGAATACCCTTTTCCGCTGCCAGCTCCTCGCTTAGCTCGACGAACATCTCAGGCATAAGCTCCACCAGCCAGGGCAAATTCCTGGTCATTTGCCCCGCCTGCCAGTGTTCACTGACACGATAAGTAGTAGCCACAATGGGGTATTTACTAGCATCGCCTTTGACAAGGGATTTCCAAATGGTAACTACAGGGTCACTCTGGATGCCAGATAAAAGGTTCTTCACCGGGCTCTCCCAGGGTTCGTAGTGCTCAGGCATAGGCCCGTCATTAAGAACTTTACCAGTAACAAAAAGATGTGCCCGCCCCTCGGAAGTCATAAGGAAGGGGAGCTTAGTTCCCTCTTGAGACATAGGAGGCCAACCGCCATCAGGGATATCACCTTCCCATTCCCCGAGCAAGGGATGCCAGCTAACGACAGGTTTGTCAGGATTAAATGGGTTACCATCTAAATCAACTGAAGCCCGATTGTAAATAATACGGCGGTTTACTGGCCAGCACCATGCCCAGTTGGGATAAAGCCCAATATTGGCCTGGGCAGGCGTCTGTGTTGGGTCACGACGCGCTGCCATGTTGCCATCTTCAGTATAACTGCCACAGTAAATCCAGTTGCCCGACGATGTTGTTCCATCGGATTTTAGCTTGGCAAAGCTCGGCAGAAGCTGACCTGTTTCAAGGTCATATCCATTAATCTCTTGAGCTACCTTATGCACATCAGGCTCATCCCCATAATCCCAGGTTAAGTTTAAAATGGGGTCAGGATACTCTCCACCTTCTGTGGCATACAACTCTTTTACCCTCATAACGAGCTGGGTAACTATCCAGAGGTCATTCCTTGCCATACTTGGACCATCACAGCACTTATATCTCCATTGCATCCAGCGCCCGCTGTTGGTAAGGCTTCCCTCTTTCTCCATCGAGGCTTTGGCAGGCAAAAGGAAAACCTCAGTCTTTATCTGAGCTGGGTCAACCCCTGGTCTCTTCCAAAAAGCAGCTGTTTCCGATTCCCATAGTTCTGAAATCACCAACCAGTCAAGCTTACCAAGCCCTTCACGTTCCAGATTGACATTTGGTCCTGAAACAGCGGTATTATGTGCCGGGGATATAAGTCCCTTTACCACACCATTTTCTATCGCTTCTGCCATGGCAATATGTGAATGGTCACCCTCAACCTTGGGCAGGTAATCATAGGCGAAGCCATTTGAAGCAACAGCGGCATCGCCATACCATGCTTTCAGCAAGCTGACGATATATTTTTTATAATTCTGCCACCAGTTGGCACTCAATGGGTCATTGCTTGTTGGGGTGTAATGTTTGAGATAAGCCTCCAGGTCCACATCCTCAGGATGAGGAGTCTTAAGATAACCAGGAAGGATGTCGTACAAGATGGCATGGTCTGTCGAGCCCTGGACGTTGGACTGTCCCCTGGCAGCATTAATTCCTCCACCAGCTACACCAATATTGCCCAGCAGTAATTGCAATATTGAGTAAGAGCGAATCATCTGGACAGCGTTGGTGTGCTGGGTGGCGCCCATGGCATAGATGATTGTGGCTGCCTTATCTGGTTTACCTGTGGCGGCATAGGTCTCACACACCTCACGATAAACATCCTTAGGTGTTCCGGTGATGCTGCATACGGTATCAACATCATACCTGGAGAACTGTTTTTTCAACAGCTGGAAAACACAATTCGGGTCTTTAAGTGAAATATCCCTCCTGGGAATGCCTTTATCATCCAGTTGGTATACCCATTTTGACCTATCGTAAGCCCTCTTACTGGCATCATAGCCACAGAAGAGTCCGTCCAGGTCCGCCGGGCCCTTAAAATCAGGGTCTATGAGCAAGGTAGCATCGGTATATTCTTTAATATAGGTCATATTGTAATTCTCAGGGTGGTTCTCGATATCCTCAATTACATATTTAATCATTCCGCCAATAAAGGCAGTATCTGTTCCTGACCTAAGTTTGGCATAGATATCCGCCTTGGAAGAAGTGCGGGTAAAACGAGGGTCAACACTGATAAGCTTGGCACCTTTCTCCATAGCTTTGGTTACCCATTTGAAGGAAAGAGGATGGTTTTCAGCAGCGTTGCTGCCGATTATCATTATGCAATTACTGTTCTTAATGTCAATCCAATGATTGGTCATCGCCCCCCGTCCGAAAGATGCACCCAGGGCAGCCACAGTGGAAGAATGACACAGTCGGGCGCAATGCTCAAGATAAGTTATTCCTAGAGCACGAGCGAACTTGGTGAACACATATGCGTCTTCATTGTTGACCGAAGCACTGCCATCCCAGCCAATAGCCTCGGTATGATTGACGACGCGTCCTTTCTCATCTTTATAAGTCCAGCCCTCATCTCGTGTTTTCTTGATATCCCTGGCAATTTTGTCTATCGCCCAATCCCAGGACACTTCCTCCCAATCAGAGGAATATGGCGCACGATACGACACCCTGTCTAAACGGCGTTCATTATTGGTTACCTGGATAAGAGCTGCGCCTTTGCTGCACAACGCTCCCTGGTTAATAGGGTGGTCCGGGTCGCCTTCAATATTTATCGCTTTGCCATTTTCATCAGAGGCCACGATTGCCCCACAGCCCACGCCACAATAACAACAAATGGTGGTTTTTTCGCCAATTCTTTTTCTGAGCGGTATATCTATGGGAGCAGCTTCAAGAAAGGATTCAGGACCTATCATTCCTAGAAAGGCAGCACCAGCGGCGGTCCCGCCACAAAGCTTCAGGAAGTCCCTTCGGGTTAATTCCATAGCTATTTCCTAGTGCAAAGTCGTATAATATCATCATTAATGCTCACCTGTCTACACTTTTCCACAATTTTCTTCCTAAGAATTTTTTTACCCTTTATCCTTTTTTGGTAGCAAACTCAGTAAATAGAGAGTGTTTACTAACCTCACCCCCTTTATCCCCCTCTCCTTCAAAGGAGAGGGGGAAGAGATTTATAGAGAGGGGTTTCACCCCTCTCTTACCTACACGGGGGAGACGACCCCCTTCCCTTGCTAAGGGAAGGGGGTCAGGGAGATGGGTTGCTAAACAATCTCTAAATACAATCTTGAAAACGGTAAGCTGCTATTGGTAAGATTGCTGTTTAAGCTTCAATGAATTACATCGTCTTAGTTAAACAAGTGCCAGATATCAAGAATATTCCCAATGATGCCTGGGATAAAGAAAAAGGTACGTTGAAGAGAGCCCTGTTAGACAATGTATGCAATGAGCTTGATAAGCAAGCGCTGACATTCGCCTTAAGCCTGAGAGAACAGCTTGGCGGTGAGGTGGTCAGCTTAACAATGGGACCTCCATTTGCAGAAGAGGTTCTAACATACACCCTTTCCGTGGGTGCCGACAAAGGCGTCTTGCTGACCGACAGAAA
>Ga0315280_10005342_pt1 | contig 18386 bp, 9 predicted proteins | sample YL17G06_40_MG_FD_203697 | JGI IMG/M metagenome (GOLD analysis project Ga0315280, IMG submission 203697) | Sediment microbial communities from Yellowstone Lake, YNP, Wyoming, USA - YL17G06_40 | ecosystem: Environmental > Aquatic > Freshwater > Lake > Sediment | place: USA: Wyoming | collected... | reverse complement strand
GCCCAGGCCCGCAAGGTGCGCACCTGCTCTTCGCTCACTTCCAACTTCGGGGCTGGTGTCCACATGATTTCCATCATAGCACACTCTGCCCTGATTGTCAAGGTATTTTAGGGACGGAGCACTAGCATCGAAACTGCGGGAACGCGGACGAGGTCGCGGATGTCGCTGCCAGGCATGTTTGGCAACAGAACCGCTCTGGCATCGAAACGCGGGAGATGGTCGGTCCTAATCGCGAGACTTCACCCTCCGGCAGCGTGCTCAAAGGAACCCATGGCTGACGAGACTCGGACCAACGCGCAGGGCAAACGGCAACGCAGGCAATGGAAAGGAATTGAGCCAGGGGAAAATGGGGACAGTTACCTATTTCCGAGCGGCGACGCGCAATCGGCCATGAGAAACGTGCCGAGGAACGTTTCGACGTGAGTTAGCCTTGCTGACCAAGACGCTCTGGCATCGAAATACCGGCGGGTCGTCCGCACCTCCTTCGACTTCCCTTCGATTACACTCAGGGTAAACGCTCAGGGCAGGCCCCGTTGTTTCGACTTGTGGTGAGCGGAGCCGAACCATGCCAGGTGGTTTTCCTCCACCAGCACCAAAGTGACCTGAGATCGAAATCCACCTGCTCGTCCGGAGCCCCGTTGTTTCGATGCCAGGAGCATTTCCCATCCGAAATACTCTCCCATCGACATCCGAATTCCCGTCATTTCGATTTCAGGTGAGTTCCCTCCACCAGGACCGAAGTGCCTTGGCATCGAAACGGCATCTGCAGAGCTTCAGGAGCAAACCGCCGAAAAGGGAAGGATCGGCGTCGGGCGTCTGCGAACCGGCCGTGCGACGAGTGTGGTCATGATAAGACTTGACCTCGCACTCCGATCATCACTTGGCGGGCGCTCAGTGATGGTAGGCCGAGGCACTTGACCCTCACGGCAGTTCCTCCGTCTCGAACGCCTCCGCGCGCTGCCGGTAGGCATTGTGCCAGCCGCGCTCCCGCATCAGGGCTTTGGTCTCCGGCCGGGCCAATTCATTCGCCAGGGTATTGGTCACCACGACTCGTAGGGCGTTGCAGCCAGGGCGCAGGTGGCGGCCAATGGGCAGGCGATAGGGCGGCCACGCCCGCACTCCCGCAGGCTCTCCGTTCACCCACAGTTCCAGGCCATGGCGCACGTCGCCGAAATCCAGGGTCGTGGGCCCGGGAACGTCCACCTCGAGTTGGGCCGCGTATTCCACGCTTCCGGAAAAGTAGAGATCTCGCTGTCGCCACGCTTCGAATGGCATCGGCTGCGGCTCGTCGTTGGCACGCAGGGTCTGGATGCCCAGCTCGCTCACTGCCAGGCGCTCGATCGGGCGGGCGAGCCAAACGAGGTCGCGCGCGCGCACGATGCGCTCTGGTGCTCGCGGGGGTGCTGCGGCTGCCGCGCCGCCGCGGTCGAACAGAACGAGCACTGAGCCCCAGGGTTCCAGGTGCAGCCGCACCGCCGCTGTTTCGCCTTCGCGCTTCCAGGAGGCCCTGCGGACCGTTCCCGCCTCGGGGTCACACAGCAAGGGTTCGCCCGCGACCTGCACTACGGCCCTGAAGCTCAAAGCCCGAGCCGACTCGTTGGTAAAGAAGAGAACGTCGAACTCGCGCGCCTTGCGGCGGCAGCAGCGCACCTCCGGGCAAGGCGGTTCCAGTTCCGCAACTCTGCCACCGGCGTCTGCAATCATAGCAGCGACCTGCGCCTCATCGTTCACCTGCCGCGCCAGCGCCCAAGTCGCAGCCGGAAGCGCCGTTTCTTCCGGCGAGTCCGCCACCATCGGCTGGCGCCCCGCCGCCACGACCATCACCCCCGCCTGCGCGAGGTCAGCAGTTCTGCGCAACGTCGCAGCCGGCATGGCGTGGCAGTGGGGGAGCACCAAGGCCTGATACCGCATCGGCCCCACCTGAAACCTTTGGCGACTGACTGTCGCCGCCGCTAACCCGTCATCGCCCACGTAATCGAAGTCCACCTGACGAGTGAGCAGCGCGAGAGAGAGCGTCTCGAAGGACCGCTCGGTGTCGCGATCCTCCGGTTTCACCCACAGGCTGCGCACGGGCACGTAGAGGGCGGCCCGCACCATTGGTTCGCCCTGGCTGAGCATCCAGCCCAGGCGGCCGGTGTAGTCCGCATAGAGCTTGAAGAACCGCCACATGGGATTACCCCATGCCAGGTGAGAGGCCGTGTTGGCCATCCCGGAGCCCTGGATGCCATAGACGGCCTGCATGTGGGACATCAGGTTGATCCCGCGCACGAAGTGGTGGTCCGCGACCCATTTCATCTGGGCGGGCGTAAGCCCCCAGCCGTAGACGGCGAGGGACTCGGTGCACGCATAGCGCTTGCCGCCCTGCCGAGCAGCAGAACCAGCGAAACGAGGGAAATCCGCCGCTGTCCCCGGAAAAACCTGACGCCAGATGGCATCCACGGCCGGGATGTCGAACGCATCCAACCCGCGCATGAGGTCGCCAAAGCCGTGCCGCGCCGGCCCCTGAAACTCGTCCTCGCCCGGGAAATGCCCGACGCTGAGCAGCCCGTGCTCGCGGCACCACGCGCGAATCTGCTCCAGGTAGGCTTTGCGAAACAGCGATGACCAGACATCGCAGTAATCATAACGCAGGCGGGAGGTTTCGGAACCGGTGTCGAACAGCGCTTCCAGCGGCGCCAGGTCGTAGCCCTTGCGCTCGCGGAAAATGCGCGGTAGTTGCGGCGTCCACGGCAGGGTGTCGGATCCCAGCCTGCCGCCCACGCGCATCTCGTCGGTGAACATGGCGGTAACGCTCTTGCCGAACTCGTGCCCTACCCAGCGCCGGTAGCCTTCATGGGTGAGTTCGATGAACCGCCGCACCGCGAGCGGATTCATGAGATCGGCGGGATAGCCCTGGGGCAGGGCCTCGGCCCTGCCGTTCACCAACTTCAGCGTCCAGCCGCGAAACTCCGGATGCCCCTCGGGCACTTGGTAGAGCGCGTGCCCGCTGGGCCAGCCGCCCTCGTCATAGAGCCACACCTCAAGCCCCAACCGCGCTGCCTCCTCGACGGCGCACCTGATGTAGGCGAAGAACTGGTCGGACAAGTATGCTGTCTTCATGCCCGCTATGAAATCGCGTTTGCGGAAGGCGTCGGGCATGGGCAGGATACAGACTCCGCCGCAGCCGGCGTCTCGCAGTTCCCGCAGTTGCCTGCACATCTGGTCCTGGTCCGGGTCTGCATTCCAGTACCAAAACATGATGGGGCGATAGGTGGCCGGCACCTGGCGAAAGGCGCCGAGCAACTTGCTGCTGCGCGGATTGGGGGCAGGCCCGAAAGCAGCGGGCAGGAAAGGGCGCGCGACGCTGCCTGATGCCGTTCGGCACAAGCAGGTTAGCAGCAGCCCGCAAGCGGCGGCGAGGCAAATCTCCATCATGCCCTGGTTCATGCTCTCCTTCGAGTGCTGGCGCTCGACAGCGGCGTGATTCTACCGTCCCACCGTGATTTCCTGGCAGCGCGTTGGGCGGGGCTGCTTGGGCCAAACTCAGCGGCGCTGCCAAATGTCCCAAGATAGCACAACTAGGAGTGCTCGGCGCGCAGGCAACAACCGCCGCGCAACAAACGCTGTGCGCGACGAGACGTGCGTACCCGGAGGCGGGCAGGCGGCGAAACGGTTGTTCGCAATGGTGGTCTTCGCTGTCGTTGGCGTCTTGCTGACCTCATGCGGCGTGAGAGGAGTGCGACCGTCGCTTGACCGGAACGCTGCCGCCTCGAAATCTGGGAGGTCGTCCGTATCGTCGTTGTTTCGACTTGTGGTGAGCGCAGCCGAACCATGCCAGGATGTTTTCCTCCAGGGGAAATTCCAACATCGGTGCAGGCAAAGCAGTGCACGGCCCCCACGAAGGAGCTTGCGCTGTTCACGACCGGCGCTGCGTCGCCGACCCGATCAAGCGCGACATGAGGAATTCAAAGAACCGCTCGGCATCGGATTCCACGCAAACGCGGGCGGAACTCCGGCTGGTCTGAGCAGGCCGCGTCATGCCTTCGTCCGTCACCTGAATTCCCATCTTCTTCAGCCTGCCCAGGCTTGGATCAATCAGGAGCGCAGCGGTGAACGGATCATAAAGGATGGGGTTGTGGCCGCTGTGCGCTCGCCAGAGGGGCAGAAGCTCTGTCATGGCTTTCGCCAGCGGCGCCTCTGAATGAGCGATGCGCCTCAACTGCTCGTCTGACAGCTCGAGTGCCGCGGTCGCGTCGAGCGGGACAAGCGTTATATCTGCCCCGGATTCCAGCACGGCCCGCGCCGCCTCCGGATCGCACCGGATGTTGTATTCCGCCTGGGGCGCGTCTTTGCCGCCGTAGCCGCGATAAACAGACCCTCCCATCACGATAAGGCCCGCGAGCATTTTCGCGGTTTCAGGGCGCTGCCTGAAAATGCAGCCGACATTAGTGAGCGGGCCTATCGCGAGCAGGTGCACCTCGCCAGGCGAAGCAGCCGCCGCTTCTGCCATGAATTCGACGAAATCCCTGCGGCAATTGCCCCCATCCATCTCCTGCGCCCAGGGAGCCTGGTTGGGCAGCGCCTGGGCGTCGCCTGGTCCGGCCAGGCCGATAATGACCGGCACATCTTCTCTGCCAGCCTGCCGCAGCAGTTTCAGCGCAATGCGCGCGCGGGCCTCGACCGCTCCATGCACTGTGCATACGCCGTCGAGCTGCACCTCTGGCGATGACAGCAAGAACGACAGCGCATAGGCGTCGTCAATGTCATCGCCGATGTCTGTGTCGAGTATCACGCGCTTCTTCTGCATGTTCTCGGTTCACTCGCGCACGCCGATGTCTATTATGGCGCGCAGCTCTTCCCACGATACCTTTATGCCTTTGCGGGCCGCCGCGGCTTCCACCCAGGGCCGCGAGGGCAGCCCGATGTTCACAATCTTCCTCAATGGATCAATCCTGGTGCCGAGCTGGCTTTCTTCCCATCGGTGCAGCCGCAGCTCCATCGCTTCGGCGATGTGCGGCCGCTCTTCCGCGAGGTTTGTCACCTCGCCGGGGTCACTTTCCAGGTCGTATAGTTCTCTTGGCGGCGCGGGCCAGTAGCCGTTGTCGAGCGCCCTGATGAATTTCCACCTTCCGTCGCTTATCGTGCGCTTCGCCGACCACACCGCCTGGTTGCTGAATATCTCTCGATAGCCTTTTTCGGTCTCGCCCCGCGCCAGGGGCAGAAGGCTCTTTCCCTGAAAAACCTCTGGCGCTGGAACTCCCGCTGCGTCGAAGACAGTGGCCGGAATATCAATGCCCTGCACAAGCGCTCTCACGCGGCGGCCGGCCGGGATTCGCTTCGGCCACCTGAGAATCAGCGGTACCCTGATCGTAACTTCATAGACATCGCCGTGGTCAAAGAATATGTCGTGTTCCGTCATGCTTTCGCCGTGGTCAGAGGTGATTATGAGCAGCGTCTCCTCTTCAATTCCGAGCTCCGCGAGCAGGTCGAGGATTTCGCCCACGCCGTCATCGGCATATCTAATCTCGCCGTCGTACTGGGCAATCACATATTCGGCATCGGTCAGGTTCTCGCGGATGCTCTCGAGGTGTCCCCTTATGAACGGCCCCACCACCTGTTCATCCAGCGCAGCGAGGCTTCGGTTCTTGGGGTCGCAGGGGTCGCCTTTCTTGTAGAAAAGCCTTCGATATTTCGCGGGCGGCTTGTAGAGGCTGTGCGGATCCCAGTAGTGGAGGAACAGAAAGAAGTCGCGAGCATAATTGGCTCTCAGCCAGGGAATCGCCGCCGCGTTTATCTCGTCTGCATCTATCTGCTGGAGCCTGGCCCGGTTTCCGGCGACCGGATTCATGTAGGCGTTGAAGCCGCGGGCGAAATACTTCTTCATCATGAAAAGCGTGCTAACCGCTCCGGTAGCGTAACCCTTGGCGGCCAGAATCTCGGGCAAGAACGGGACAGAATCCGGCAGGTTTTCGGTGTCGCTGTGGGAGACGATGCCAGTGCGAATGCCCCTCTGGCCCGTAAACATCGCCGTGTAAGATGGCTGGGTAGGCACATCGCTGGCGTATGCCCTCTCGAATAGCACTCCCTCCTTTGCCACCGAATCGAGCCGGGGGCTCGTATTCCGATGGTATCCGTAGCAGCCCAGATGATCTGCTCTAAGCGTATCGAGCACAATGAACAGCACTTTCATAGCTCATCCTTCCTCCCCCACCTTTCATCCTTCATCCTTCACCCCAGTGGCGTCAACACAGGCCCTCCCCCAATGTTCAAGGCCCGCACGCCTATCTGCCGCAGGTCGCTCTCGGCCAGAAGAGTCACCTCGTGCTCTTCGCCTGGGAGAATATCGAAGTAGTTGTCGCTCAATCTGTCTGCCCGCGCCGGAGGTTCTATCACAACGAAGCGCGCAAACGTGTCGGTCTTCGCTCTGACGAGCCATTTCTTCAGGCCGCCGCTCTCTTCCAACAAGATGGCGCGAGCTTCGAGCGAGCATTCGGGATAGACCAGGTCTTTGTGCGGCCTGAAGAAATGCCGATTTGAAATTGCAGGCCCCGAGCGAGCGAGGAGGAAATCCCGCGCGGGATCGGCGGCGGCCAGATCGCCCACCGAAATCCGCGAGACGCAGCATGAGGCATTTGCCGGAACGGCGGCCCCCACTTCTCTCTGCCACTTGACCGGGCCTTCGAAGGAGCAAAGCGCCACCGTTATCGTGCCCTGCCATTCTTGCAAGGTGTCGTTTGCCAGCCAAAGCGACAGTCCCTCATTCTCTTCCTTGAAAGAAAGCAGCACAGGCGCAAACGCCCGCCTCACATAATAGTAGGCCGCCTTCGGACGCAGGTAGTAATCGAGCACGCTCCAACTTATGCCGGGCCAGCAGTCGTTGAACTGCCAGAAAATCGAGCCGGAGCATTCAAATTTTCGGCGCCGATAATGCTCTATGGCGAACTTGAGCCCCTCGGCCTGCGTCAGCATTGACCAGTCGGCGTATTCCTGAAGCCCATCGGGAATTCCAGTGAAAGACGCCATGAGGCGATTCTTCCGCTCCACATCCGGGTCTTTTATCCTGAAGTTGAACTCGTCGCTGTCGAGCGTTAGTTCGCCCGGAGGAATATTGCGCGACAGAGTTTCCAGCGGCGGCGAGCCGTGAAGGCCGAACTCGCTAACGAATCGAGCCGTGTCGCGCGCGTAGTTTTTGAAGGCGACGGCTTCAGGCGACGGATCGTGTCTGGGCTCCTCGCCGAACCGCCTCGGGTAAACCTGGCCGGCCCATACGCTCCAGTTGTGCCGGTCGCCTTCCTCTGCGGAATTGTGGTCGCTCCCACCATAGGGCGACGAGGGCCAATATCGCCGAGTCGGATCGAGCCGCGCGCAAAGAGCCGGCAGCAGCTCGTGATATATCCTGCGACCTGGCAACTGCCTGCCCGGGTCATTCCAGTGAATCATATCGTCAATCCACTCGTTCTCGTTGTTTCCGCACCACAGCGCTATGCACGGATGATTGCGAAGTCGCTTGAGCTGCGCGGTTACCTCTCGCTCGACATTCGCCATGAATCCGGCGTCGTGGTCTGGATATGCCGCGCACGAAAACAAGAAATCGTGCCACAAGAGCAGGCCGAGCTCGTCGCAAGTCTGGTAGAACTCGTCGGCCTCGAAGATTCCGCCTCCCCAAACTCTCAGCATGTTCATATTGGCTTCGCGTGCCAGTCTTATGCAGTCGCGGCGGCGGTCCGCGGAAATCGAACCGATCAGGTTGTCGCACGGAATCCAGTTCGCGCCGCGAGCGAAAACTCGCACCCCGTTCAGGCAGAAAGTGAAGCTGCGGCAGCCTGGTTCTTTGGCCGGTTCCTGAAGCAGCTCTATGCTGCGAATCCCAATACGATCTCGCCAGGTGTCAAGCTCCTGTCTGCCGTCCTTCAGCCCGACCTCAAGTTGATAGAGGTTTGGCTCGCCGAGATCGTGTGTCCACCATAGAGCTGGCTTTTCGATATCGAGTCTCACCACGGCCCTGTCGCGCTCGACCGGGGCAGGCAGCGTCAAGCGCTCGCCATTGCGAGAAAGAGAGACCTCGACCGACAAGTCTTGCTCTCCTCTGAAGGCCTCCACCTCGGTTTCCACGAAGAGCGTCGCCCTCTGCTCGGATACCTGGTAGGGCTGCGCGAACACCGATAGAATCCGGGCGATGCTGTGAGTCGTGATCCGCGCAGGACGCCAGATGCCAACCGTCGCAAGCCTTGGCCCCCAGTCCCAACCGAAGGACATCTGCGCTTTCCGCGCCCACACCCTCGGCTTATAGAACGCAGCCCAGTCTGGCTCCCAGTCCTGCGCCTCAACGCGGTCGGCCGTCGAGTCGAAGCGCACAGCTATCAGGTTGCTTCCCCGCTTGACCCGGCCCGTTATATCAACGCTCAGCGGCACGAACATATTCTCGCTGCTTGCCACTTGCTCGCCGTTGAAATAGACGGCGGCGAATGTGTCGAGGCCTTCGAAAGTCAGGAGGACTCGGTCTGCTGAAGGAACCGCGTCAAGCTCAAATTCGCGCCGATACCACCACTCCCGACGCTCCACCCATTCGCATTTCAGGACATTCTTCGAGTAATAAGGGTCTGGCAATCGCCCCGTTGCAATGAGAGCTGAATGGACATCCCCAGGCGCCTCTATCGGAATCCACCCGTCGTCCACATCGCCTGGCTCATGGGCGGCTGCCTTCTCGCCTTCTCCCGAATCGAAGTCCTTCAGCATCCATTTTCCGCACAGGTCAATGAGCATGTCCTTTGCCTCCAAGCAGTCCACTCAGGTTCGAGATTTCGTTCCGACCCCTGGCTTCTGCGACCCCGAGCGAATCGGCCCGCCAAAGCAGCGAATGCATCTTTCGCGGCTCAAACCAGTCGTCAAGGTTCATTTCCCTCACGGCAGCCTCCTGCTGCCAGGGGAACGGGCGGACGACAACGAAGAAGCGCATTGACAAGAAGGGCAGTGCTTTCCTGCAGAACCGCTGTTGCATATACGGCCGTGGCATGCGCCTCTGGCCCATGGATCACGGTTGAGACGCCCGCGCCACGTGGCTGCTTGCGTCTCAACCGCAACCATGCAAAACAGCACTGGTCACCAGGAGGACAAAGGAATGCCCCAAGAAATGCGAGTAGGTCTGCTCGGAATCGAGAACTCTCACAGCGTCGCATACACTCGGCTCTGGCAGGGCGAGGTTTCGGCAGAGGAGCGCGTGCCAGGCGCTCGCGTGGTCGCTTGCCTCTGCCAGGGCCGAACTGACCAGGACGCCGAGGACGAGAAGAAATTTCTGGCCCAGCTCCAGGCAATGGGGGTCGAGAAGGTCGTCTCCAGGCCCGAGGATATGTTGGGCGAAGTTGACGCGGTGGCTGTCGTATCGAGGGCCGGCGACGAGCATCTGCCGCTCGCCGAGCCGTTTCTGAAGGCCGGCCTCCCCACTTTCGTTGACAAGCCCCTGGCCGACCACCTCGATGTCGCCCGCAAAATCGTTTCTCTCGCCAGAGAGCACGACGCCCCGTTGTTCTCGGCCTCAGCGGTGCGCTATTACCAGGAGGTAACCGACTACCAGAAAGGCCGCGAAGAAATCGGCCAGGTCAAAACGGGCAGCGTGTGGTCCCCTGCCCACCGCGACATGGCCTTCTACGGCATCCACGCCATAGAAATAATGAGCGCGCTCTGGGGGCCAGGCGCCAGGTGGGTCAGCGCCTTTCACAGCGACGAGAAGCATGTGGCCTGGGTCGGCTATGAGCGCGGCGGCATATACGCCGTCCACCTTCTGAGATATGGCGCGCCAGGATTCGGCTTCACCTACTTTGGAGAGAAGAAAAGCGAGATGACTCAGGTGAGCACCGGCGGATACCTGCCCATCTGCCGGCTCATGACCCAGATGTTTCACGACCGCAAAAGCCCGCTCGATCCGGAGGCCAGCCTGGAATCCATCGCCATCCTCGAGGCCTTTCGCAGATCGCAAAACGGCGAAGTCATAGAGTTAGCATCCTTGTAGTCGAACATGGTTCGCCCGAACGCGAACTGGCCCTCAGCCTGCGAGCTCTCTGATCCAGCCGCGCGTCCATTCGAGCGCAGCCGGCTCGTTCGTTATGCTCAGGAAAACCATGCCTTCGATCCGGCCTTCCTTCAGCCACTTCAGCCCGAGGGCGAACTGCTGCTGCATCAGATCGAGAGGCATCGGCCTGCCCTCGCCGTAATCATAGAGATAGAGGCCAAGGATTATCGGCTTTCCCGGCGCCAGCGCCTCGCAGCGGGCCAGGTTGGCCTCGAGATCGCGCAGGTCTTCAGCCCGCCATGTCCACAGGTTGATTGCATCCAGGCGCTTCAGATATTCGTCGAGAGTGGGGTAATCGAGATTCATCGTATATACCACGCCCCACACTTTGAGCGGCCGCGGCCCTGCCCGCAGTGATTCGCACGCCTTCTCCAATTCCGCGACCGGCATTCCGCGCTGGGCTACCTGCAAGCTCGTCAGGTCGTCGAGAAGCACCGCTTCCAGACTGGGGACTTCGGCTGCGGCAGCGTGAGCTGCGCGGCCGTCCTTCGCATAGTCGTCTGCCCTGCCTGTCATCTCGCTGGGGCAGACCTCGTATGCCAAACGGCCGCCCAGCGACGCGCACTCCCGCGCCAGCGTACAGGCCGCATCGGGTTCCAACACCTGGCCGCCAGCGATGATGATGTTGCGCAGACTCAGCATCTGCGCGCGCGCCGCGGGGCTCGCCTCCGCATACGCCGCGAGCCCTCCAGCCGCGCCGCCCCGCGTCTCTCGCGTGCCCCACACCCACATGCGGTCGCGCGGGTCGCTGCCTCCGCCGCGTCGCTGCGGACCGTCGTGCATTGGCAGCGCCTTCAGCCCCTCGGGCGTCACCTGTATCCGCTGGGCCCGCAGGAATTCTCGATTCGCATCCATATAGACAAACAGCACCACCTCCGGCTCAACCTCCATCGTGCAGCCCATCGCCCACACCGGGAAATCAACCGTCGTGCCTTCGTCCCAGGTCAGGCCGTTGTCGCGGCTGACATTGATGGAGTGTCCAGGAAACCGATGCGCCACCAAGAGCGCGCCCGAACTTGTCCGCGTCATGCACGGAGCATACCCCGGGAAAGCTCCCGGGCGCGCGGAAGCCCAGGTCTGCCCGCCGTCGTCCGAGTGAGTCTCCCACATCGTCGGCGAGTAGATGGGCCGGATGTAGCAGAGGATTCTGCCATCATCCAGCGCCGCCGCGACAGGTTCTGTCAAATCCAGGCAGCCATCAATCGCGCCAACGGAGTGTCCCGGCCAGCTCGGCCGATCGAGGTTCGCCGGCGCCGACCAGGTCCTGCCTTCATCAGTTGACCGAATCGCGAAAGCCTGGCAGTGAATGGAGCCCCACGTCACCACATTCTTCCCCGCATTGCTCTCCAGTCCGCCCAGGAGAAAACGAAGAAGCGCGCCATCGGGCAATCTTAGGAGTGGGCCGTAGGCGTCAAGCTTCCGCGGATCCTTCGGCCATTCGCCGATCAAGTTGGCCTCGATAGGCTCCGACCATGTGCGCCCATCATCTCTCGATTCGGCCATGAGCACCTGGCGCGGGTCAGCGCGGAAGACCTGCATTAGGAGCCGCCCGGCCTTCGTCGTGTGAACCACTCCCTCGTGAAGAGCGGGCGGCAGCTCCCGGGGTTCGCTCCAGGTTCGGCCATTGTCTTCCGAGCGCACGAGGAAAGTTCCCTTCTCCGACGGGATCGCCAGCAGCAAATGGCCACCCGGCGTTCGGCAGAGCGACGGCATGTTCTGCCCGCCCACGAGAGAAGGCGCAGGATGAAACCAATTCTGCGGCGGCCTCAGTTCAGCGTTCCAGCCCTTCAGCGGCGCAGCGGCCCCCTTGACGCGCACCCTGCGAAAGGAAAACCCTCCGTAGCCCGCCAGCCCCACGCGCCCCGCGCGAAAACTCGCGTCTGTCACTGTAGGGCCCAGCCGACCATCCACCCAAACGCGAATCTGTTCGCCCCTGCATTCGACCCGGACAGCGTACCAGCGATCCGTCTCGCTGGGCACGCCCGGTATCATCGCCAACTTGAGATTCCTGATGTAGCCGGTCTCATCAACTTTCGAGATCGCCGCCCAGAAATGCTTTGCCCGCAACTGCTGCCCGCACCACGGAAACCGAACCCAGTAGTAGTGGTTCGCATCGCGAGCCCGCAGCATTATGCCGGCGTCGCCTGCGCCGGTTTCCCTGAAGCTCATCATGAGATCGAACTCAGCCGTCAGATCGTCGAACGCCTGCGGCTGGTAGAAAGCCAGAGAGTGGCTATCGCGCGTCTCCGGCGGGTTGATGCGGCCTCCTTCGCCCTCGCTCCACGCTCCATTGATAAACTTCCAGCCGCTGCCGCCGCCAATCCTCAATTCCATTCAGTCGTCCTCCGGAAAATGCTCCGCACGATGACTTCCACGCTGGCGCCTAAACGACGGCGCTCTGCCTCGGGCCCGCGCGTCATCGTTCGGGAGTTCATGCGCCGCTGTCGCTCAAGCGCATAGTCCAGTATGCAATCGCGCGCCGTCGGCGCAGACGCGCTTCCCTCATGTGAACCTTTTGTCCTTCCCCATCCAACTTGTCGTTCAGCCCTCAGGGGCATTGAAGCTCCAGGGCACAGAACGCCTATTGGCGACGGGGAGGAGCCGCCTGGAGCCAGGGGGAAATCAGTCGAGGGGGCTGGCGGAGGTGGAACGACCGATGCCAAAAGGATTGGGACGGCATAGCAGACCCTGCGGCGCCGCAAGCACTTGCGGCCGAGCAATGATGCGCATTATGCTTGCAGCAACTTCAGGATTCCTCATGGGAGCTGCGGCGATGGCCATGATACCGTCTGATCGTCCCCGAAAGGCACAGAATCTTCCCAAAATGATTGCATATTCTGCCCAGCCGAATGCCTATTTCAACGAGCGAGCTGATGATGTCAGCAAGCTCTATGACGGCTTTTTCTTTGTCGTAGGAAGCTGGGACGAGGATGTTGCCGCAAAACTCGGACTCGCTTCAGACGCGCGTCCTGCGACAGAGTGGAAAGAGCGAGTCCGCGAGAATCTCAGAAACCTCAGGCAAGCTGGCGCGACAGAAAATCTGCTCGGGATTCATTTTGCCGAATCGGCGCCCTGGCCATCTCCTGAAACGCTGCTCTCCGAAGACTATACCGCGAAATTCCAGCGTCATTTCGCCGCCATAGGCAGGGCAGCGAAAGAACTCGGATTCCGGGGCGTGAGCATTGATGTCGAGTATCCTTACCTGCGCTACTCCCTCGACCACAAAATCTATACTTACAAAGGCTACACCTCCGACGACCTGCTCGCCGCCGCGTCGGAGCAGGGGCGAATAGCGATGTCCGCTTTGCTGGACGAATTCCCCGGTGCGGTCGTCTTTGTTCTTCCTGGCGACCTGTGGGGCCGACCCATCGGGCGGACATTCGTTCTCTCCATGCTCAAGGTCATGGCTGAAAGAGACGCTCCTGGCGGATTTCATCTCGGCTATGAAAGAGCCTACTGCCTGCTCGACCCCGTCTCGCAGGTGGCGATCCCTCGGGTGGGCGACTGCGCGGCAAGCCTTCTTCTCGACGCCAAGACCCTGCGCTACTGGAAGCGCCGCTGCACCGTGGCGCCTGGCGCCTGGCCCCTTCACATGGTGGAGACGGGAGGCGAAGGCTACCCGGTTCGCCCCTGGGCCGAGGAGCTGGCAGAACTCGGGCAGCAGATGGAAATACTTCGGTCTGTCGCCAAACGCTACATCTGGTCCTTTTCGGGACAACCGGTGTGGTATCTATGCACTCCTGAGCTTGAGCAGAAATACGGCCTGACGAAGCAGGCTTTCGAAGGCGCAGACGAAGCAATCGCCGGATGGCATCGCATCCTGGCTGAGAAGAAAAAGACCGCCGATCCCAGGATCAAGAAGCTCATCAGCGCCGTCCGCAGCTTCGACAGCGGCAAGGGCGATTGCGTCGAGCTGTGCAGCCGGTTCGGCACTCCTGCCGACTGGCTCGTTCTCGGCCCTCTTGGCAATCCTTTCACTCATCCGGAGTTTTCGGCGCCGGGCGCGATCTTTCGCCCCATCCGGTTTGATGAACCAATTCACGGGCGTGACGGCGTAGTTCGCTGGTTTGTCTTCCACAGCCGCGAGCCGACGGGCAGCGTCAGTCTCAGGGCGGCGTTCGATTGGAGAGCCACCGACGATTGTTCAGCCCATCTCGTCTCCGAAATCTCGGCGCCGAAAAGGGTCAGATGCTACATGTGGATTGGCTGGGACGACGGCGTCGCGGTCTGGATCAACGATAAGATGGTCTTCGACCACCGAACCTACCCCAAGCGCGGCCACGGAATGCTGTTCCGAGACCGATACCTGTTTGAGGAGCGGGTTCCGGTGGTCATTCCGAAAGGCAAGAGCCGGTTGGCAGTGACCTCTATAAACTCTCACGGAGTCTGGGGTTTTGCTATTCGCTTCACCGACAAGGACGGCTTTCCGCTCGAGGGGCTGACCTTTTCCCTGCCCACGCCGTAAATGGGAAATGGCGGATTCATTGGGCGTCGCGCGATTGAGCGATTCGCGCTGTTGTCGCTGCGAGGCCGAACGCGGCGGCAGTCCCAGCCCGTCGCCACGGAGCCCGCGCGGCCGGTGCACCTCTTCACGCCAGCAGAAATCGTCACAACTCACTCACCCAGCCGGATAACAAGTGGCCAGTCGCGGATGTGCACGCCGGCCAGCGCCGCGTCTCCCCCACGACAGGTGACCTGAAGCTCCTGCTCGGCGCCGTTCAATGTGTCAATGGCCCAGGCCCTCGTGAAACGCCGGCCGGCCTCGGGCAAGACGATGTCGGTGGGCAGGTCATTCGAGGCGTCATCTACAGCCGTCCCGGCGAGCCAAAGAGCAATCAGACGCTCATCGCCTCTCGCCAGCGTGTATATCTCGACATCCCTGCTCGTGTTGCTCAGCGAAACCTCCACCTCGGCTGGCTCGACATCTTCCACAATTGTCGAGATATTTCGCAGCGCGTAATACACTGGCTGCGGTTGGCACGGGCTTATGGGATATGAGGCCCAGGTGTTGCGCATCAACGTGCAGTCCCAATCAATCTTGCCGGTCTGGAAGGTCTCGTTGAACAGCGAGACGACGCCCATCCCCACATGTGCGAGCATGAGCTGCGCGCAGTACTTGGCTTTCTGCATCTCGGTCAGGCTCCCGGGAGGATATGGGGCGCTCCATGTCCACTCGGTGGCGCAGTATTGCCCCTTGAAGCCGAGAGCCTCGCACTCCTTCTTGAACCGCTCGACATTGCTGCGGTAAGACCGGAAAGCAGGGCTATTCACATCCGCCTGGTAGAAGGGGTGCCACCCGATGGCGTCAATCTGCGGCCCGAGTCCAGCCTTGAGGCAAGCGAGGATGGCCTCCCTATCGAAGCCGCCAGTTGACCCGAGCATGATCCTGGCCGCCGGATACGCCTTGCGAATCACAGGGATAGCCGCCTTCGCTATCTTCAGATACTCCTCGATGCCGATTCCCTGCCACTCGTTGCAGATTTCATAGTAATAGACCCTATCTTTGAAGTGCCGCACCATGTAATCGGCATATCGCAGATAGCCCTTCAGCATTTCGGAGGTCGTGTTGGGCCAGGGCGGCATATCGTAGTAGGACTCCATGAGTTCTCGAGTGCGGTCCTTCGTTCTGGGCGGACAGGCATAGAGCCAGTTGCCCTTGTCCAGCGTCATGATTACTTTCACTCCGCAGCGCCGCGCCTCGGTTATCGCCTCGTCCGCCCTCGGGTCCACCCGCAGCCTGCCCCTCGTCCGCTCGACATAGTGCCAGAGAAACATTCCCATATCGTAGCCAACGCGGCTCCACTTGAACCCCAGGTCATACTGTATCGGCCACAGCGTGTCCTGGGTGAAACGATCCATCCCGTAGCCAAGGTGGTTGGAGGAGACGGTTACTCCGGCCCCGCGGGAGACCACGGCCAGATTGGTCCCATGCGGGTCGCGCACCTCGACCTCGCCGACCGAAAAGCAGTGGCCCCAGTTCTGCACCTGCGGCAGGTTCCGCCCAATGATCCATATCTGCTTGGCTCGGCGCGGCTCGAAGTTCACGACATTTGGGCCCGAATCATTCCCGCAGAAGTCGTCGCTCTCAAACACGGTCTCCCACTCGCGGGCGTCGCGGCTCAACTTGACAGCGAGATTCCTGGGCAAAGCCTTCCCCGGCAGCCCGTTGCCCAGCCCCTTGCCCTTGGCCGGGCCGACCTCGCTGCACACCAGGACCACGGACGACACGGTCGCTTCAGCGGGAAGGTCAACGCGAATCCAGGCAGGCTCCACATCCGGGGCCGTCTGGCCGCGCGAGCACCAGGCGGTTTCCGGATCGCCGTCAATCAGGTGGATGTCCAGCAGAGGCTGGTCGTCGTTCCACGCCGTCTTCGGTTCCCGGGCTGGGGTCGAGCCGCATAAGTTGTCTCTTATTTCCCATGATTTCTTGGGCCTGATCTTGACCGCAGGGTTCTGGTTCCCGTCCTGCCACGCCGCGTCGGGCGCCAGGTCGGGGCACACTCCCAAGATGTAGGCATAGCCGAAAGCATATACGGGCGCCCCGCCCGCGTGCGCCTCGATTGTGGCGTAATCCTCTATCTTCGGGCTTCGCTTGGCAGGCATTGAGTCCGCCTCCTTTCCGCGGGCTTCCGTTGACTGAGAAGCAAGAACCAGCGCCAAAAGCGCTATCAGACCTGTGAAAAACTCCGTTCTGTTCGCCTGGGGAGACATCTTCTCGCCTGACGAAGGTGCTGTAGGGCGCCCCGATGTGTCGGGGCGCCGCAGAAAATTCGCCAGGGCCTCTGCCTGGGACCTCCCTGAAGGCCCGGATTTATCACAGGCCTGCTGGGGATCACGCTGAGCCCGCTGCCGTCTCGATTCAGCAGTCCTTTGGCATCCTTCGGGCGACTCCGGCGGAGCGAGCCTCTCTTGCCACCGCGCGCGCCACCGCCTCTGAAACCTTCTTGTCGAAAACGCTGGGGATTATGTAATCCTCCCGAAGCTCGGCAGGCCTGATCACGCCCGCGATTGCCTTTGCAGCGACAATCTTCATGCCTTCGGTGAAACAGCGGGCGTTCGTGTCCAACAGCCCCCTGAAAAGGCCGGGGAAGCACAGGACATTGTTTATCTGGTTAGGATAGTCGGAACGGCCCGTCGCCATCACCCGCACATAAGGGGCTGCCTCTTCTGGCATGACCTCGGGAACCGGATTTGCCATGGCGAACACTATTGCGTCCTTTGTCATTCGCTTCAGGTCGCTTCCTCTGAGAAGCCCAGCGGCAGAAAGGCCTATGAAAACATCAGCCCCCGCCAGCACATCTCGGAGCGAACCTCTGGCCCCGGCCTTGTTCGTATGCTCGGACAGCCACTGCTTCGCAGGGTTTGGCTGCTGCTGCCCAACCTTTTGCTGTGACCGGTTTCGGCTGGGCCGTCCGCGGGGCTGAGCCTGCCTCGAGCGGGAAGAACGCCGGGGCACCCACTGCTCTCGCCCCTTATATATGGCGCCTTTTGTATCGCACACGATGATGTCTGCCACGTGAACCTGCTTCAGAATCTTAGTCACTGCCACGCCTCCAGCTCCCGCGCCGCTTATGACCACCTTCAGCGTGTGAAGGGGCCTCGCCACGACTCTGCAAGCGTTCAGCAGAGCCGCCAGCACGACGACGGCCGTGCCGTGCTGGTCATCGTGGAAAACCGGGATGTCGAGTCTTTCCGCCAAACGCTGCTCGATTCCGAAGCACCGGGGAGCAGAGATGTCCTCGAGGTTTATGCCCCCGAATACCGGCGAGATTCGCTCGACAGTTTCCACTATCTCGTCCGGGTCCTGGGTCTTCAGGCAGATAGGAAAGGCATCCACGCCCCCGAACTGCTTGAACAGCAAAGCCTTTCCTTCCATGACAGGCAGGGCAGCTTCGGGCCCTATGTTGCCCAGGCCCAGGACGGCGCTGCCGTCTGTGACAACAGCCACCGAGTTGCGCTTGATAGTGAGGCTGTAAAGCTTCCTCGGTTCCTCCGCTATCGCCTGGCAGATTCTGGCCACTCCTGGAGTGTAAGCCATGGACAGGTCATCGCGAGTCTTCAGAGGCGCCTTGCTGACTATTTCAATCTTCCCGCCCAGGTGAATCTGGAAGGTGCGATCCGAGACACTGAGCACCGTCACGCCCTCAACCGCGCGCACCTTCTCAACAATGGCCCGACCGTGCGACAGGTCGCGGGCATTTACCGTCACATCCCTCGTCATGCGCTCGCGACTTGACTCCACAATATCAACAATGCTGATGTCTCCTCCCGCCTCGCTTATGGCCGAGGTCACTCGGCGCAGCATCCCAACTCTGTTGGGATACTGAATACGCAGCGTCAC
>Ga0315280_10005341_pt1 | contig 18388 bp, 17 predicted proteins | sample YL17G06_40_MG_FD_203697 | JGI IMG/M metagenome (GOLD analysis project Ga0315280, IMG submission 203697) | Sediment microbial communities from Yellowstone Lake, YNP, Wyoming, USA - YL17G06_40 | ecosystem: Environmental > Aquatic > Freshwater > Lake > Sediment | place: USA: Wyoming | collected... | reverse complement strand
CCGGAACTGAAACGATGTCCTTTCTGGCACAGTATGTGACGATCTCTTCGTCCAAATGTGGCGAGACTATGAAGCGTGCTCCGGCGGATAGAACCTGCCTAGTGACCGGTACTGAAAAGACTGTGCCCGCGCCAACTAGCAGTTCTGGGAACTCCTTGCACAGTACTCTTATGGCTTCCATCGCTCTCTCGGTGCGCATGGTTATCTCGATCAGGTCTAAGCCGGCGTCTAGGATTGCTCTGCCCAGTTGTGCTGCCTTGCTGGGATCCTGAATCACGACGACCGGAATTATCCCTGCCTTCTGCATTCTAGCTAGTACATCTTGCGATTTCATGCCGATTTCAGCCTTCATCTCTGAACCCTTCCTGCTCCACCCTCTTTAAGGAGGCTCTCGATCTCCTCCACGCTGACCAAGTTCAGGTCGAACGGTATGCTGTGTTTCAGCGTGCTCGCCGCAGTGGCGAAATCCAGAGCCTTCTGATCGTCTTTTCCTGCTAATAGACAATAGATTAATCCTGCGGTGAACGCATCGCCGCTGCCGAAGCGATCGACGACATTCGTGATGTCGTATTTCCTCGTCGTGTAGAGTGTTCTTCCGTCAAAGAGCGTGGCGCTCCAAGTATTGTGGGTGGCGCTGATGCTTCCTCTGAGAGAAATGCACACTTTCATCAGATTCGGAAAGCGTCTCACCATCTTGCTCGCTACCTCGAGATACCTGTCGGATGAGACTTCTTCGGCGACTTTCACATCTGCGCCTTTGATGCCGAAAATCTTTTCACAGTCCTCCTCGTTGCCGGTGGCGATGTCCACGTAGGGCATAAGGCCGGTCATTATCTCCGCGGCCGTCTTACCGTATCTCCACAATTTCGCCCTATAGTTGAGGTCACAGCTGACTGTGAGACCTTTATCCTTGGCAGATCTAGCAGCCTCGAGACATACGTCAGCCGCGCTCTGTGATATCGCGGGCGTAATTCCGCTGAAATGGAACCATTTCGCTCCTGAGAATACCTCGCTCCAAGGTATTGTTCCAGGTTTGACTTCGGATACTGCTGAGTGAGCGCGGTCGTAGATCACCTTCGATGGGCGCTGATTTGCACCGACTTCTACGAAAAATATGCCTATCCTGTCACCCTTTCTAAGGATCTGCGACGTGTCGACTCCAAAACGCCTCAAGTAGTCCACCGCAGCTTGTCCTATTTCGTTGGAAGGCAGACAGGTCACAAAGGCCGATGATACTCCGTACTTGGCTAGACCTACTGCAACTGAGGCCTCAGCGCCCGCATAGCTCACTTCAAATCTATCGGCTTGTAGGAAGCGCTGGAAGCCGGGCGGGTTAAGTCTCAGCATTATTTCCCCAAAAGTGACGACTTGAGCCATCCCTGCGATCCCGGTGCTTGTCTCGGAATCCAAGCTCTATATATGCCTATTCGGCTCGCGGACACTCTGTGCTATCCCATGACCTGTGGCACACTCTTAGATTGAGGAATAAGAGTGTGCTCGCATGAAGAAACCAAGAGACATTGCGAAGCCGCGAAACTGGTGCATACGAAGAAGAGGGGAGGAGATGTCAGTCAGTGAGATATGCACCGCAGCCCAGATACCCCCAAGAACCTTCTACAACTGGTGGAACCGATATCAGCAACGGGGCTTAGAAGGATTGCAGCCACAAACCAAGAGGCCACACACCATCCACCGAACACCAACCCAAACAGTCGACGAAATCAAAGGCCTAAGACAGAAGACGGCCTGATGCCCTCACAAGATAGCTGGATACCTACGAACGCAAGGCAGACCAGTAGGACACATGACCGTCTACAGGATCCTGCGCTCCTCAGGGCTGAATAGACCCCTCCAGACGCCCAGGGTCAAACGACACACAGATAGACTAGACTATCTGTGCTGTGGGTCTTTCCGAAAATCGTCGATAAATTGCTGAACCGTTTTCTCGGATGTTTTCGGGTGGCAAAGAAGAATGGATTGTCCTATCCGTTTCTCAGGTTCTTCGTTCAGCATTTTCCCAGCCTCGCGGTTGAAGAACACTATCCTGTCGTCTTGGTCGATTACGACTATTCCAACACCTATGCTGTTCATTACGTTCTGCAACAGCCCGAGCGTTCCCATTTCAATTGTCTCCGTTCGCGCCTCCTCATTTCCTGACGCGCTTTTGAGATACAGCCTTACTTTACGGCGACCACCCTGACGGGGTTTCCGATCTTTTTCTCGAGAATATCAAACCCAGAGTTCACGTCATCTAGGGATACTCTGTGAGTGACCGAGGTCGAAAGGTCCAGCTTACCCGAACTGACAAGCTGGATCAATTCAGCCAGTTCGAATTCTAGATGGTCATTCACGCCAATGATATCCATCTCTTTGCCGATGATGGTCTTGTAGGGGGAGATCCTCATTTCCTTCTGACCTATGCCGACGAGTACCATCCTTCCGCCTTTTCCGACACAATCGATCGACTTTTCGATCGTTCCAACACCTACCAAGTCTACCACAACATCGGCCAGCCTGCCATCCGTAATCACCTTCATCCTCTCAGCAGGGTCCTCAGTAGCCGCGTTCACAACTTCGTCGGCTCCCATTTTCTTGGCTAGCTTCAGTTTCTCGTCCGACACGTCCACAGCGATGACTCTTCCGGCCTGCAAGAGCTTTGCAAGCTTCAAAACGTGGACTCCGAGGCCTCCGATGCCGTTGACCATAACAACATCTCCGGCGCATGCTCGTCCTCTTCTCAACGCGTGGTAAGCCGTTGAAACTGCGCAGCCCAGTATGCTCCCTTGATCAAACGGGATGGATTCAGGCAACTTCAAAATGCTTCGAGCTGGAACGCTAATGTACTCGGCGAATCCTCCGTCGGTGGTCATGCCTATCATCTGATACTCTACGCAGAAGTTCTCCCTCTTACTCCGACAGAATACGCATTTTCCACAGCTCTTTATGTAGTGGACGCAGACTCTGTCGCCTTTCCGCATCCCTTTGACTCGGTCTCCCGTCTCAGCTATCACCCCGGCGATCTCATGCCCCATGATTATAGGCAGTTTTCCAGTTGGCACCACGCCATTGCGATAGTTCAGGTCTGAGTGGCATATCCCGCTCGCCTTGATATCCACAAGGACGTCATCCAATCCAACTTTGGGCACTTCGACACGATCGATACTCAGTTTCTCTCCTACCCTGTGCAGCCTTGCTGCCTTCATCATTTCTGTCATCTACAGTCCCCAGATCGCGTAGCCACGAATGGTTATATGATTTATGCACGATAGCGTCCTCCAAATACCAATCTCATCTGAGTGGATGCCGAATGTCTCGCATGTCATGGGACGAGAGACTCGACTAGCATGAAGTTGATGGCACTTGTGCTAGGCCTGGCGGTGAAATCGGTTAAAGCAGACGGGAGGCAGAAGGGGATAGGTCGTCTCAAGCGACAGTTCTTCGAGGCCGGGAAGAAACTGGGAAGAGCAGAAAAGAAAAGACTTAGACTGAGAGAGGCGGACGCAAGGGCCTACCACCCCATCGTGGCGGAAGCTCTGAAAGCGTTCAACATAAGATATAAGGTAACAAAACTGACACCTCAAGACTACATTTTGTGCATATACAATTGTCCGCACGGGAAGAACTTCAGGAACGCAAGGGCGCCTCCGGAGGTTTGCGAAGTGTTCCTGGGGATGGATGAAGGAATCGTTAAGTCGCTCAACCCAAAACTCGAGTTCGGTCTGACCAGACATGTTCTCCGCGGCGACCGATACTGTGAATACGTTGTCAGACCCGTGAAGTCAAAAAGGAAGGGCTAACTGATCCGCAACGGAATGCTTTCCCTTCGGTCTTGGGTTCTTCTGTCTGAGCGAGTAGAAGCATGATTCAGGGATTTGTAATGAGCTTACCCAAGTCGCGAGTCATAGTCTTCCTCGTTTGCCTGGTTACTTTCGTAGCGTACTCACTTGCTTACGTGACTTTTGGCTCCTCAATAGCGGTTCTAGCGAAAGTACTTTCACTCGGCCCCATCGAGATCGGCGCACTCGCTAGTGCGCTGTCGATAGGTTTTCTCACAACCCTTCCAGGAGGGATTCTCTCTGACAAGATCGGAAAGAAAATGGTAGTCTCTATGGGGCTGGCGCTGTGCTCGGTCGGGCTCGCGGCGATCGGAGTATCCAACTCATTTGCGGGTTGCTTCCTTTCGGCTGTGCTTCTTGGGATCGGCGCAGGCGTCTACGAAGCCGCAATGAACCCCTTGGTTCTGGAACTTTTTCCTGAGAGACGCGCGTTTGCGCTAGGCTCCTCTCATCTCTGCTGGGGAATTGGGGGCTTCTTCGCACCTCTGCTGGTTGGATACTCCTATCTGACGTATCTCGACTGGAGACTGGCATTCTACGCAACATCGCTCTTTGTCGTTGTAGGTCTTCTACTCTTCCTAACAGCTCGAGGCCCGACCTTGAGCAACACCGTCTCGGATGAAAATCCGCGAAGTTTCAAGCTAACTGAGCTGAAAGCGCTCTGGCGCCTGATGTTCGGCAATCTTCTGGCTTGGGGAATTGAAGGCTGCATCGTTGCTTGGCTGATCATATTCCTCACAACCGAGCGAAATATCGACCTACTCTTAGCGACCTCTTCACTCTCCATCTTCTTCTTACTACAAGCAGTCGGGAAACCATTTTGGGGCTTGTTCGCCGACAAGTATGGTTATACGACTGCAGTCAAGATCTGCGCCGGAGCCGGCGGTGCTGTGCTCCTTTCCGCGATCGTTAGCTGGCCCGGTATTCTCCCGCTCGTCTTGATGGCTCCGACAGGGTTCTTCCTAGGCGGGGTAATTCCGAACATCACTACGGCCGCTTGTAGCAGGTTTCAATCTGCCAGCGGCGCAGCTTCAGGGATAATCAACCTAAGCGGCGACATCGGTAGCATTCTGCTACCCTTCTTTTTCGGAGTCATTGTAGCTTTCAGTAGTGCATTCTCGGGCTTCGTGTTGGTCTCAGCTCTGGCAATTCTCCTTGCGCTCATTGCCAAGTGAATCGTCCAGATACTGCGACCTTTGATACGCTTTGCAGTGTTCCTCGTGGCGCCTCGCATGATAAGATATGGTTCGGTAACGATGCTAGCATCGTCTGTGCCACTACACAAAGACGCGGGACTCAAGCAGGTAGCATGAGCGAATGCGCTCACGGTGGATTGGACACAACTCAACTGCGAGCAAAGAATTTTATACTATTAGGAAGCCCCGGGGTCTGCGAGGCATTTGTTCATGCCGCATCTTCTTGATATGGAACTTGGCAGGACGGCGCACGTTGTCATCAACAAGCTGTGCAAAGTCAAGCCGCGAGAAAGTGTTTTGATAACAATTGACGGCCCTCAGGAGTTCCGAGTTGCCGAGGAAATTGCCAAGGCTGCAGAAGCCGCTGATGCCAAGGTGATGGTTGCGTGGCATTCGACACCGCCTGGCTACGGCAAGATAGGCGACCCGTATCTGCCCGACCCGCTGAAGGCCGCTATTCCGAATACCGACGTCTGGATCGAGCTCAACAATCAGTGGCTCCTCTACTCCACGCCGTGGGACGATGCGATCAAACCTACGATTCAGGGAAAGGGCAGGGTCAGGTATCTGTTCCTCGGCGGTTTAAATGCAGATCAGATCGTCCGATGCGTTGGAAGAATAGACATCGATACGCAAGCGACATTCCAAGACAAGGTCGTCGATATGACCAAGAAAGGGAGAAAGATGAGGATAACCACGCCGGCGGGGACCGATCTCTCATTCGAGAACCATCCGAGCCGGCCAGTTCTGAGCGAGCTATTCGCTGACACTCCGGGCCCGCATTTTCTTCTCGGACAGATCGGATGGGCTCCGATAGAAGAAAGCATAAACGGCACCATGGTTTTCGACGGCTCATACTCTGGCGGCGGCGAGGCAGACCTCGGTGTACTCAAGACACCAATCAAAGTGACCGTTAGGAATGGAAAGGCCGTTGAGTTCACGGGAGGAAGGGAAGCGGAAGCCGTGAAAAAATCGCTGGAAAAACTCAATGATCCGAACATGTACTATGCGGCCCACGTCTGCTATGGGTTCAATCCTGGAGCGAGGCTCTCAGGCCTTTGCACCGAGGACGAGAGAGTCTGGGGATCCACAGAGTGGGGCTTCGGACATCAGGGACCTGGGTTGAGGGGAAGAGGTATCATAGCCATCTCACACGCAGACGGGATATGTCTCAACTCATCCGTCTGGATCGACGGGCAAGAAATAATGGACGTAGGAAAGCTAGTGCACCCAGACCTCGCCAAACTGGCGAAGAAACTCGGGAAAGAGTAGCAAATCCTCTAGGCGAGCTGCACAAACTGAGAGCCATCGTCTAGGTCCTTGCTTCCGCACGAGCAGGGAACGCTGAGCTTTCTATTCGGGCTACTCTTGCTTCTCCAGTCTTCGACAAATCGATGAACAAGAAATCCAGTGGCTCCACGGTGCCCCAAAGCAAATAAGTAGCTGACAGTTCCCTGCTTGCGAGGATCTTCTCATGGCAGATCTCGTTTTGAAAAGCAGAGAGGACGTTGAAGACTTGGTTCTTGGCTGCACCTTCTATGGCACTGGCGGCGGCGGAAACCCGAAGTTGGGATTGCACTTGCTGCTAGACGGTCTTGCCAGGCTAGGTGAGATTCGCATTTCGGATCCAAGTGACATCCGAGATGATGCTTGGGTATGCACTCCTTACCTCATGGGGTCAATTGCACCAAGGACAGACAAAGCTCTCGCCGATATGGCGAGGCTTGGCCTCACCAAACGCATGGGTATGGCGGATCACATAGCGTTGCTCGCTCTAATGGAACTTCAAAGTTATGCCGGTGTTGAAGTCGAAGCGTTCGTTCCGATCGAACTTGGCGGGGCGAACACGCCCGTGCCGATCGATTTGGCTCTGTCGCTTGGCAAGAAAGTTGTCAATGGGGACTACGCTGGTCGTGCCATCCCGGAGATCGTCCAGACCACAACGTACCTTGCAGACAAACCTACACACCCGACAACCTATGTCGATGAGTGGGGCAACGTCTCGATCATAAAGACTGCCGTCAATTACTTTCTCGCTGAGGCGCTAGGCAAAACCATTAGCCTCGCCGCCCACGGGCATTTGGCGGGCGCAGGTTTCCTCATGCGCGCCGAAGAAATGAAAGAAGTCTTGATTCCGAACACTCTAAGCGAAACCTTGCTCGCCGGGCGGGCCATACGCCGGGCCGCGGCTAGCAAACAGGATCCAGCAGAAGCCGTGGCCGAAGCGGCCAACGGCTGGGTGCTCTTCCGCGGCAAAGTATCAAAGAAGCAGTGGGAGGATCGTGAAGGCTACATGTGGGGCATCAACACGATCGAAGGTCAAGACCAGTTCCAAGGTCACACGTTCAAGATCTTCTTCAAGAACGAGAACCACATCACGTGGCTCGATGACAAACCGCACGTAACTAGCCCGGACATAATCGAAGTGATGCACCGCGATTCGGGCGAACCAATCACAAATACAGACATCAAAGAGGGCGATATCGTGTCGGTTCTGGGGCTCCGGGGTCGCGACCCCTTCAGGACTCCTAAGGGGTTAGAGGTTCTCGGCCCCAAGCATTTTGGCTATGAGATTTCCTACGTGCCTATAGAGAGAATCATGAAAGAGGGCCACAGGTAGACTCGTCACGGTACGAACGGAGTCTCCTCGGGCCCTGCCTTTTCGATATGATGGCCCATAAGCTTTCTAGATCGTCCAGGTGCCTTCTGTTATGACGGGCCTGCCGTCGAGAAATAGGCTAGGATTCAGCATGATCCCGTCCAAGTGGATTCCGGCTTGAACTTTTCCTCCGAATGTGCTGTTATCTCCCAAGGCGATGTGGACGGTTCCGTAGACCTTCTCGTCTTCGAGAACGTTACCGATCAGTCGACCCTTGGGGTTGCATCCGACGCCCAACTCGGCGATATTGTAAGCCTCCTTCTTCTTTGCGGCGCTGAGCATGGCATCGAACCTTGCGGCTTTTGGTCCACCCGTGATTTGAGTAGCGAGACCCTCCCTGACGGAAACGGTAACCGGTTCTCTGAGAAGCCCGACACTAGCGATGGCGCCATCAAATACGAGCGTTCCATTGGCTGAGCCCTCAACAGGTGCGGTGTACACTTCGCCGGCCGGCAGATTCCCAAAATCGCCTCGCTCAAGTAACAGGCCCGTGTCGCGTTCAACGACCCGTCCCTGAATGGACATGGTGATGTCGGTGCCTTTCTTCGAGGTGACGTGAACTTCTGATGCTTTGTCCATGAGTACGCCTATCTTTTCACACAAACGCCTTACTTCCGAATAGTCCGCGGTGATGGCTCCGGCCCTAAACATTGCCGTCGTGATTGATGGCATGGTGGCACCTCGTGCCCCCGCTTGCGTTGCAGCTTTGCGGGCCTGCGTATGCGACAGGCTGTACTTGGTGGGCGCTATGTAGACATCGCTATTTTCCCATGCTTTCGCAACTGGAGGAGGAGGCTCCTCTCCGTGACGGTTGCGTTCTCTAATAACTGTCAGAATCGCTTCGGCTCCAACCTTCAGGCCAGCGTCAAAGAAGGCATGGCCGATCGGATATGTTGCGACGTCAGTGATGATCAGGAACTTCTCTCCATGCTGTAAGGCCAAACTCGTCTTAACGATACTCTCTGCTGTCTTCAAAAGGGATTTTTCTTGCGTCTTCGCCACGGGAAAGGCCGGGGCATCTGTGCGCGGGCTATCTTAAAAGGAGATACCGCAGGGCTTCTCAACAGTTCTTCGAAGCCAGCAACATTCACAGGATCTGTTTGAGGACTTCTACGATCTGCGAAGGCTTGTCTGCGACGCGAATTCCGGCCTCGCGCAGTACTCTGATCTTGCTCTCAGCTGTGCCTCTTCCGCTTTCTATGATGGCGCCTGCGTGTCCCAGCCTCTTTTCGGGAGGCGCGAAACGGCCCGCGATGAACGAGGCTATCGGCTTCTTGAACATGCCGCTCTTCACGCATTCAGCAGCTTCCTCCTCTAGTGTTCGCCCGACTTCTCCCACGATAACGACAGCGTGCGTTTCCTGATCCTCTTGGAAGAGCTTCAGGACGTCAACGAAGTTGACTCCTGTCACTCGGTCACCTCCTATTCCCACGCAGGTGCTTTGACCGATTCCGGCTTGCGTGAGATTACCTGCGATCTCATAGCCTAGGGTCGCGCTTCTGGTTGCCACTCCTACGTTCCCGGCTCTGAAGAGATTGGCGGGCATTATCCCAATCTTTGCCTTGCCAGGGCTGATGATTCCGGGGCTGTTGGGGCCAACGATAGTTGCGCCTGCTTTCTCCGCAAAACTCCGTATTTTCAGAGCATCATGAATCGGAATTCTTTCCGTGACAATAACTATCAGCCTGATCCCTGCTTCAACAGCCTCAAAGGCTGCGTCCCTTGCAAGAAGCGCGGGAACAAAGATGATCGAGGCCTCAGCTTCATGATTCTCAACTGCACCCTGAACAGTGTCGTATACCGGGATTCCATCAACGCTCTGTCCCTCCCTACCTGGGGTAACTCCGGCCACGATTCTAGTACTATACTCACACATCAGTCTCGTTTGAACTGTGCCAATTCTTCCCGTAATTCCCTGTACAATGGCGCGGGTATTCTCATCTGCTAGGATCGTCATGAAGAACCCTTCCTCGAAAGCGCAACAATCAGCCGCGCCGCATCTTCCGTTTGGCTCGTCTTCACGACGCGTATTCCAGCCGCCTTTAGGACGCTCCAAGCTTCCTCTTCAGAATTGCCGCGGAGTTTCACAACAACCGGAAGACGCAATCTTTTCTCAGCGACGAATTCGGCTATTCCATGCGCTGCTTCAACCATCGGATTTATGCCCCCGTACATGTTCACCAAAACGCCGGTCACTCTGGGGTTTTTCATCACAATGTTGAGGCAGTTCCAAACATGGTCTCGGGTGATACGGCCACCAGTGTCAAGAAAATTGGCCGGTTCCCCGCCGTAGTCTCTTATCAGGTCGACGGTTGCCATAGCCAAGCCGGCACCACTGCCTATTACTGCAATATCGCCGCCGAGTCGGACGTACGCGATACCCTGTTCTGCAGCCTCTCTTTCGATGTCGTCCTGAGTTCTCTCTCCGGTGTTTGCGATGACATCCCTGTGGCGATCAAGCGCATCGTCATCGATTGACAAGACAGCCCCGGCCGCATAGACATCCCTGCTTTCCGTTATGATCAACGGGTTGATCTCTGCAATCGTCGCATCGTACTTCACGAAGACCTGATAAAGCAGCCAAAGAACGCTGCTCACCTTCAGCATCAGGTCCCCGGTCAAGCCAATCTGTCTGGCAACTCGCCGAGCTTCGTACTGTTCGAATTCTAAGAGGGGATCAACTTTGAGAGAAACGATCTTTTGGGGAGCGTTGGCTGCGATTTGTTCGATCTCAGTTCCGCCCTCGGAACTGGCGAGGACCACGAACTTGCCCTTTGAGTCATCGATTGTTATGCCCAAGTAGAGCTCTCTGAGGATGGGCAGGTAGTGCTCAACGAGAACTCGATGAACGTGAAATCCTGCAATACGCGATGCTAGCATGTCTTGAGCAACCTCCGCTACTTCCTCTAGATGCTCAGCGACACGTATTCCGCCCCCTTTTGCGCGGCGACCCGCAGGAACTTGGGCCTTCAGAATGACCGGCATTCCTAGCGAGGCGGCCCTTCTTTTCGCTTCCTCGGATGAGGAAACCACGTCCCCTCTCGGCACAGGTATCTTTTCGGCTTTGAATATTCTCTTGGATTCGAACTCGAAGAGTTTCATCCCTTGATATCCCCTTTCAAAACTTGCTTCGCTTGGCAGCAGTCCAACTATCCCGGCTCCAATGACAGCTACACCCTAGGTTTTCCAGGTTTGCTTGGCTTGCTGCCTTCATGGCACCAAGCGCAATGAATGTCAGTGATGCGGCTGCGATCACTGCGATCGACCCACGCGCCATGACTACGCTCGGCCACTTCGGACTGCTCAGAAGAGGCTGTAGATCTTTTCAGGGAGCAGGGCGGGATACACGTCCACTTTGCTATGCAGATGGAGAGCCGGCATGACATACTTGTAGACATCCTCTGGTTTGTTGGCTTCAACTATCTCGACGAAAAGTCCCACTGGCGTCCCGTACTCGGCTACGTGCTTGATGCCTTTTGGACGTGGAAACTTGCCTTTCTTGAAGAGCTTCATGCCTTTCATCAGTTTCTCCGGATCTGACTGCCACATTATCAAGAACAACACGATTTCTACCTAACCTCCTAAGTCTCTGCTTTGAATGCGAGCCTCTTAGTGATCAAGACAGTTGTTAAGCGTTTTCTGATCTGGTGCCTCGTGCGAAGGTGGCCTCTCCGGATTTCACAATGGCACGGCCATGGATCTTCGATTGAGGAAGCGTTCGGTCTGGAATCCGCTAACCAAATCTCTTGGTGTAGTACTCGCTTATGCGCTTCGCCTCTTTCCCTACTCTCTGCGGAGCTTATATTCCCCATGAAGACTCTCATGAAGCACAAGGTGTTTCCGGATGCGTTTCCGCAGAATGCCACTGGAAGACTGGTTTGACACTTACCAGTACGAAGTCGACTATGACATAGGAGAGAGCGGAGTCAAGTACCTGAAACTTGCCGACCTCGGCCAAGATCTGACAAAAGTACAGCTTCGTTACGGCCACCATAGGGGGAGCCCAGAGCTTCGCAGCGTCATAGCGGAGCAGTACGAGGGGTTTGGCCCTGATCAGATCTGTGTCACAAACGGTTCGAGCGAGTCCAATTTTGCAGTCATCGCTTCGCTTGTTGACCAGTCTGACCACATGGTAGTCGAGCACCCGAACTATCCGTCACTCTACGAGGTGCCGCGTTCTCTTGGACTTCCTCACGATCTCTTGCCACTATCCTTCGAGGAGCGTTTCAAGCCTGACCTAAGGAGATTGGAACTTCTGATGAAGCCCAACACAAGGCTGGTGACCCTTACCCATCCAAACAATCCTACAGGCTCCGTCATTTCTGAGAAGACTCTGCGCGAACTTGTTGATATGGTCGAATCGCATGACGCCTACTTGTTGCACGATGAGACTTATCGTGAGCTATCCTTCGAGAAGCCTCCGCCCCCAGCGGCAACATTGAGCGACCATGCGATAAGCATGACAACGATGTCGAAGGCATACGGTCTTCCAGGCACTAGAATAGGATGGGTCGCGGGCCCGAGGCGCGTAATCGAGTCGGTGCTAGCCGTCCGAGAGCAACTCACGATATGCAATAACGCTCTCGGCGAAGCTATCGCAATGTCTGTACTCAGAAGGAAGGACACTTTCCTAGAGGGAGTCAGACAGCGCGTACGGAAGAACTTTGAAACTCTGAAGCATTGGATGGCTCATCAAGATACGCTGGAATGGGTCGAACCCGCCGGAGGAGTAGTTGCTTTTCCCCGGCTCAAAAACGGCTCTACGACGGAGCCACTCTGCCGGACGCTGGCCACAAAGTACCGAACGTTCACCATCCCAGGATACGGCTTCGAGATGAACCGACATCTCAGAATAGGTTTTGGCGGAGACGCGGAAGAGCTGAGCGAAGGCCTCAAGAGACTGACACAGGCAATCGAAGAAAGCGCCCCTACTCCAAGCATGATTCCAGTTTCAGGACTAGCAGACCCCTGAGGGTATGAGATTGAAGGACGTTCTTGGTGAGATTTCTACGGCGTTAGCCAACCTGGAAGGCGCGGAGAAAGTCCAAAGCCTTATTGAAGATGCGCTCTCGCAGAACATCCCAGTATCAGAGATAGTGGAAAAAGGGCTGAGACCGGGTCTGCGACAAGTCGGAGCCAAATACGAAACCGGCGAGTATTTTCTGGCGGAACTCCTGTTTGCTGCATCCATTCTGGATGAAGTGATGCGATTCATGAAGCCCAAGCTCGACGCACAGCCAATGCGGAAGATAGGGACAATCCTGCTAGGCACCGTTCGCGGAGACATGCATGACATCGGCAAGAACGTATTCAAGATGATTGCAGTCTCCACAGGATTCGAAGTGAATGATCTCAATGTAGACGTCGATCCCGAGCTGTTCGTTCAACAATCGAAACAGACTGGACCTGATATTCTCGGGCTATCCTGTCTCCTAACGACCGCCCTGCCAGAAATCAATGTGGTGATCGACCTGCTCAGACAATCCAAAATCAGAGATCGCGTGAAAGTTCTGATCGGCGGCAACGCTGTGACGAAAGAGTACGCCCGCGAAGTCGGCGCCGACGCTGCTGCGCTGGATGCGGTCGAGGGAGTTGATTTCTGCAGAGGTGCAGTCAAATCATGACACCCAGAGAGAGAATCCGGAAGGCAATGGACTTCGAACCAGTCGACGCCATTCCGTGGGCTGAAAACTTCTACGTCGAAACGGTCAGCCGCTTCTTCTCACAGGGACTGCCAGCCAATGAAGTCATGATTACTGACTGGAAGATGGAGGGTTATACTCTACTCAACTGGCCCACGTTCATAGGTGTTGACGCGAATTCCTACTTTGGATGTATCAACTTCTTTGGGTGCGTGCTTCCAGTTGATCTTGCGACTATACCCCGATTCAAGCAACGAAAAGTGGGTGAGGACGCGAAGTATGAAGAGTACATCATGGAAAGCGGCGCCCGCTCGCGCATACCTAAGAAAGGATCACGCGAAACCACATGGTACGCTATGCCTCAATTCTATTCCTTCCCAGTATCAGATAGGAACAGCTGGGAACGCTACAAAGAACGATTGAACCCCGAGGATCTTAGAAGGTACCCCAAGGACTGGGACCCAGATGCTTACTCAGAGGTATTTGACCAGTACCAGGTGGGCCCCACGTGCCTTGCAATGACCGGCTTCTACGGGTTCGGCGCCGAACTAATGGGCATACCCAACTTCAATTTAGCATTCTACAAGGATCCCGAACTCATCAGAGACATGATCACTCACTGGGAATACCTCACAATCGAAACCACAAGAGAAGCCGTGGAAGCTCTCAGAGACAAGATCGACATGGTTTTTTGGTGGGAAGACATGGCCGAAAAACACGGCCCGAATATCTCACCGAAGCTCTATCGGGAGTTCCTGCTCCCTCACTACAAGAAGGTAACGGCATTCTTGAACAAGAACAGTATACGCCGAATCATGATGGACAGCGATGGCAACACGCAACCGATCTTGGATCTGGTTATCGAGGCGGGAATCACCGGACACTGGCCCCTGGAAGTCAACTCAGGCATGGATGTACGACTTCTCAGAAAACGGTACGGGAACAAGCTCTTCCTATCGGGCAACTTGGACAAGAGAGAAATAGCCAAGGGCGGCCAGCATATGCGCAACGAAATAGACTCTAAGCTACTCCCCATGAAAGAGACCGGGGGCTACATTGTCGGTCTCGACCATCTCGTCCATGTGGAATTCACTGTTCAGAGATTCAAGGAATATGCGGACTACATCAAGACGAAACTGGCCATGGAATGAGAGAAGCAAGCACAAGCGTGCATACGTACGAGAACCGCTGAAGCATCTTCACCAGTAGTTCCGTTGATCCACTCTTCCTCCTAGATTCATGAATCACGGTCATCCTGTCTAGGCCGTGTGGAACAAATGAACCCTGTTGCCTGCCTTGTCTGGTTGCTTTAGGAATACCGCTTTCACGCCTTTCTTGATCTTCGGTTCCTCAAGTTCGACACCGCGTTCCGCGAGGTACTTGCACGCCTCTTCGAAATTCGAGACTCTAATGGCCACGTGGCAAGGTGTCTGCGCGGGTTCTTTCATGACTTCTATTCGCCCTGTTCCGGATCCTGAGAGAAAGATGGAGGAGGCCCCTTCATTCTTCTTGAAGCCAAAAAGGTTCGCGTACCAGTCTACGATTTCAGCGGCCGTAGCAGTCTTTGTCGCGTAGAGCCCAACGTGTTCCACACCGAGGAAAAGTGGCTGACCTCTTGCTTTCTTGACCCACCAGATACATTCCTCAGCCTTTCGCTGAATTGCTTCGAAGTCCTTGGCTGCGACCAATTCCTTCGTGATGAGTTTCGATCCTATGCCAACGGCAGCGGTTCCCGCCTTTATCCAAGATGAGATGCTTTCCCATGTTGCATCAACTCCTCCTGTCGGCATTATCTTGGCCCATGGGCAAGGTCCGAGTAGGTTCTTCACGAAACTCGGGCCACCTACCTCGGCTCCTGGGAAGATCTTGACGATATCGGCTCCCAACTCCTCGGCTAATGAGATCTCGGACGCACTGCCACAGCCCGGACAGTAGGCAACTTTCCGCCGGTTGCATACCTTTGCAACTTCAGGGTTCAGGACTGGTCCGACAACGAAATTTGCTCCACTGTTGATGTACAGTGCTGCGGTTCCTGGATCAAGGACAGTCCCGACGCCCAACGCTACGTCAGGCAGAGCCTCGGCGCACCACTTCGCGAGTTCGCTGAAAACCTGGTACGCGAAATCTCCTCGGTTGGTGAATTCTACTATCTTTGCCCCTCCGTTCGCGCAGGCTTCAACGATTTTCTTGGCGGTCTCCAAGTCCTTTTCATAGAAGACTGGAACGATCCCAATTTCCAATATCTTACTCACAATTTCATGTCTCAAGAATCTTGCCATACGTATTACCTCTCGGCATCCCATCTACCGGGACACGCGCCCCGAGACGACACCGCTCATGACGCCCTCAACCTCAGACACAGTAACAAGGTTCATGTCTCCTAGTATCGTATGCTTCAAGCAGCTTGCTGCGACGGCGAAGTCAAGTGCTTTCTGTGCATCTTGTCCGTATTTGAGAAGGCCATAGATTAGTCCTCCTGCAAAAGCGTCTCCACCGCCCACTCGATCCACGATGTGAGCTATGTCGTAGACCGGTGCCGTGTAGAACACTTTGCTGTCATATAGAACTCCCGACCAAGTGTTGTGGCTTGCACTGATGCTTCCTCGAACCGTTATGCCAATCTTCTCAAGGTTCGGAAACTGTGCCTTGAGCTTCTCTGCGACTGTTCTGTAGGCTTGTGGGTCCACCTTGCCGGCTACGACATCTACGCTAGGGGCCTGTATTCCGAATACTTTCTCAGCGTCCTCCTCGTTTCCTATTGCAATGTCAGCGCATTTCACGAGGTCGGTCATGACCTCCCGAGCAGGTTTTCCCCATTTCCACAACTTCGCCCGGTAATTCAAGTCCAGCGAAACGGTCAGCCCCATCTTCTCAGCGGTTCTGGCCGCTTCAAGAGCTGCATCTGCACAGCCTTTGCTTATTGCTGGAGTGATGCCGGTGATGTGGAACCATGAAGCGCCGTCGAAGACTGCTTTCCAGTCGATCATCCCAAGCTCGACTGTCGCAATCGATGAACCGGAACGATCATAGACCACTTTGCTGCCTCTCTGATCGGCACCATTCTCGAGAAAGTAGATGCCAAGACGGTCTCCTCCGCGAACTGTCTTCGTCGTGCCAACTCCGAGTTGTCGAAGATGATTCACACAAGCGTCTCCGAGATCGTTTTGCGGTAGCCGTGTGACATAATCAACCGGGACCCCGAAATTGGCCAACGTCACGGCAACATTGGCTTCTCCTCCGCCGAATGTCACATCGAACGATCGCGCTTGAGCAAATCTCTGAAAGCCTGGAGGAGACAACCGCATCATTATTTCCCCGAAAGTGACGACTCTTCTCATGTCCGAGGACACCTTGGCCACAGTCCAAGCACGAGCCAACAAAAGAATGTTACGATGAAACTCAAGAATAGACGTTCGCACTTGCCAAAACCAAGCTTTGACAACGAGTAGTCATTGAAGACAGTGCGATCTCATTACGGCCACAAACCGCTGGCAAGCTAGCGCCTGCTTTCTCAAGTGCAGATGGCGCGTAGCGAGATGGTTAGTCTTATTAAAGAATAGCCGGGCAAGCTAGGGCATAAATTGATGTGGCGTCGAGTCATGACGAAGAGAATTCTTGACGAATCCGCGAAACCATTTCTGTCGATACCGACCGCTTCACTTTCTGATGCTCTTGATCGGCTAGGGATCAGGGGGTTCATGTCCCATGAGATCAGGCCCTTGGGGAGATACGCTAGGGTTGCGGGTCCGGCTGTCACAATCAAAGATACTCCAGCCACAGAGAGAGTCATACCGCTATTGGCTATGGAAGCGATTGATTCAGCGCCTGCGGGAGGTGTCATTGTGAGGAGTGTACAAGGGATTGACACGCGAGACATTGGTTTGTGGGGAGGTTTGATGAGCCAATCTGCCAAGGTTAAGGGAATCCAAGCTGCAGTCTTGGACGGTGGATCGAGAGACCTTGTTGAAGCTGAGAAGATGAAGTTCTCCATCTATGCTAGAAGTGTTGTCCCATCAACTTCTGTCGGCCGAACGAAAGTCTCCGCGATAAATGTCCCAATAGAATGCGGCGGTCTCACTGTTGCTCCCGGTGACATTGTTGTTGCAGACGTCGACGGAGTAGTCGTCATCCCTAAGCAGAAGGTGGCTGAAGTGTTGAGACTGGCACGAGAAATCGATGAGACCGAGAAGGCTGAAGTGGTCGAACTAAAAAAAGGCAATAGAATGGCTGAAGTTATCAAGAAATACGCTCGCCTCTAGGTAAACTCCACGACGCATTTCTCAACCCCTAGAACCGACGACGTACGCTAACCGCTACCGATATTGTATTATCCTAGGGCATTTGGCACATTTTTGAAGTAGGTATCTGCTGCCGTTCCTCAATCTATAGTAACTAACATAAGTATTTGACTATATCTAACCTGAATCTCTTTGTCCTCAGCGTTTTTGAGATCTCTTTCTTCATAGCTTCGAATGTTGGATAGATGCGGTTGGCTTGTATGATGTCTTTGCTCTGCCTCCAGCATTCCTCGATGGGGTTGAGTTCCGGCCTGGCTGTGGGGAACCATCTGACCTTTACGCTGTTGCAGTTCCTCCGCAGCCATTGTCGTACCTGTCTGTTGCTGTGGTGGGGCGCTGATTTGTCTAGGAAGAGGAGGAATGCACCGAACCTCCGTCTGAGCTCCCTAACATAGACGAGGAAGCTTTGACCGTTGACCGTGTCGTATTGTCGGAAGAGTTGTTTGCCATCGAGGGAGATGGTGCCGAAGAGGCAGGTGCGACGGTGGGAGCCCGTCGTCAGCACCAAAGGCTTGCTTCCTCTTTTGGCCCACACGTAGCGGGAGACGGAGTCGTAGAGGAAGATGGACTCGTCCTCGCATAATACTGTCCAACCGCTCCTTTCCGCTTCTTTTACCGCTTTTTTCGCCTTTTTTTAAACCGTTTCACCTCTTCGTCCGAGGCGGCGTTGATGTGTCTTCTGTCTGGTCGCTTTCTTGAAAGCCCCCATGAGTGCAGGAGGCGGGTGATATGCATGAGTGAGTATCGTACGCCGGTC
>Ga0315280_10005339_pt1 | contig 18392 bp, 15 predicted proteins | sample YL17G06_40_MG_FD_203697 | JGI IMG/M metagenome (GOLD analysis project Ga0315280, IMG submission 203697) | Sediment microbial communities from Yellowstone Lake, YNP, Wyoming, USA - YL17G06_40 | ecosystem: Environmental > Aquatic > Freshwater > Lake > Sediment | place: USA: Wyoming | collected... | reverse complement strand
ACTCTTAATGAAGAGGAAAACATAGCAGAAGTACTTCAGGAATTAAATCAAATGGGTTATGATAACATTTTGGTTGTAGATGGCAATTCTAGTGATAGGACCGTTGAGGTTGCTAAAGAATTTGGAGTCAATGTTCTTATCCAGAACGGGAGAGGAAAGGGTGCCGCTTTGCGTCAAGTGTTTAACCATGAAAACCTTGATGCCGATGTGATTGTGATGATAGATGCGGATGGATCAATGAGTCCTAAGGAAATACCGCTGTTTATTGAAGCTTTAGATTCGGGCGCAGATTTGGTCAAGGGTTCGCGTTTCTTACGATATGCGTATTCAGAAGATATGAATCTGATTCGTACAATTGGAAATATATTCTTCGTTTCGTTGGTTAACCGGCTTTACTCTGTAAACTATACAGATTTATGTTATGGTTTTGCAGCTTTCAGAAAAGGTGCAATAAAGAAGTTATATCCATATTTGAAGTCGACAAACTTTGAGGTTGAAACAGAAATCTTCATTAAAGCTAAGAAACTGGGGTTGAAGATTGAAGAAATCCCAAGTATAGAATATCGAAGGAGAAACGGTAAATCGAATTTATCTATTTTTAGGGACGGTTTTCGCATTCTTAAAATAATTATTAAAGAACTTATTAACAGACCTTCGATAAAATTGCATACCGCTAATCCAGTTCAAATCGGTTTTGTACGACCTCCTAGTCACCTTGACCAAACTTTGGGTGATCATAGCTAAGCGCGCGCACGCGCTATGCTTGATTGGTATCAGCTTGGCATTACACTCGCGTCAGTATGTGAGCTTAGGTAAGTTTGAAAAACATTCTGAGGTTGTGTGGAGAATTTGAGCGGAGAAAGATTAAGGGTTGCCGTTGTTGGATTGGGCAAGATGGGGTTACTCCATGCGAGTATTTTAAACGTTTTACCTAATGTTGAGCTCACGGCACTATGCGACAAAAGCGCTCTAATTCGCAAATTTTCCAAAAGAATATTCAACAAAGTTCATGTAGTGGACAATGTGGAGAAGCTCTCGGATTTAGATCTCGATGTCGTTTACGTAACAACACCTATATTTTCCCATTCACTTGTTGCCAAGAATGTATACCTGAGGGGAATAGCACGTAATGTATTTGTTGAGAAAACACTTGCATCAAGTTACGATGAAGCGAAGGAACTATGTAAGTTGGCTCAAAGTTTTGGGAATGTTAACATGGTCGGTTACATGAAAAGATTTATTGTTACCTTTAGAAAGGCTAAGGAACTCTTGGATCAAGAGACTTTAGGCGAAGTAACTTCCTTTAATGCATATGCTTATTCATCAGATTTTTTAGGGAGTAAGAAAAGCTCAAAAGCGTCTTCGTCTAGAGGAGGGGTTCTTGAAGATTCAGGGTGCCATGTGGTGGACTTGGCATTATGGTTCTTTGGCGACTTGCAGGTCGACTCAGCTAAGATAGAATCACTGATTGAAGGATACTCTGAGGATTCTGTATGCTTCAGAGTTAGAAAATCAAATGCCTTAGTGGGAGAGTTTAACGTATCGTGGTGTATGGAGAACTATCGCCTACCCGAGTTTTTACTGCTGATTAAGGGTTCGAAAGGAATTATGAGGGTGAATGATGATAAGTTGGAATTGAAGCTGGATGATGGAAAATCATTTACGTGGTATAGGCATGACCTTAACGATAACGTGTTTTTCTGGCTGGGAGCATCAGAATATGTTCGTGAGGACGAATACTTCGTTAGGTCGGTATTAGAAGGTTGTAATGCGGAACCCAGTTTCTGTACTGCTTCAAAAGTTGATTACATTATTGAGCAGATAAGATGTAGAGCTGGCAAAAATGAGTAACGAAAGAAAAAAGATGTTGTTAGTTGGTGACAACCCGTTTCACGGCATAAGCCATCTCTCGCAAGAGCGAGCTAGAGTTAGAGGTGACGCAATAACCTATCCAGAATATGCTGCTAACTTAGTTATGACTTCCCTTGAGAATGGAGCTAACGGCTTCATGTTTTCTGTTAGTGAGATGACTCTTTCGATACTTCGAGTAATTCGTGAAATGGGAGGAAGCAAACGTCTAAGACTTTATGGTATCGTACCGTATGCGTTTGAATATGTTAGATTAGCTACTCAGATCGGGACGCCTGGATTAGCTAAAAAATTTATGAAACAGATAGCAGTTTCAGGAAATGTAAGAGCAATTGCAATGGGATTGAAAGGAGTTATAAGAACGGATCCTGTGGCTCTTTTGAAGACTTATCTAATTTACGAAATCTCTAGGATAAGATCATCAGCAGGTAAGCAAGCATATCTAAGCTCAATATTGCTTCATGAGGTGATAACTGATATGGCTCTAGCTCTTAACTTAGATTGGCTCTTTAGGTCATATGTGGACTTCATGCTAGACATTGGAATAAAACCTGGCTTCAATACCCGCAATTTCGTGTATCTAGTAAAAAAATTCAGGGAGTGGGGTATAGACTTGCGTGAAACATTGATTGCTACGCCTTTCAACAAGGTTGGGTTTCAAATGAACCCTTCTAGAGCTGACTGCGAGAGAGCGCTAAAGAGCGTCTCAGAACTCAATGTTGTAGCAATCAGCATCTTAGCGTCTGGATACCTCCATCCTGAGGAAGCGATAGAGTATATTGCGACTTTACCTAACATGGAAGGGGTTTCTGTAGGAGTGTCCAAAGAAAAACATGCCATTGAGACATTTCAGCTTCTCAAACAAAAACTTGGATCTTGTCAACAATCCTCAAAGTGATCCTCTCAACTTATTAGCGCGCGCGGACCACCATGTTAAGAGGCAAGGCTACAGGATAGTCGAAAAACCGATATCTTACAAGCCAAGACTTGGAGAAAAGAAGCTGAAACTCAGGTGTGTATTTGTAATTTTAAAGAGAATCTTGCTAGAAAGCATGTGTTGATTCTAACATGCGGATAGAACAATAGTAGTTTCTGTATGTGCGTTAATAAGTTGGTATCAAGTCATTCCCGGAAAGAGTCAGATTAATCGATAGTGAAACTCTTCCATTGCGCACGCGACTGGCAAGAGTTCTTTCATTTGTTATATAGGTAGGAGGTAAAAGACCAATGAATATATGTATGCTAGCTCCTGAGTTCCTTCCTGTGTGGGGAGGTGTGGGCACATATATTGTGGAGCTTATCAGACACCTACCAAAGGACATTAATATATATGTACTAGCACCGTGGCGTGAAAGAATTGGTCCAAAAAACATATCCACAGGCGATTATGACCTATCAAGATATTTTGGAGAAAATGTCACCGTCCGTTTTATTACCAAGGTCTCAGATATATTTATCTCAAACGCACAGTTTCAGTACGCTTGTTTTAAATATGTTCCCAAAATCTTAAAAGAAGAAAAAATTGATTTAATTCACTCACATACGGCTAATATGCCGGATCTTTTACTTGGACTCAGAAAGTTGAATGTGCCAACAGTGACTACTATTCACGCAACAATACGTGGCAAAAGGAACGGTACCAAATCGTCTGGAGCGGGATTTGGAGAACTAGATGCCTCTGAAAAGGCAATTTTCCTTACCTACCCATTTTTGAGACTAGCTGAAGATTTCTATTTTTCAATTAAAAGATATTATATAACGGTTTCTAAGTGGATGTGTAAGCAACTAGAAGAACAATATCCCGGGAGAGGTTTTTCCTCCATGCCCGTGATTTACAATTCGATTGATATTGAGAGATTTTCTTCACGTAGCAAATCTGTTAAGAAAGTCCAGAGCAATATGGTGCTCTTTACTGGTCGACTGGTAGCAGAAAAAGGTGTGCGCTATATTATAGAAGCGATTCCTAGAGTCTTATCTGAGTATCCTGAAACATTGTTTACATTTATAGGACCTGGTGATTTTTCTGAATATTGGAAGATGTTGAAGAAAAAGGAGATTTCTGAGAGCAATTTCTCATTCATAGGGTATTTGAAAGAATCAAGTGACTTGGTTGACTTTTACAGAGCTTGTGATATCTATCTTGCTCCTACATTATATGAAAATTTGCCAATTCGAGTTCTGGAAGCGATGGCTTGCGAGGCTCCTGTAATAGCGTCCAATGTTTGTGGCATTCCTGAGATCATTAAGTCTGGCGAAAACGGTTTGCTAATACCGCCGAGATCAACTGAAGATCTAGCTTCCACGATTTGCCACTTACTTGGCGACAAAAATTTGCGACACAAGCTTGGCTGTAATGCACGGAGGACGGTAGAAAAGAAGTTCTCATGGGACACTAACATAGCGCATATGGTTAGAGTGTATGAAAGCATATTGAGACATGCTTAACGCGTGCCCGAGTTAAAAACACACGCGATTAACGAGTGATACACAAGGGGAAAATTGTAAAAGATAATTGGAGAGTCTTGAATGAAGAAGGCTTCTTATTGCTAAAGGCAAAGACGGCCTTGAGCGTGCCAATTTAATCGATAGAGCTTACCAGCTTTGTCGATCAACAAATCCAACCGAATAAAGAGTGACGCAGGCGCCTAACCACAGAATAATTCAAACTTTTTTGGCTAAACTCAGTCGTGAATTTTTGTAGTGAAAGTGATGCGCGCGCTATCAACCGTTTTGAAAAACGCGTGTGCTATAAATGGTATCTCTTTGAGCTCAAAGGGTTAGTAGGGTGCCTGTCTGTGGAAGCATGGTTATGGACTGACCACTAACTTCAACTATGTAGGTATCAGATGTTGGATTCACCAGTACTTTGCCCCTTGTGAAATCCCTTGCGTAAACGTGAGTTCCATCTACAACATAATAATCTCCTTTAGGAATTCCTATATCAATTCTGAAAAGACTCTGCGTGTAATTCGAGCATGTTACCCCATTCATCCACGGGTAGTTCTTAGAAAAGTCTTTGATGCCTAGAAGACAAGAACTGAACAGAAATTTAGTTTGTTCGTCGTTTGTTGCTTCTCCACATGCAGGAAGAAAAACTCCGTTAGCCCTACTGGAGAGAAAGTTGTCTTGAAGCCATACCATGAAATCTAAACTGTTCTTCCAGGAAGACTCGCTCTGTGATGGTGTAAAACACCCTTCAGCCATCAAGCCGTCTATTGGAAGGTCGAAGAACCTGAGGTATGTTTCTTTAGCATACAACCATTTGTTTCCGTCATTTATACCATTGCCGACGTATAGTTTTGAACCTATTGTTGCCTTAATCTTTTTTGCAGTGGCTATCGTGCCATTTACCCATTCTTCTGTCGTGTATAGTACTCCGGTTCTGGGGTTGATAGCGTGACCACTGAGGCTATATGTGAGTCCGCTACCAGCATCTATGCCCCAGTCCGCAAAAACCCCGTCAAACCCGTATTGATCAATCTGAGTTTTTACCCAATTGGCGACGTAATCTTGATATTCTGGGTTTCCGATGTCAACTAAGAAATATTCGTCAGGATAAGCCAGATTGTAGATGTAGTTGCCATTCCCGTCTTTGAGAAGCCACTTTGCAGTTTCACCGGTCTTTGTATACACAGCCCTAACATTTCGATAGATAATAACTTTCAAATCAGGCCTTATGGCATGTATCTTCGACACTAGATCTCCTTGGTAATCCCATGTATCATATAAGTCTGTGTGATCCGCGATAAACTGCGGATTATTATAATCACCGCCTTCCGCTTCGAGGCTATCTATGTTTATACTTCTAAGAACTAAAACCGATGTTTGATCGTATACAATCGACCCTTTACTTGATATTGCTACGTTTTGCGCGAGTGCGAAGCTAAGTTTAGGTAAAAACAAAAGCAAACAAAAAGACGATATTAACACGAGAGAGAACGCGCGTGCTATAGTTCGATTCTCACGCAACGGAAATCCCTCTTTATATTATATCTTACTATTTAATAAATGTTCCCAAAACTACTAATTTCCTAAACTATATTGCCGAAACAACTATGAAAATCCTACGGAACAAGGCGACATCAGACATGGTTTAATCTTGAACAGGTGCCTACATATGTTCTATTAAAAAGAGGAATGCTTTCCGTTCTCTTGGATAAAGGATGAGTTGTTTAGAATGAATAGAGGTAGTACATTAAAAATCGCGTTACTCATGGCGATAGTGATTCTTCTGGGTAATGCTGTGTCTATTTCTAGGGATTATCAAGACAGTTGGGTTCTTGAAGGACTAGAGATTCCTTTTCTGTTATTTGTGATAACCTATGTAGTTGCTTTCTTTTCTGAGACAAGATCGTCATGGATGCTTATGCTTGCGATAACCGCCAGAATCACGTTTCTTTTGATTCCCAATTTGAAATATGTTTGGTTTCAAGGAACAGCGATTGACCAGCAAGGGCAATATGCTTTAGCAAATCATGTATACAACCAAGGTTACATTTTTGCTATTGGAGTTTCCGCTTACACAACTACACCATTATTTCATCTTTTACTTTCTGCCTTTTCAATTGTTTTACAAATACCAGTCGTTGATTCAATGAAGTATCTTCCAGTTCTATTCTCATCAATCTACCCACTTCTAACATATACTGTAGTGAAAAAAATGGAATTTTCCAAAGAAGCGAAGATCCTTAAGTATGCCTTATTCATTTCTTCTGTTCCCTTAAGTTTTGAACAATATGTTGTCACTGGAGGTTTATTTGGCATTTTGTTGGCATTCTTAATTTTGTCCAACATAATAACAATTTTCCAAAAAAAAGACAGACGTTACTGGCTTGTCTGCACAATTTTCATATTCGCATTAGCAGCAGCGCATTCCGTAACATCGACAATTCTGACAGTACTTCTATTGGCAATCGTGACACTTCAAAAAATCCCATATTTCCGACCGAAATCATATATACGGGCTTCAATTACGTTGGCAGTTGCATCGATAAGTGCAGCATGGCTAATGTTTCAAGCATATCCCACATTGAAAGCAATCGTGCGCACAATTTTCGTTGCTGTGCCAAGCGGCACAACACCTCCATCGGAATACATACCTTCTACGTTTTTTGAACTGGCGCGTGCAGACATGCTTGAGGCTGCAAAGACATTTCTGGTCTATTACGGTGCAGATCTTTTTCTCTTGCTCCTATTAGTTGCTGGTCTAGTCACTCTGCTGAAAAAACGAAAACACTTGAATGATCCTGCGAAATTTCTCTTGATTTTCGGTGCATTGGCACTTATGATCATACTGATTGGAGTCTGCCTAAAACTAGGCGCAACTAGGACACTAGGGTTTGAAAGACTTCTATTCCCAATTCTTGGCAGCATAGCTGTTCTTAACATAGCAAATAGAAAATCATGGATACGCCCAATTGTATTCTCGTTAATAATCATTTTGGCCATACCTGAACTTTATGGCTGTCAACCGCTTATCCCTTCAGCTAGCCTCGTGTACAAGGATTTGCCTGTAAACGTACCTATCGGGTACGTAAATCAGGTGAACTCTATATATCAAAGGCAGGTAGTGAATTTTGCCTATTATCATGTTGTTGGCCGAATCGCAAGCGATTCGATGACACGAAATCAAATAATCGGTCTGACGGGATATAATTTCTCAGTAGCTCATGAAATCGACTACTATCCGCTTGATAAGAGTCAACGTAAGCAAGAGTATGACGTTTTTATCATTCACATGCCCGGAAAAGCCGGGACCTTAGGAGAAAAAGCCAAGACCCGGACGCCTGATTTAATATTGGAAGCTATATATAATTCAAGCATTATTTACACAAATGGCGAATCGTACATACTCGCTAACACTCCAATCAACAAGTGATGACTATGTGCTGCACTATTTTCGGTTCATAGCTGATTAAAAGAGTGTGAAGAAACGTTTGTTCTGGGATATAGTTCAAAGTTTAGATCAGTCTCTCTCAAATCTCCTCACGTTGAGTAACAGGCAAAAAGCCAGATTAGAGATAGAGAGAGATCTTTCAGAGTACACAGGATTGCCTATCGAAGATGTTGCTACCAAGATTAGATCTGACACTGCTAAAGCTTGTTATGAAGATTGGCAACGACTAAATCCTAAAAATCATGAACAAGTCATGGATTTCTACAAAACGACAAAAGGTTACCTGTTCGACTTAGCTCGATATGACTACTTTCTTCAAAATCGGAGAGAACGCTTGCCCAGACTATGCAAGGGGCGCATTTTGGATTATGGCGGCGGTATAGGCGATATGATAATTCGATGTGCCTACAGAGGTTTAACAGATTTAACCTATTATGATGTCGAGGGAAAAACTATGAATTTTGCGAAGTGGAGATTCGCTAGGAAAGGAGTTACTGCTCAGATCATTAGCGCATCTGATGAGGAAGACAGACTTAGAGGAAAATACGACTCAATCTTCTGTTTTGACGTTTTAGAACATGTAATGGAGCCAATGAAACATGCAGAGCGCCTAGTCAATCATTTGTCTAAAGGCGGCAGGATTTTCATTCAAGTAGCAAAAAAAAGCGTACACCAACCGATGCATATTTCAAGTTTTGATGTTGAAGAATATTTTTCTTTGAAGGGCTTAATCAGGCGATTTTCTCTGCCATTTGGTATGATTGAGTATTATACCTTTCATGGGCAGAAAAATTGACAGAGTATTGGGTGAATAGTTTACCCTTTGGGTAACTAATGAATCAGAAACAGAAAAGCCCAATTTTGGAAGGCTTTTTCTATGATTGAAGTAAGCGTCATTATCCCAACATATCAGTCATGCAAATTTATCCGAGCAGCAATTGAGAGTATTTTTGCTCAAACATACAAGAATTATGAGATAATTGTTGTTGATGGCGGATCAAATGATGGAACTTTGGAGATACTAAATTCATACGGCAACAAGATTAGAGTTATTACCCAAAATGACAAAGGCATATCTAATGCTAGAAATATTGGCATTTTAGCGTCAAAAGGAGAGTACATTGCCTTTTTGGATTCTGACGACTTATGGTTGCCCGACAAATTGGAGGTTCAAGTAAAGTTTCTGGATGAAAAACCCTCTACAATTGGATTGACATATTCTGATACGTTCTTTTTCCCAGAAAAAGACATTGGAAAATTTGTTGATATAAGACTTAAAAATAAAAGGGCGTTTCAGATAGGCAAGCCACACAGAGGTAAAATACTGAAAGAATTATTCAAGCAAAACTTTATTCCTGCATCCACAGTTGTGGTTCGAAAACTGTGTTTTAAAAAAGTTGGACTTTTTGACGAGTCTTTGACTATTTCAGAAGATAAGGATATGTGGATGCGAATAGCCGAATCATTTGAGATTGATTATCAAAACGAAGTTCTAGCAAAAATTAGACTTCATGCAGACAGTGCGTGTCACGACCAAAAACGACTTTACCTGGGCCATGTTGCATTGAACCAGAAAATTCTCAAGAAAATGCCGTATCTTCTAAGAGATTTGGGGTTAAAAAGTTTCAATAAGTACTACTATAGACCCTATTTATATTTGGGCATATTTTACTTGTTGGGAAACAACACGAAGAATGCCAAAGACCAAATAAGAAAGTACATTGTGCAGGGATGCCCTTGCAACTTGCGTGTTTACTTTTTGCTACTATTGACATTTTTTCCATTAAGCGGTATCATTCGGCTTCACAGATACTTGCCCAAAAGCTTCGAGAAGATAATGTACAGGATCCTACAATGATCAACTTAACTCGAACAACCTTGAGAGAAAGTAGACTCTAGCTATGTGCACGTGGGTAGCTCTATGAGAGAACTCTTGCTCACTTTTGATGTCGAAGACTTTACTAGTGAACGATCATTTCTGACTCTTAGAAAGATATTGGAGCTGATGCAAGCCGAAGGTATTAAAGCGCTTTTTTTCTTGACTGGACATGTGGCAGAAAAACTTGGTTCATATCCAGATGTTCTAGAGTTGTTGAATAATCAAGAATTGGGATTTCATTCCACAAGTCACTCAGTTCGACCGACAATTTTCGAGTATTCCGATGTGCGAAGCTATGAAGAAGCAGTCGAGATAGCCCTAGTCAGAGAAACATCTCATATTAATCCTTTCACAGGAGCGCTTGAGGGAAGAGGTGGAATCACACTGCTTAGGGATCTTTTTCCAAGCAAGCGTATTGTTTCGTTTAGAGCTCCAGGATATTGTTGGTCCCCCGCTGTATCGCAAGCCCTTCATAAACTTGGCGTGATATTCGATTTCTCCACAGATCTCGCTGATAACCCTGTTTATTACAAAGGAATAACCTTCTATCCATACGCTTTCCAAGTATTCCCCCCAGAAGGACATGATTTCAACATGGTTTACCCGTATCTCCTATTTTTTTTCTCGAAGAAACATGTGACCACTCTCCTCTTTCATCCTCATTCAATCATCAATAAAACCTACTGGGATACAATTTTTTTCTCTGAAAATCCTACAATGCTTGTGTCTCCAATGGAACGAAGTCAAAGAGAGAAGTCACACTTTCTTTGGCAGTTCTCAGTTTTTCTCAAACAAATTAGCGCTCTTCAAAGGGCTGGCGCGGTTAAGGTTATCTCTTCTTTGCATCAAAGTAGTGAGATGTTGAAACCTACAAAGCAGTTGGTGAGACGCGCCTATCTGAGAAGCGTTAAATGGCCTGTACGATGCTTCAAGTACCATCCTCGTTTTCTGTACTCTCATTACTTAAAGTTCTTCGAATTGGAAAACTGACTCATGTACGTTGCGCGCTTACAACTACTTTCAAGTGTTGTCGACTGTTGGATCCAAGAGTTTTGGTGAGTAAGATTGATTGTTGTTAACGTGGCGCTTGATTCAAGAATTGAAAATAGAATTCGTGAGAGCGTTCAGGATTATACCAAAAAATACGGGATGTTGAAAAATTTTGATCGTGTTATTCTACTGACACAAGATACCGTGAACTTTACAGGTTACCTTTCTGGAATAATACATATTCCATGTGCTTTTTCACAATTGAGATGTGTAAGATGGATCCTTTCAAGGTTCACATTTATCAGGTGGCTGTACTTCTTCCTTTATAGTTTTCTTTGGCTCTTTGAGCATCGAAAGATGATTGACTTGGTGATTAGCGAAAATGTTGATTCTCCAGCTCCCATTCTATTCTCAACATTATTTGGCGTCCCCTATGTGATCTATTATCACTACGATGTAGCATTTCAAGTAACAGAAATCAATAGGCGTCCTATATTGGGTAGATTACTTCTAGGACTAGAGCGTTTTGCATTCGGAAAAGTCAGTAGCGTGTGGGTTACTTCTCCCAGTCTGATCGCTAAGGCGAGGGCATTTGGAGCACAGAGGATACTAGTAATTCCAAATTGGTACGCTCCACTTTGGGACGAAATACAAGACGATCAAAACGGCACGGTTTGCGAAAAAAGCAGGGATGGATCTCGCATATTGTTTGTTGGTCGCCTTCATCGAGTAAAACAAGTTGACGTTTTGTTACGAGCATTCTATCAGGTTCAGAAAACAAACCCAAATGTCAACTTGTATATCGTAGGTGACGGAGAAGAACGCCACAGCCTTACCGGATTAACCAATGACCTTGGGCTGCGCGGGAATGTTCATTTTCTGGGATATGCCGATCGGAAAACCGTTTTTGAAATGATGAAACAAGCAGATGTGCTTGTACTGCCGTCAAAGGTAGAAGGTAATCCGAGGGTTTTGATTGAAGCTATGATGCATAAGGTCCCCATAGTAGCTACAAATGTTCCCGGAATAAGAGAGATGGTGGAACATTGGAAAACTGGATACCTCATCGACCACGCCGACCCGATAGAACTAGCGCGAGGAATCGAATATATTCTAAAACACAGAGAACACGCGACAAGTATGACTAAATGCGCTTATAACTTTGCTAAGAAAGAATTTTCCGAACAACGTGTGTTAAAAAAGATTTCTAGAGAACTCTCATTAATTGTACCTAGGTATAGAGTGTGCGCAAGGATCGATTGATTCTCCGTTAAAAGCCCATTGCTATCGATTGTAAAGAAAATTGGAAAGCCTAAAAACATTTACACTCAGGAAGTCAGTGTGCGAGATGCGACATGTGGCGATAAACATACTTGGCCAGAATGCGTTGATGTTGCTTATGTTTCGACAACGGACTACGTCCCCCGATCAATCGAGAGGCTCGGAGGACCAGAAATGCTGAAGGGAGACAACGTCGTTGATATATGGCACAATCTCACTTGTCAACAACTATGGAAAAAAGCGTATACCAACTTGCGTGGTACCATTCGCGCAATTTCCCAAATTGCGGGTTCAACAGTATGTCTGCTCTGGGACAAACAATTTATTAGACGACATCTCTCAACGTACACAATTGTAGGCATAGTTTGAATAAATAGAGGCGAGGAATTTGAAACAAGAAATAGCAATCACGGGTGGGCTAGGATTCATAGGCAGATCTCTGACGAAGCATCTCTCAAAAGAATTTCAGGTTAGAATACTGGACATCAAATCTTCTTCAGAAGATTTCAGCCCAGCTAATTTTGTTCATTGCGACATCAGGAATTATCAAGAAACAACACACGCACTGAAAGATGTTGACTTGGTCATTCATACTGCCATTGTGCAAATACCGCTAATAAACGAGAACAAAGCCCTAGGCTACGAAGTGAACATATTAGGAACGCAGAATGTCTGCAAGGCTGTTGAAGAAAATCCAAGGATAAAGGGAATGATTTTAGCAGGTACCTGGCACACTATTGGCGAAAGAGATTTGCGAGGCGTCATCGACGAGGAGTTTGGATTTAGACCTGACAAGGTAGAAGAAAGAGCAAGGTTATATGCCTTGTCAAAAATGGCTCAGGAAGCCATTTTAAGATATTATGATGAAATATCCGCAAAAACTTATGGAATAATCAGGATGGGAACTGTTCTTGGTGAGGAAATGCCACGCGAGACGGCTGCAAATATATTTATAGAAAGAGGGCTTCGCGGGGAACCCATCACTCCGTTTAGACACAGCATGCACAGACCCATGTTGTACGTGGATGTTAAAGATGTTTGTAGGGCATATGAAATCTACGCGTTAAAAATCCTGAGTGGTGAGGGCAAAAAAGGTAATGGCAGTTTGGCTCACATAGTCAACGTTTATTTCCCTCAGCCAATGACGATACTTGAACTCGCTGAAGCCGTTAGAGAATCTATTATTGAATGTACCAATGGTAAAGTGACTCCCGCATTGGAAATTATAGACAAAGGTTTGCCTCCTGTGTTCGAAAAAGATGATAAGAACAGAATAAGAGTGGACATAGAAAAAGTAAAGTCTTTTCTAGGATTAGATCGCCTGCGCAGTCCAAAGGAATCATTGCTAGATATAGTTAGTCAACGAATGAGATAACAATCTGCTGGTATGTGCGACTTTGATCATGAATCGTTCTTAATATTTCGAGACAAACGGAAGGATCTTCACATGCCTGAGATTTGAGTGGCGCTTGCCTGCGATGCTGAAGACAATCACCCAAGTTATGTTCATGGGTGGAACAACTGCCGAAGCGACTGCGCAAAGAGCTCTGGAACCCTTAACTGGAGTTGTAGTCGATATTGGAATGACCTTAGCGAGTGTTTTAGAAGCCAAAAGGTTCGTGTTACTTGGCTCATACGCGTAGATAACGGCCCTGTTCTAGATTAAATGCGGGCTCTCTTCAGAGATAAAATACTTAAACTGAAATTTATTGGAGATGAGATCGGAAGCGCGTGCTATGATCGTCATTACAACGTCTTTGGACACGATGTTGAATCGTGCAAAATTTCTCAGAAACATCCAGAATGCAATAGGAAATCTAGACGAGATTTTGACAGAATTCGACCAAGTTGCGCTGCTAACACAGGACACAAAAGATTTTACACACTGCTTTGATGGGATTACACATGTTCCATGCGTCTCTTCTCGGTCAAAACGTGTAACATGGATTCTCTCCAAAATCACATATGCGAGATGGATCTACTTTCTTTCGTCTAGCTTTCTTTGGATGTTGAAACACCGCACGAAAATCAGATTGCTGATCAGTATCAATGTAGATTCTTCTGCACCTTTGTTCTCAATGCTATTTCGGGTTCCATGCATTGTGTATTACAAATACAATACAGCGTTTCAAGTCAGATATATAAACAAGCGCTTCGTAATAGGCTTATTTCTTCCGATTATCGAACGTTTTGCGTTTCGAAATGCCGCTGTCGTATGGGTCACATCTTTCAATTTGATTGCCAAAGTGAGACTGTTGGGAGCAAAGAGAGTGAAATTGATTCCAAACTGGGTTGATATCAAAGAAATTGAGGCGATTCAAGCCTTGAGAAAAAGATCAGCTGGATTCTGCGTATTGTTTGTAGGGCGTCTGCATCGAGTTAAGCAAGTTGACCTCTTGATACGTGCTTTTCGCTTGATCCACGAAAAAGATTCGAAAACGAACTTGTATATACTGGGTGATGGAGAGGAACGTGGAACCCTTGTCAAATTAACTAGTGACCTTGGGCTATCTGACAGTGTTCATTTCAGAGGATACGTCGACCAAACAACTGTCCTCAAAATGATGAAGTTGTCGGACGTACTCGTGTTACCATCAAGGGTAGAAGGCAATCCTAGAGTGTTAATTGAAGCGATGGTGAATAGGCTACCAGTTGTAGCTACGAATGTGCCTGGGATAGGAGACATGATACGGCATATGAAAACTGGATACCTGATTGACAGCCAAGAGCCTGAGAATCTAGCATATGCAATCGAGTATGTAATGAGAAACAAACGCGAGTCAGCAAGTATGGCTGAACGTGCTTGTGCTTTCGCTGACAAGAATTTCTCCAAGGAAAATGTGTCACAGAAGATTCGTGATGAACTGAAATCGCTCTTATCGAAGTAAAAATAGAATGACTAGTGGTTTCCAGATTCCAACGACTAGAAAACATGGTGACAAGAAGTGAAACCTATGGACTCAAAAACTTCTGTCTCTGTTGTTATTCCAGCACACAATTCCCAGAAAACGATAGAAAGATGCCTCACCGCGGTCATGGAGGCTTCTCCCCGGAACAAGGAGATCATAGTGGTCGATGACGCCTCAACAGATAACACTTATGAAATTGTCTCTAGATTTCCAGTTAAATTGCTTAAGCTAAATAAAAACTCTGGGCCTGCGGTAGCTAGAAATTATGGATTTAAGCAATCAACGAGGGATATTGTAGTTTTTCTAGACTCTGATGTTATTATTATGAAGGGCACCTTGACCGCGTTAATTGAAGTTCTTGAAGAAAAATGTGCAGGGGCTACTGGAGGCTTACCGCGACCTCTTAATAGCAACTTTGTCTCTGACAGCTTCATGGTGAGAATCTTCGGAAAATCACCTATCGCTGAAACAGTCGTGCGAGAAATTGGGTCTGTAGGTGGAGGCTTGGTAGCCTATCCTAGAAGGGTGCTTGAAGAGTTAGGAGGTCACGACGAAAACCTTAGAATAGGCGAAGACTTAGACTTGACCATTCGCCTCAACAAGGCAGGTTACAAACAATTTCTTGTTCCATCGGCAAGTGCATACCATGATCATCCATCTTCCGTGTCGACGCTGGCACGGAAATGGTTCCAATATGGTTTTTGGTTTTTTAATATATGTATAAAACATCGATTGAAGCAAGAGATCATCAAGATATTGGGTTGGGTTTTCAGTTTTTTTCTGGTTCTCTTTGTGTTGCTGTGGAGTAGAGAATTATTGCTTGTGCCTTTGTTGATATTGATTTTCTGGTTACCTTGGCTTCTATATTATGGCAAGTTTACCATTATATTTTGGAAACGAACAAGAAAGGTCAAGTATATCGCTACGCCATTAGTTCACCAAATCATGATATTATCCAGAACCTTGGGATTTCTGTACGGTATAATCAAAGCTGCCGAGTTAAAAGCGCTTTCGAAAACAAAGAAGAGCATGCGCTAAGTAAGGGATGTAAGGGTGTTTGGATGAGCAGACGTTATTCGAGAATACTTGTAACCGGTGGAGCCGGGTTCATCGGCAGCCATTTGGTAGACCGACTTCTACGTGAGGGTTTCGAAGTTTATGTGATCGATAACCTCAACACTGGTCGTCTAGAGAACATAACTCATAATCAAGACAAGAAAGAATTCCATTTCATAAAGGGCGACATTCGCGATCATCAATTAGTCAAGCAAACAATGAGTGACGTGGATGTTGTTTTCCACGAAGCTGCGTTAACAAGCGTGGCTCTTTCTATGCAAGACCCAATTCTTACAAACGACGTAAACGTGAGCGGCACACTAGCTCTCTTGAAACTCTCCTTTGATCTTGGCGTAAAGCGTTTCATATACGCTTCTTCAGCTGCAGTCTATGGCGATACTGCTTCAGAGAAGGGAAGGGAGGACATGACTCCGAATCCAACCTCGCCATACGGAGCCTCTAAACTTGCAGCTGAAAATTATATTAAACTCTTCAACACACTCTACGGTCTCGAAACCGTCTCTCTGCGCTACTTCAACGTGTACGGTCCAAGACAACCTTTTGACGTACAAAGCCCCTACAGTGCTGCAATAACAATTTTCATAAACAGACTGCTAAGAAACATGCCTCCCATAATATATGGAGATGGAGAACAAACAAGAGACTTCATCGACATAGAAGATGTGGTTGAAGTAAATATGCTTGCGTTAAACGCTAAGAACGCTGTCGGGGAAGTTTTTAATGTAGCGACTGGCGTGAATGTGAGCGTCAATCATGTGGCGAATACTTTGAAAAAGATTATGAATAAAGAATATCTAGAAAACGTATACGCGGATGCACGTCCAGGGGACATCCGACATAGCACCGCCGAAATCGGCAAAGCCAAAAGAGTCTTAGGTTTTCATCCAAAAATCCGTCTTGAGGAGGGCTTAGCAAAGCTCGTTGATTGGTTTAAGAAGTTTGGTGATTATTGAATATAGGGATTATAATGGCAGAGATTGTCTCTATCGAGAAAGTGCTCAACTCGAGGTGCTCATGTGATCTTGACAATTACCATAGAGCCAATCACTGGGGAGTCTTTCTAAAAGACAAGTTTCCATCTCCAGAAAAACTGGAAACTGTGATTCAATGTTGCAACAAAACCCCAAAATTATCCGGCCAAAAACTCGTAAGTTGGTTTGAGAATGGTTGCTTGTTTACAGGTTTTAGAAAGGCGAACGATCCTCTCAAGGTGCGCTTGCTTCACATACAAAGCGGTATGCAACAAGAGGCCGTATACTTGGCGTGCACAGCGTTGGGCTTAGGTGCTTGTATCCATAACATAGGCATCAACGGAACCGAGTACGGAAACAAAATCGCAACCGCGAGGCACTTGATCTTGGAAAAAGAAGACCCGTACGTTACAGGAAAATTCTCAACTGCTGCGCCGGGCCCGGAAAAACCTTTCAAAAAGGGCAAGAACCTCAGCGAACCCAAGAGAAACGGCAACGTAGAATGCCTACCAGAACTAGAACAGTTAACACTTTTCAAAAACACTGGAACCCAAGCCGACGAAACAGACATTTCCCAACTGCTCTGGGCCGCAAAGGGCAGAACACCACACTACATTAAATCTCATCCCTGGGGACTCACCATTCCCACAATGGGCGGAGGACAAAACTATACAACTGTTTACCTCGTAAAAGAAAACAAATTATTCCGTTACATAAATTGGACAATATTTCGTTACATAAATTGGAAAACAAAGTCCTTCCCATGGTGGATAGCTGGAAACCCTACACACAACATAAAATTCCTCAAAAAAGTAGATATCTCATCTCAACTAGACGGCGCTAACACTGGAATCATCTTAACCCGAAACGAGGAAACCAATCGCGCTCTTTGGGAAGTCGGATACATGTTAGAAAATATGCTTCTTCAAACAAAAAGCTTAGGAATCTCATATAAATCAAAGGCCTTCACAAAAGAAGAAATCAGAAAATTAGAAAGAAAAGGAATATCAGAGGCTGTAGCTGCCTTACTTCTGTGAGGTTAAGAGGAAGCTAATATGAGCAAAAAACGGATTCTTCTGGCATCCATTTTATTTATGTTATTTCTTCCCAGTCTAACAGCAATCAATCAAAACTTTGCTCTAGACCACAAAGAGGAAAATGAATCCAGAAGTTCAAGTGACATGCCTCTTGAGATGGTGATTAGCCGCAGAATATCGATCCATTATGGCAACTACTATAATCTAAGCGCTACGGTTCCTTCGGAATTACTTTCTAAAGTCCTTTGGGCAGCTTACGGCTATTCTTGGCGAGGAAGAACTGTTCCAAGTTTGTCCAGTTATCCCGTTATAATCTACGTCTGCAACGAGACAGCCGCTTACAAGTTTGTCCCAGAAAACCAAAGACTCAGTCTCTGGAAGGAAGGAGACTATAGAGGACTTGGCGGAGCTTATCCTGCCCCAATACAGCTGTTCATAGCTTTCGACACAAATATTTGTGAAGACGTGCATTGGGGAAACGCT